>OGXX01001811.1_pt1 | contig 20865 bp, 19 predicted proteins | sample 1576301 | NCBI WGS metagenome assembly OGXX01 (sample SAMEA3541469, study PRJEB24748) | human gut metagenome | biome: human gut; feature: human-associated habitat; material: faeces | place: China | collected 2012
TTGCACAAGAGTACGGTCTGAAGTTTCATGTAGACTGGCTGAAAGGCCAGAAAACAGGATTTTTCGTAGACCAGCGCGACAACCGCCTGCTGCTGCGTAGCTACAGCGCCGGACGCCGGGTGCTTAACATGTTCTGCTACACCGGCGGCTTCTCCGTATATGCCATGCAGGGAGGTGCGGCAAAAGTGGTGTCAGTTGACAGTTCGGCAAAAGCAGTGGCTCTGACACGCAGCAACATAGAGCTGAACTTCCCCGGCGATATGCGCCATGAAGCTGTGGCGGAGGATGCATTTGATTACTTAGCCGGCATTCCCGATGGCGCCTATGATCTTATGGTGCTTGACCCGCCGGCATTCGCCAAACATCGCGGAGCCATAAAGAACGCCTTGCGCGGCTATCAGCGGCTCAACGCGGCAGGACTGCGTAAAATAGCATCCGGGGGCATATTGTTCACTTTCTCATGCTCCCAGGCCATAACCAAAGAGCAGTTCCGGCTTGCCGTGTTCTCCGCGGCCGCCTCGACCGGACGCCGGGTGCGCATACTCCATCAACTCACACAGCCGGCCGACCATCCTGTAAATATTTACCATCCCGAGGGTGAATACCTCAAGGGACTGGTTCTATATGTAGAATAACCCTCTGACATAAAACATAAAACCACATCACATGACAAATCACAGAACTATCAGAACCATTGCGGCAGCACTCGTAATCGGAGCCGCCTCCACAACCGCTATGACAGCATCTGAAAAACCGTTTGAATACAAAGCCGACCGCTTCGCCGACATAGAAGTGCTCAATTACAAAGTGCCGGGATTCGAAAATCTGACACTCAACCAGAAGCTCCTTATCTATCATCTCACAGAAGCCGCCTTGGCCGGACGCGACATACTCTGGGATCAGAACTGCCGCTACAACCTGCCTTTGCGCGGACTCATCGAGAACATCTACACCTCCTATAAGGGAGATCGCTCAAACCCTGAATTCAAAGCTTTTGAGAAATATCTCAAACAGGTGGAGTTTGCCAACGGCGTGCATCACCATTACTCGATGGATAAGTTCACACCCGAATTCAGCGAGGCTTTCTTCAACGAACAGGTAAAAAACCTCGATCCAAAGCTCATACCCGCCGAGATAGACGCTGTGCGCCGCCTAATATTCGACCCGCAGTTCATGGCCAAACGCGTAAACCAGGCTGAGGGGCAGGATCTTATAACCACCTCGGCCAATAACCTCTATGAAGGCGTGACTCAGCCCGAAGTCGAGGCATACTTCGCCGCCATAAAGGACACCACATCACTCACCCCCGTATCCTACGGACTCAACAGCCGCCTTACAAAAATCAACGGCAAAGTAACCGAACAGGTGTATAAGAAAGGGGGCTTGTATTCCCCTGCCATAGAACGGATAATAACACACCTCAACGAGGCTAAGAAATATGCCGAAAACGACCGTCAGCGCCGCACCATAGAACTTCTCGTCGACTATTACACTACAGGTGATCTCAAAACATTCGACGACTATTCCATCAGCTGGGTGGAGGACACCGCATCGCAGGTCGACTTCGTAAACGGATTCATTGAAAGCTACGGCGATCCCCTCGGAATGACAGGATCATGGGAGTCGATCGTGAATTTCAAGAACATACCTGCCTCAGCGCGCACCGAAGCCATCTCCAAGGCCGCCCAGTGGTTCGAGAACAATTCGCCGGTTGATCCCCGTTTCCGTAAACCTGAGGTAAAAGGGGTCACAGCCAAGGTTATCACCGCAGCCATACTTGCAGGTGACGCCTACCCCTCCACACCTATCGGCATAAACCTCCCCAACGCCAACTGGATCCGCGCATCGCACGGCTCCAAATCAGTGACATTGGAGAACATCACCGAAGCCTACGACGAAGCATCACACGGCAACGGCTTCAATGAGGAATTCGTTATAGACGAACCCACCCGCCAGCTTCTCGAAAAATATCTGTTCATAACCGACAACCTCCATACCGACCTCCACGAATGCCTCGGACACGGCTCAGGCCGCTTGTTGCCGGGTACCGATCCCGATGCGCTCAAAGCCCACGGCTCCACACTCGAGGAGGCCCGCGCCGACCTGTTCGCCCTTTATTATTTGGCAGATCCGAAACTGCTCGAACTTGGCGTAATCGACAACCCTGACGCCTACAAGGCCGAATATTACAAATATATGCTCAACGGGCTTATGACTCAGCTCATGCGCATAGAACCCGGCAAGGACGTGGAGGAAGCACACATGCGCAACCGCAAACTCATAGCCGAATGGGCGCTTGAGCACGGGCGTGACGCCAATGTGGTGGAACTCGTCAAGGATGCCGCCGGCAAGACATTTGTAAAGATCAACGACTATCAGGCACTGCGCGGACTCTTCGGACAGCTGCTCGCCGAGATACAGCGCATCAAAAGCGAGGGCGATTATGAGGCAGGTGCCGCACTTGTGGCTAAATATGCAGTGAAAGTAGACCCCGAACTTCATCGTGAAGTGCTCGAACGCTACAGCCATCTTGACATACCCCCCTACCGCGGATTCGTGAATCCCGTCTACACCCTTGTAAAGGATTCAGCAGGCAACATCACCGACGTGACCATATCCTATGGCGAAGGCTACATCCCCCAGCATCTGCGTTACTCACGCGACTACTCTCACCTCACCGGGAATGTGAAATAATATCAGCAAAGCGCCTCATGCGCCGACATAAAAAATAAACCGATATTCAAAACCGACCAATGACACTTCATAACAACCGTCTTATTCAAGCCGTAGCCGCCATCATACTATTGATGGCGGCCACGGATGCGGCCGCCCAGTTCCGCTGGGGCCCCACAGCAGGCCTTACCCTGACCAACCTCAATTTCAAACAGGATCTTCTTCCCGTATCGCAGGTAACGGGTGGTTCCGGCGGAGTACAGATAGAGATGATGTTTCCCGGAGTAGGATTCGGTTTTGACACCGGCCTTATATATGAGCTCCGTGGAGCCGATATCGACTGGGGTGCAAAAAAAATGTGGGCAAGCCAGGGAATGGGCAAGGAACGCCTGTATCTCCACTATGTGGATATCCCCCTGCATCTGCGGTTCAAGTACACACGCCTCGGAGGAGTCGAGGATTACGTGGCGCCGTTAGTGTTCGGAGGCCCCTCGTTCGGCCTCATGATGGGTCACAGCACCAACAAAGCCCTCAAATACGCATTCGGTGAGGTAGGGCTTGCAGCCGGCATAGGTGTGGAGCTATACAAACGCTGGCAGATCACAGCCTCATATACATGGGGAATGACCTACGCCATGAAAGCTAAGACCCTCACTAATTACAGCGCCCAGAACCGCACCTGGGATTTCCGCGTAAGCTACTTTTTCTAATCCCCCACATTTCAGGCAAAAGTATCGGGATAAAAAACTATTCCCGCGCAATGTCATTATAAAATAATTGCGTAACTTTGTAGCCGTGAATCGGGGCGTGGCGCAGGCCGGTAGCGCACCTGGTTTGGGACCAGGGGGTCGCAGGTTCGAATCCTGTCACCCCGACACAACAGAAATCGTTCACGTGCAGCAACTTACCTTGCCGCCCGTGAACGATTTCCCTTTATCTTAAAGAAGTTTAATGGGACTAATGCCATATTAAAAAGAACTTCCATTCAACTTTATCGTTGGATTTGTTGTTTTAATGTTGTAACTTTGCGACATGATAACGAAAGAAGATGTAGAAAGGTTTTTAGAGAGCTTTTATGTCAAGGTTAAAGTCTTTGGTCTTAGTTTCCGCAATGATAGGCAAAAGAATCAGAGTGCCCTTGCAGAACTTGGTATAACGGCCCATATCCGAGAACGTATCGTAATGGATATAAAATGGCACGAATATTCGGACGGCCCCATTATCGATACATTAAATAATTATGGAGAGATGTGGGTTTTCGGTAAGGATTTCCAAGGGCATGAAATTTACATAAAGATTTCTATCAATGAAAGCGAACCCAACGCCATCTGCATTTCGTTCCATGAGGCGGAGCACCCCATGTATTACCCATTAAAGAGCCACAAAGATGAGCCAAACAATGACAAAACCGAATAGGCAGCTCCATCAAGAAGTAAGGACCCTGGTATTCCGTAAAGAAGAATATAAGTTTGTGTGTTCTTTCTTCGTTGACAAAAACGGAGAAGAATGGACTACAACTGAATTGGATGAAGCCAACATAAATCAGGTATACAACCAATACCGGGTAAGGCATGGAGTCCCATTCCCATCCGAAATTACAAGGTTGCGCAGATATTATGGTATTTCCGCTGCTATGATGTCCGATATAATAGGATTCGGAACAAATCAATGGAGGTTGTATGAAGACGGCATGATGCCAAACGAATCCAATGCAAGGTCGATAATAGCTATCCGCAACAAAGACACATTTCTCGACTTCCTTGACGCGTCCAAAAACACAATTGGAGAGAAAATTTACGACAAAATTAAAGAGCGTGTGAGAACGTTACCCGAATATGTTAAACCGTCTAAGCCGACGGAAATTAGCGGCTATGTATCGTATAGCGCAAATAAGATATCCGAGGCGGTGAAATATTTTGCAACGGAACTTGGCGGTGTGTTCGTTACAAAGATGAACAAGCTGCTTTTCTATACCGACTTTCTTAAATATAAGCGCGAGGGCTTTGGCATGACCGGGCTTGTATACCGTGCTATCAAATTCGGCCCTGTGCCTGACAATTATGGAGAAGTCTATTCGCGTGCAGAAGGCGTGGAGATGGAAGATTTCATATATGATGGAGGGATGAGCGGACAACTTTTAGTAGCAACTGGTGAACCTGACATGGATGTGTTTTCCGATATAGAAAAAGAGGTGCTTTCGGAAGTATGCGAACGGTTTAGAGATGCATCCGCCGGAGAGATATCCGAAATAAGCCATAAAGAAAAGGGTTGGATAGAATGTAACGGTTCCCGGCAGCCAATCCCATATTCATACGCTTTTGATATAAAAGAATAGCAATTCTATAAGGAGAGCAGTTAAAATAACTGTCCGGCAGGTTGTTGCGGTGGTATCACATTTTTTCACAGTGGGGCGGAAGAGGGGATATAAAATTTTTGTAATTTTGCCGTATTGCATTTATATACCTGTTTATGAAAACTACATTGAAGACATTGATCCTGACAGCCGCATTCTCTGCAATAGCCCTGATAGCGTCAGCCAAAGGCCCGGAAATAAAATTTGACTCCACGAAGCATGATTTCGGCACCATACATGCCAAAGGAGCACCTGTAACGGCCACATATACTTTCACCAACACAGGTGATGAACCGCTTATCATAATAAGCGTGACCAACGGCGGATGCGGATGCACCAAACCCTCGTTCACTCCCGAGCCTGTGGCTCCCGGCAAGAAAGGAGAGGTGAAAATTACATTCAATCCGGCCGGACGCCGCGGCGAGCTCAACCGTTCGGTAAAGGTGCAGACAAATGCGTCGAAAAAACGCACCTCTTTGTCGTTTAAAGGGGTAGTGGTGCCCGACTGACAATGGCCGCCGTCATACGTAACATAGCATTGGCCTCTTTGTTGTTTCCATTGGCCGCAACAGCCGGCCCGGAAGCAAAATGGCTTGCGACGGATCACAATTTCGGCGCATTCAACGAGGATCTCGGCAATGCCACCTGCGAGTTCGAGGTAGTCAATACCGGTAATGAATCAATGGTAATAACCGGTGTCAGAGTGCAATGCGGTTGCACCACACCACAGTATTCCATGGATCCCATAGCCCCTGGCGACACAGCCGTGGTGACCGTAAGCTACGACCCTACCGGACGTCCGGGACGATTCTCTAAGAAAATCTATGTAGACACCAATACCGATCCGCGACGTACCACGCTTGTGATAGCAGGCACCGTGATTGCCGCCCGTACCACAGTGGCGTCACGTTATCCTATAACCGCAGGAAGCATGAACCTGAGCGAGCAAGGACTTCTGTTCGGCGAAGTAAAGGATTCGGGGATAAAGAATGCCTATATCACGGCTTATAACACCACCCGCGATACCCTGCGACCCGCCATAGAGGGAGCACGTCCGTATCTCCATACCCTCATATCTCCCGAAGAAGTCGCTCCCGGCGAGCAGATGATTCTTTCGGCCACTCTTTATGGCGCCGAATGTGACCGTTGGGGATTACAGACCGACTCGCTGACATTCTACCCGTCAGGCAAAAACGGCGAACCCGTAACAATAAAAGTGGCCTATACCCTGACGGAGGATTTCAGCAGGCTAACTCCCGAAAAACTCGCTTCGGCCCCTACCCTCGCACTGTCCTCGGATATGATTGATTTCAAAACCATACGGTTACAGGACGGCTCTGTGTCGGAGAGTGAATTTGAGATCTCCAACCGCGGAAAGTCACCGCTCATTATCCGGCGCCTTGACTGCCAGGATCCGGCTATTTCCCTGACATTACCAAAATCCATGAAAATCAAAAAAGGGAAAAGCGCCAAAATAAAGGTTACGGTGAACCATTCGCGGCTACAGGGACAGGAGGTACTGAATTCGCGGATATCGCTTATCACCAACGACCCCGCCAACCCATCGAGAATAATACGTGCGGTGGCCGAGATAAAATAACCTGAGCAATAAACACAACTATATAATACCATGGACCAGCATCATATTGAAAATTCACCCGAATACAACGGACTTACAGTCAACAGCGGTGTCAAGCAGCCGCCTACAGTAAATCCCTACATAAAGCGTATAGTCCGCAAACGCCTGCCCTCGGCAGGAGAAATGGTGGAAGGCATTCTCAAAGGCGACGTCACCATGCTCAGCCGGGCCGTGACGCTTGTAGAAAGCCTTACTCCGGCACATCAGGCGTTGGCTCAGGAGGTAATTGAGAAATGCCTCCCTTATTCAGGAAATTCAAGGCGTATAGGCATAACCGGTGTGCCGGGAGCCGGAAAATCCACATCCATCGACGCGTTCGGACTGCATGTGCTGAAGGATGGCGGCAAACTTGCCGTGCTGGCCATTGACCCGTCAAGCGAACGCACAAAAGGCAGCATACTCGGCGACAAGACACGCATGGAGCGCCTGTCGGTACATCCCAAAGCATTCATCCGCCCCAGCCCCTCGGCCGGATCGCTCGGCGGAGTGGCACGCAAGACACGCGAGACAATAGCCCTGTGCGAAGCAGCCGGTTACGACAATATATTTGTAGAAACAGTAGGTGTGGGCCAAAGCGAGACTGCCGTGCACTCCATGGTAGACTTCTTCCTGCTGATACAGCTTTCAGGCACAGGCGATGAGCTTCAGGGTATAAAGCGCGGAATAATGGAGATGGCCGACGGAATAGTCATCAACAAGGCCGACGGCGACAATGTGGAACGTGCACGACTGGCACAGGCCCAGTTCCGCAGCGCCCTGCATCTGTTCCCGCCCACTACATCAGGATGGATGCCCGAAGTTCTGTGCTACTCAGGCTACTATGAGCTTGGGATAAAGGAAGTATGGGACATGATCGGACGCTATTTCGACTTCGTGAAGCGCAACGGATATTTCCACGAACGCCGCGCACGTCAGGCCCGCTACTGGATGTACGAGACAATAAACGAAAAACTACGCAACCACTTCTACCGCAATCCGCAGGTTGATGAAATGCTCCGGCAGAAAGAGGCACGTGTGCTTGAAAACCGCCAGAGCTCGTTCACAGCAGCACGCGATGTGCTGGATTATTACTTCTCCACCCTGCCTTCTTCCCGATAACTGATCACCGGACTGACAAGCGGCGGCTGAAAGCTCCGTTTGTCAGCCCCGGTCGTAATGCGGCATATCCGGCGGCAGCGGAATTGATATCTCCACCATGCCGGCCACTTTGCCTTCACGCCGCCAGGGCGACTGAAAGATCAGTTTGCGCACACCGTTTTTACTTATAGTATAGGCATTGGTCTCACCGGTGTCAAGCATATGGCGTATCATACCACGTGAGCGTTCGCTATGACACGCCATAAGGTCATGCCCGATAAGTTCGCCATGCCGGGCGAACGTGGCGCGTGACAGCGCGTTCATATAAATTATGCGGCAGTCGGCGTCACATACAGTCACGGCACAACCTATCTCATCGGCCCAATGCTTAAGCGCCTCTTCATCGGCAGGAATATTCATATCCATAAACGGTTCGGGGGATTATTATTTATGTTTTTTCGGTTTCAATGGTCTCAAACTTGCCGAATCGCCTATCACCCACAAAGTATCGCCCACGGCAAACTCCGTATCGGCTTCGGGCTGGAGAAACGCATCGCCGCGCTGCACGGCTATAAGCAATGATTTATACACGTCACGGAAACTTGACGAAGCCACAGTAAGGCCGGCCAACGGCGAATCCTCATCTATCGCAACATGGTTCATGCCGATATCCGGAGTTTCCGATCCGGAGGCCTCCCCTTGCTCCTCTACTATCTCAAGCAGAGGCTGGATCTGTTCATCTGTTCCCACCACGCCGAGTATGTCGCCCGGAAACAGGCGCGTATCACCTCCGGGCACAGCAATAACATCGGGGCCGCGCTGGATCAGCATCACGTTCACACCATAGTGCTTGCGCAGGTCACTGTCGGCAAGCCTCTGGCCCACAAACGGACAGCTGTAGCCCACTTCCATATAGGCAAGGTGTATATTGCTCACGAGGTTATTGTTGCGGCCCGAACGGCGCAGCTCGCGTTCATTGAGATTGTTGAGAAACTTGGCTTCGATATTCTTGGCCTGACGTTTGACCCGTTTGGAAAACAGGAACACTATGGCAAGGAACACAGCCAGGCCCACCGTCCAACCCACAGTGCGGGTGTAGATGGAACTCAGCAGATTCACTATGAATCCCAATGCTATAAGCAGGCGGAATACCTGCATGACGATAAGCGGAACATTATAACGCGACCCGGCACTGCGCAACCGCGAGCGTTCCGACGTCTTGGAAGCCGGCAGCGACAAGGCGAGCAGAAACGGCGACATGGCCGCGAGAGCCACCACCGCACACACAGTGCGCCCCCATTCAGGTGTAAGTTCGGTCAGCAACGGCAACACTATCTTCTGTGCAACCAGCGTTATAGCCACCAGCAGAATGGAATATACCAGCACACGCCACAAATAACGCCTGAACATATGGCGCCACAGTTCGGCCGTTTCATTCTCCACCGTGGCCCGCTGTGAATAGCGGTCAAGCAGGAAATGCCAGCGCTTGGGAAGATGGCGCGACACGAAATTATAGGCCGGCACGGAAAGCCGGATAAAATAAGGTGTTGTAAAGGTGGTGATCACACTGACTGCCACCACGATGGGATAAATAGATTTATCAAGCACCCCGAGGCTCATGCCGAGTGAGGCTATGATAAATGCGAACTCACCTATCTGAGTAAGCGAGAAGCCCGACTCCATGGCCACCTTGAGCGACTGTCCGGTAAGCAGCATGCCGAATGTGCCGAACACTATCATGCCGACGATCACCACCACACTCAGCAGCAGTATCGACGGCCAGTACTGCACTATCACTCCGGGATTCACCATCATGCCCACGGAGATGAAGAACACTGACCCGAAAAGATCCTTCACCGGCATTGTCACACGCTCTATGCGCTCGGCAAAACTTGTGCCGGCAAGAATGGAACCCATCACGAATGCCCCGAGCGCCAATGAGAAGCCACATGTGACCGAGAACACGGCCATGCCGAGGCAAAGCCCCATCGACACGACAAGGAGTGTCTCGTTGTTGAGATAGCGGCGGCATTTGTTAAGCAACGTAGGGAGCACATACACACCGACAAGAAACCACATGACGAGGAAAAACACCAGCTTCGAGACATTATAGAGCATTTCTCCTCCGGCCACACGGTTGTTGATTGCGATTGACGAAAGAATCACCATCATTACCACAGCGAAAAGATCTTCCACTATGAGCACAGCGAACACAAGCGAGGCGAACTTTTTCTGCCGCAGGTTCATGTCCGTGAAAGCCTTGATGATGATTGTGGTAGAGGACATGGAGAGCATTCCGCCGAGAAACAGGCTGTTGATCGTGGAGAATCCGAGCAGCGTGCCTATTGCGAAACCCACCCCCATCATTCCGGTCACGATGATAAGAGCCGTGACCACCGCTGAACCGCCCGCATTTACAAGTTTCTTGAAGCTGAACTCTATGCCAAGCGAGAACAGAAGGATAACAATGCCTATCTGCGCCCAGAACTCTATGTTGGCCTCCGTGGATATGGACGGCAGATAAGCGAAATGGGGACTTGCAAGAAATCCGGCCACAATGTAACCGAGCACCACAGGCTGTTTCAGAAACTTGAACAGCAGCGTGGTCACAGCACCGAGGATAAGGATCAGAGCGAGATCGGAAATAAGGCTCTCTATTCCCAAGGTCTCAACGGACTCCACAACCTCAGGCTCAGCGGCAGATATAAGCGACAGCAACATTGCGGCAAGGGATCAGATTATTTCTTAAGCGTGAAATGACGCGAACACAGGCGGTAACCGTCAGTGAACAGCTCCACGGTGTAATCGCCCGGATTAAGGGCTGTATTCACATCCCAGTAAATCTTTATGCCCGATATTTCATCGCCACCGTATTCTATGGTCTTCTTGGCGGTGCACTGCAATGAGCCGCCTTCAAAGGGGAACGAACCGGCTCCTCCGAGCAAAGTGCCCTCGGGACTGCGCAACCGCAGATAAATGGTCTTGGCTCCTGAAGGGGTAGAATTGTTCTGCGGTATGGTGAATGTCACCATCAGCTGCTTGGCCTTGGTGACATGTTTTTCGGTCTTTCCGTTCTTCTGGAGCGGAGTGAGGCTAACGCCTGTAACATTCAGTTTTTCAGCCAGAGTCATACGTTCATTCAGTACGGCGTTGTTACGCGTCACGGTCTCTACCTGCGACGACAATTCGCGGTTCTGGTTCTTTATCTCGGCATTCTCCACCTTCAGCCCCTGGTTCTCTTTGTTGAGCGAGTCTATCTGCGCCACATAATGACGCAGGAGGCTCCGCAGAGTGTTGATCTCAGCCTGCAACTCCTTGATTTTGGCCTGCGACATATTACGCTCGTCCTTGAGCTGCTTGAGAAGTTTCTCCACCTTGTTTTTCGCAGCGGTGTACTTCGACAATATCGAGTCGTTGGCTAAGCGCTGTGCCTGATTCTCATACTGCTGGAATTCAGCGTTCATAGCCTCATACTCATTGGCAAGCTGTAGCTGCTCGTTGTTAAGCTGCAACTGCTCGTTCAGAGCCTGGGCTTCCGACACCTGCGATTTAAGCGACGCCATCTGCACTATGCTGTAAACGGCCAAAGCGAGTATCACGGCGCCCGCAACTATCGCGCCTATTACAAGAGGTTTCTTCATAATAACTTATTTATAAACTTATTGAGGGTAAGAGATTATATACTAATAATATATTATTTCGCGGCGGTCAAGGCTGTAATGCACATCCGGAAGCTTGTCACCGCTGCCACGTGTGGTCCACACGGTGAGGCGCTCGGTCCAGTTGCCATGCCGGTCAAATTCCTTATAGACATTGAAAGCCGACATCTCAGCATCAGCGAATTCGGGATGGACGAACTGACCGACGATCTTGCAATCATCATCAAACACTATCACCGACATTGCCCCCCGGCCGCGCGACACGAGTTGGTTGGGGGTGACATATTCATACGTCAGTGTGTCCTTCAAAAATCCCGGATGGGCGCTCTTGAGGTTAGGACGCCGGTCCTCCCAGCGGACTATACGCCCCTGTCCGTCACGGCGTATGCGTTCGTTCTCCTTGGCCACGTAACCGCCCAATTTATCAAAGTAAGCGGTTGAGGAGGTCATCTTCGACGAATCCACAGCCATAGAGCCGTCCTCGGCCTTTACTCCGAAGAATGTGGTGAGCTTGCTTGATTTCACATTGCCTTTAAGCTCATAATAGCGGAGATCGTCGGACACCGGCTCGTCATATTCCCCTGAGTCCGAACCGCCGCCGGCATATGCACCGTCACCGCCGGAGCAAGCCGCCACACCGAGCGCCAGAGCCGCTGCAAGCGGCAGATATTTCATGAAACTGTTCATTGCTGCCACAAGTTTAAAGCCTCGGAAGTTCGGCCAACGATTCGTAACCATGACGCTTCATATAATCGGCTATGCCGTCAATAATCTCCACTGTGGCGCGAGGGTTGACAAAATTAGCTGTCCCCACTTCCACGGCAGTGGCACCTGCAAGCAGAAACTCCAAAGCATCACGTGCAGTGACAATACCACCCATGCCTATCACAGGAATTTTCACGGCATGGGCCACCTGCCACACCATGCGCACAGCCACCGGCCGCACCGCCGGGCCCGAAAGGCCACCCGTCACGGTAGAAAGGCATGGCTTCTGACGTTCCACATCTATAGCCATGCCGAGCAGCGTATTGATTAGCGACACACTGTCGGCCCCTTCGGCCTCCACAGCCCGTGCTATCTCGGTGATATCGGTTACATTAGGCGAAAGCTTCACAATAAGGGTACGGGGGAATGCCCGGCGCATAGCTCGGGTCACTTCAGCGGCTTTCTCGGCGCTTGTGCCGAAAGCCATACCCCCCTGCTTCACATTCGGGCATGATATATTGACCTCCACAGCAGCGATCCTGTCGAGCGGAGCCAGCTTCTCGGCCACAGCCACATAATCCTCGATTGTAGAACCGGAGGCGTTCACTACCACCCGTGTGTCAAGATTTTTCAACAGCGGATAAAGGTTGTTCACCAGAAAATCCACACCATAGTTCTGCAATCCCACAGCGTTGAGCATTCCGGAGGGGGTTTCGGCCATACGCGGAGCGTCATTGCCCTGACGCGGAGTCACAGTGGTGCCTTTCACCACAATGCCGCCAAGTCGGCCGAGATCCACAAAGTCGGCAAATTCCATCCCGTAACCGAAAGTGCCCGAAGCCGTCATAACGGGATTCTTCAATGTAAGTCCCCGTCCTATATTGACTGACAAATCCATATCTGTCACCATGTTAACTCGTTAATATTAAATACCGGGCCGAAGGTGCACACACACACATTGCCGCGCACTGTTTTCTCCACACAGCACAGGCATGCACCCACGCCGCAACCCATCATATTTTCAAGCGACACCTCACAGTCGATGCCTCGCTCACGGGCTATGGCAGCCACCCCTTTCATCATGGGCGACGGGCCGCAGCAATATATACGGTCATACTGTCCGGCCATGGCCGAATGCTGTGTGACAAGCCCATGCTCTCCGGCCGAACCGTCGTCAGTGGCCACATGCACAGGGCCCACAGCACGCAGTTCGTCAAGCTCAAGAAGCAAGTCGGCCGAGCGTGCCCCGATAAGGAACTCCGGAGTTATACCACGTTTCTTCATTTCCGTGCCGAGAAACAGCAGCGGGGCTATGCCTACCCCTCCGCCCACAAGCAAAGAGCGGAAATCCTTGCGGTCAGGCATAGTGAAACCGTGGCCGAGGGGCACTATCATATTCACAATGTCGCCCTCCTCGCGTGCTATGAGCCAGCGCGTACCTTCGCCGGCGTCACGTATGAGCAGATGTATCAGGCGTCCGCCATCCTCAACAAGATTTATAGAAATCGGGCGCCGCAGAAATGAGCCTCTGTTACCTGTCAGCACCTGTACGAACTGCCCGGCCTCGATATCCTCTAAGATCAAGTTTTCGTCAACAGGCGTCAGCACAAAAAGCGCGAACGAACTATTGAACATCCGTTTTCGCACCACCCTGAAATCAGCAGATGTTTTATCCATTATCAAATAAGAATGTACTTTAATGTCTATTATTGCACAAAGTTAACCATTCTCAATGATGCGGCAAAATCCACACTCAGCTTTTACACCAATCAAACAATAAGATGGCATAGACGGCATATTCAGTCGTCTATAATCTATTTTATTCCGGCAGAACCGGAATCAACTGGCGGTATCAGGTGTTCATTATGTAGGCGGCCACATCGCCTACTGTGAGAAGTTTGCGGAACTGTGCGCTCTCTATCTGCACACCATATTCCTCCTCCACCATAGCCCTGACGGAAAGATAGGCCAACGATCCCCACTGCGGAAGTTCGCGGAATTCCGTGGAGAGTTCAATTGCCGACGGATCCTCAATCTCCATAACCTCCGAGAATTTCTCCATAAAATCCTTTAAATCCATATCGGTGTCCGAGTTGGTATCTGTCAACCTGGCAGGAATACCGAAAACCGACACTCCGGACTCGACATTACGGAGCACAACGCTTCCCGCCCCTATCACGGCATTGTCACCCACGTGTTTATGCGGGAGCAATCTCACTCCCGGATGCAGAGTAGTCAGTTTGCCAACCTGCGAGAATCCGCCAAGAAAAGAATATGCCCCGAGATGCGACCAATCGCCCACTGACGCATCGTGCCCCAGTACGGAATAACCCATCACAGTGACAAAATCGCCTATGCTGACATCGCAATTTATGCTGCATGTGAGAATTATACATCCCGAACCGATACAGGCATTGGACCCTATTTCAACGGAAGGATGTACGAGCGATATAAAACGGCCTCCACGCTGCAATATCTTTTCAGCATACATCTTTTTGTAGTTTACATCACCCAACGCGCAGATAAACACATCGTCAGGCTGAGGCATATAGTCCTCCACCGACGACACAATGGGTGGATAACCGCAGAAACTGTCAAGCGCATCCGCTTTGCTGTCAAGAAATCCGGCGCACTCCATGCCGCCGAGTGAGGGCTTGCATTGCAGGAACAGATTGTAGACCTCCCTGCCGAACCCACGGGCTCCTATTATATAAAGTCTTTTCATAGCCGTGCCATCCTCGTTACAGATGGATGAAAGCCTCATTCCCCTCGGCTTTAAACAAATAGTGATGTAAAAAAAGAAGACGTGGGAAGTTCGTACTGCCGCTTATCTCACGCCCGGGCCTTCGCATTGCCCACCTGTAGAGATAAGCAACGCCGCCAGCCCACGCCATTATGCAGATGTTAGCCGCCACAAACTGACGACCTACACATACACATCACCATGGACGCTCCGTTGCCATATCTTGCTACAGGTTTTCAAATTGCGAAGTTTGAGCGTGCAAGATAAGACGAGTAACGTCTCTCTTTAATATGTTATTCTAACCCCTGACCCTCCGGTTCACAGGGCTGATGCAAAATTACAAATAAGTTCCGGATCTGCAATATCCGCAACCTTGCTATTTCCAAAACCTTCCAACGCGCTGCCGGCTCGGTGGCAATGTCACTCGCCGGAGGGGAGAAGAGCTATGTCTATCACGCGGTCGATGGTGTCGACATATTCGAATGTCAGTCCCTCGAGATACATTGGCTTGATGTCCTCCACATCCTTGCGGTTGCGTTGCGAAAGGATTATGGTGTCTATGCCGGCTCGCTTTGCCGCCAGAATCTTTTCCTTTATCCCCCCTACGGGAAGCACCCGCCCGCGCAAGGTCATCTCGCCCGTCATGGCCACACGTTCACGCACTTTGCGGCCTGTGTAGGCCGACACTATCGCCGTGACTATGGTTATTCCGGCTGAAGGACCGTCCTTGGGTATAGCACCCTCAGGCACATGGACGTGGAGCGACTGCGAGTCTATATCTTCCTTACTGATCCCGAGTTGCCCGGCATGTGCCTTTACATATTGATGGGCCAGGAGCGCACTCTCTTTCATTACGTCGCCGAGGTTGCCGGTCAGCATAGGCCTGTCACCTTTGCCCGGAGCAAGCGAGGCTTCCACATAAAGGATCTCGCCCCCTGCGGCAGTCCAGGCCAACCCTGTCACCACTCCGGGCAGATCGTTACCCTCATAGCGCTCGCGGATCATTGATTCTGCCCCGAGCAGAGTGTGAAGCATGCCGGGTTCAACGGTAGCCATTACCTCACCGTCGCGCATACGGGCCAACAGCACCTTACGCATAATGGCAGCAAGCCGCTTTTCAAGCTGACGGACACCGCTCTCGGCCGTGTAGTTCTCTACCACAGCACTTATTGTAACATCAGGTATTGACAGTGACTCCGGATCTATGCCCATTTCAGCCATAAGCCGCGGTATAAGATGACGCCGCGCTATCTCTAATTTCTCTTCAAGCAAATAACCGGATATCTCCACCACCTCCATGCGGTCAAGCAGGGGCTGGGGAATGGAAGATAATGAATTGGCGGTAGCTATAAACAGCACTCTCGACAGGTCGAAATCCACATCTATATAGTTGTCGTGAAAACGGCAATTCTGTTCCGGATCAAGCACCTCAAGCAGAGCCGACGAGGGATCCCCCTTGTAATCGTTGCCAAGCTTGTCTATCTCGTCAAGCAGTATCACAGGATTGGCCGCCCCGGCCCGGCGCACGGCCTCGATTATACGTCCGGGCATAGCTCCGATATAAGTGCGTCGGTGGCCGCGTATCTCGGCCTCGTCGTGCAGGCCTCCGAGAGCCACACGCTGGTAGCGGCGTCCCATAGCCTTAGCCACCGATTGTCCGAGGGAGGTCTTACCCACTCCGGGAGCGCCTACGAGGCAAAGAATCGGCGCCCGTCCGTCAGGCACACTCATCAGCACGGCAAGCTGCTCAAGTATGCGTTCCTTTACCTTCTCAAGCCCGTAATGGTCGGCATTGAGCACAGCCTCCGCAGCGGGAAGATCGCGGGAGTCCTCATCAAAAACACCCCACGGCAACGACAGCAGAGTGTCCAAGAAATTATATTGTACGGAATAGTCGGGCGTCTGCGGATTCGAACGTTCAAGCTTGCCGAGTTCCTTTTCAAAATGCTCCTTTACGGCTTCGGGCAGTTCCAATGAGGCCGCCCGCTCCTTAAGACGGGTCACCTCTTCCTCCTCGTCGCCGAACAGCTGTTCCTTTATGGCTGTGAACTGGCTGTGCAGAAAAGCCTTGCGCTGTCCCTCGTCAAGCAGCTGCTTGGTGCGGCGGGTTATATCCTCGGCCAGCCGTGCCTTATGTTCGTCGCGCGACAGCATGGATAGGAGCCTGAAAGCACGCTCCTTGATGCGGCTCTGTTTGAGCATCTCGATCTTTTCGGGAGCAGGAAAGGGGGTGTGGGTGGCTATCATGTTCACCACCACATCCGAATCGGGCGCATTGCGGATATTGAGTACAAGCTCCTGAATCTGCTGGCCGAAACTCTCCATTAGGCGGAGGGTTGTAGTCTTTATGGCCTCCACAAGCGTGGGAAACTCGCGGTCCGACACGCGCGGACGTATATCGCGCAGGAGCTTCACCTTGGCGGCAAGTTTCACCCCGGGAGCAGCACCATCCTCCGGCGCTCCGAGAATCCTGAAACGTGTGCCCGCATGGACTATCGCCATTTTTGTATCGCTGCCATCGGGAACATCGATAACCTGAAGCACAGTGGCCGTGACGCCGTAAGCATGCAGGTCGGATAAGGATGGATTGTCGACATCGGGCCTGAGCTGACACACTATGCCGAGTGGTTTGCCGGATTCCTGCGAACTGCGGGCAGCGGCAAGCGACACATCCCTGCCTAACGATATAGGCACCGTAACACCCGGAAACAGAACCATATCACGTGTAGGCAACAGAGGCAACGCTTCCGTGTCAGGAACCATCTTCAGCAACTCCGCCCTCAGGTCTATCTGTCCTATCGAAACTATCGGAGAGTTCTCTTTGCTCATAAAAATGCTATCTTTCAGATTTAAGAAACTCTAACTTATGAAATTAAATCAGCTCTGGCGGATCCAGTTGGCCAAGTCACGCAATGTAGGTTTCTTGCCATACATGAATATGCCCACACGGTAAACTTTGGCGGCCACCCACACCATGCCGATGAATGAAGCATAAAGCAACGCCACCGACATAGCTATCTGCCACGAAGGTATGCCGAACGGAATGCGGGCCATCATAACCATAGGCGATGTAAACGGTATCATCGAGCATATCAGAGCCAGTGTGGAATTTGGATCATTGGCCACACTCATGGACACCATTATGCCTATTACGATGGGCACCACCGTGACGGTTTGCAATTGTGACGCGTCCTGGATATTGTCAACCGCCGAACCCACAGCGGCATATATGGCGGCATAGAACAGAAAACCACCCACGAGAAACAGCAGCAGCAGCCCGAACAATCCGAGAATATACAACGGATCGGCCAGCATGGCCACTACCTGCACAGCCTCAATGTCAGTGGCTGCGTTGGCTGCCGTAAGTGTGCCGGCATTGAATGCCGCAAGATCGGAAGTCATGGATTCAGGCATGACGAACGGGAGCACAAATGCCGACATGGCAGAGAGCAGCACCGCCCATATCACCACCTGCACCACTGCCACAGCTGCAATGCCGAATATCTTACCAAGCATAAGCTGCATCGGTTTTACGGAGGACACCACAAGCTCAAGCACACGGTTGCCCTTCTCCTCTATAATCGATGTCATGACCATCTGCCCGTAAATGAGCAGGAACATATACAGGATCATGGTCAACGCCAATCCAAGGCCAAAACTGAGTGCCGAGGACGAGCTTTCAGCTTCTCCCTCGGTATCGTTGCGGAATGTGGAAAGATTGACATCGCATTTCACCTTGTCCATCAATTCGCGGAAATTCTCTATATTGGTGGACTCTATGCGTCGCTCTTCTATTATATCCGACAGCTGATGCGAGATTTCCGACTCAAGCGAAATCGACGATGGGCCATTGTTATAAAGTGTTATGCCGGATGCGTTTTCCACCGCTTTTGAGGGAATTACAAGAATCGCATCAACGCTCTCGTCATTCAAAGCCGAATCAACAGGCACCGCAACCAGCCGGAATTTCACATCGTCGTTGTCCTTCAGCCCGGCAGCTATCACACCTGTGTCATCCACCACTGCCACAGTCTTAGTTTCCGAACCGCCCAACATAAATATGATCGTGGGCAAAGTCATCATGGCAAGCATGATGATCGGCATAAGGATAGTGGTGATTATGAAACTTTTCTTCTTTACCCTTTCGGAAAATTCGCGGCTTATTATTATGCCTATCTTGGAGCTCATTGCTTATTCTCGTTATAATATTTTACAGAATTGATAAATATATCGTTCATTGACGACATGGCTTCGCGGAACGAAAGTATCGAAGCACCTTCATTCACCGCCGCCACCAAAGGTTTCACCGCATCAGGATCCTTAAGCTCCACTCTCATGGTCACTTCACGCGCCGAAGGATCCTCGCGCTCCACACCCACCGAAACAGTCATAGGCGCAAGTTCAGCTTTAAGCTGCTGCGAGGGTTCGCCGTCGAGGACAAACTCATAGCGCCCACGGGCAAACTCTCGGCGTATGGTGTCAACATTACCCGAAAGTATGTTGTGACCGTCGTTGATAAGGGTTATATTATCGCATATCTCCTCCACGCTGGCCATGTTATGGGTACTGAATATTATAGTGGCCCCGTCCTTGCGCAGCTGCATTATCTCATCTTTAAGAAGATTGGCGTTTATAGGATCAAAGCCCGAGAACGGTTCATCGAAAATCAGCAACTTGGGACGATGAAGCACCGTTACGATAAACTGCACCTTCTGTGCCATACCCTTAGAAAGCTCCTCAACCTTACGGTTCCACCAGTCCATGATCTCGAACTTCTCAAACCAATGGCGCAACTCACGGGTAGCTTCATTGCGCGACATCCCCTTGAGACGGGTAAAGAATATGGCCTGTTCGCCTACTTTCATTTTCTTATAAAGGCCCCTCTCCTCCGGAAGATATCCTATATTAACAAGATCAGCGTCTGACAGCGGGTGTCCGTCAAAAGTCACAGTGCCGCTGTCAGGGAGAGTTATATGGTTGATTATGCGTATAAGCGTGGTTTTTCCGGCGCCGTTGGGGCCGAGCAGTCCGTAAACGGATCCTTCCGGCACAGCGAGCGAAACGTTATCCAATGCCGTATGGTTGGCAAAACGCTTGCTCACGCAGTCCACCGTCAATAATTCCTTCATGTGCGTTTAAAAATGTGATATAAATAATATGACTTATATGAATATACGAAAACTACGCGATTCAATAACTGATATCGCGTAGCCAAACCATTATGTAGCGGGACCGAGAATTGAACTCGGGACCTCCGGGTTATGAATCCGACGCTCTAACCGACTGAGCTATCCCGCCTCTGGTGCATCCGAAAAGTATGCTTTCAAGGCAATCGTTCCCGTTTGCGAGTGCAAAGTTAGCTCCTTTTTCGGACACCACCAAATTTTTCGTCTCTTTTTTGATGCACTGCCCCAAATTTTTTTGAATAAAACTAATGCAGGGGCGTTCCATAGAGCGCCCCTACTCGTTGCTGTGGAAGGCGTTTTATGAAACGCCTATACGTAGGATTAAGGCATTATTTTTTCGGCCTTGGAGCTGCCGTCAGTGAAGATGTATTTCACTATTACGGGCTGTCCCTTATCCGGCGATGAGAGTCGGCGCCCGTCGGCTGTCCAGTATTCGATTGTCTTCACTTCCTTGCCGTCGATATAGATGGCTCCGATGCCTACCTGGGCGTTGACTGCGCAGCTGTCGCTGAGACCGTTGACGGTGGTTGCCGTGATATTGGCCGAGCCGGAGCCGATTACCGTCACAAGTCCCTTGTCATCGACTTAGGCTACTGAGCGGTCATCGCTGTTCCATATCAGGCGCGTGTCGGTGCAGTTCTCGGGGCTTACGGTAGCAGTGAGGGTGAATGAATCGCCTACTATTGCCTCATGCGAGTGCTCGCTGAGGATAACAGATGTGGGTAATATATCTGCTACGATAACGTTGCATTTTGCATTGAGATTGTTGATCGTAGTGGCAGTGATTACAGCTTCGCCCGGGGCGAGACATTTTACCTTGCCGGTCGGGT
>OGXX01001812.1_pt1 | contig 20860 bp, 16 predicted proteins | sample 1576301 | NCBI WGS metagenome assembly OGXX01 (sample SAMEA3541469, study PRJEB24748) | human gut metagenome | biome: human gut; feature: human-associated habitat; material: faeces | place: China | collected 2012
GCTTGCCATAGAATGTCGCCTGTATTTAGTGGTGCTGCATAAGCAGCAAAGTTTCGTCGGGATGTGTATTTTCGTCGGTTGTATACTTCGTCGGTTTGTGGATCAAAAAATAGTTTGCGGCTATTTTTGAGAATTCACGCCGGAAAAGCGATCAAGAATATCATTGTATATTCTGACAGCGATTTCCAGCAGATCGGCGGTATTGTAGGCTTTTTCATATTCAAAGGAAAGATAAGGGAGCATAGCAACCGTCAAGGTTGCGGCGCTCATTTCTTCCGAAAATACAATATTGTCTATTACCATACGCGATCACATCCTTTCGTAAGGCGACAAACATATTATATCAGAAACAAATAAAAAAATAAAGAAAATAAAGAGAAAATAACCACACACCGAAGAAAGGAGACACGACATGACACAGTACACGGTCAAATATGACTTGACAGAGAAAGAAGAAGCCGCCCTGCGGGAGTTATTGCCGAATAACTTAGGGGCTTTCACGCAGGTATTCGCTTCCTTGAAAAGTTATAATTTCCGTCTTTATTTCGGGGGACAATGTATTTCGCTGATCGGGACGTGGATGCAACAGATTGCCATGAGCTGGTTGGTGTTCCGGTTTACCGGATCGGTCCTTCTACTGGCAACCGTTACTTTTATGGCGCAAATCCCGATTCTTGTGGCAACGCCTTACATGAGTGTTTTTGTTGATCGGTTTAATCGGTGTAAATTGTTGGTACTGACACAATCACTGTCTATGGTACAGGCGTTGTTGATGGCCTTGCTCACGTTGACAGGGTTGATACAGGTGTGGCATATCATGATTCTGAGTTTGTTGATCGGTTTGATTAATGCTTTGGATAATCCTACTCGACAATCTTTTTACCCGAGTTTGGTTCCGAAGGATAAGTTGAGTAACGCTATTGCACTGAATTCTGCCGTGATTAACGGTTCTCGTTTGATCGGTCCTGCAGTGGGTGGCGTGTTGATCGGTTTGTTGGGATTCACAGGCTCCAGCTCAGCGCCGCAGGTATCGCACTTGCCGTCCTTGTCTGCATCCGTATGGCCGGTGGCGGGGAGTACACGGGTCTCCGTCTCACCGCAGGGGCAGGTGCGGGTCTCCACGCCGTCCTCGGTGCAGGTGGCGGGAGTGGTGACGACCCACTCACCGAACTGGTGGGTGTGGGCGGTGCAGATGATGTCGGCACGGTTGCTGATGCGGATACGGGGCGCCATAGCGGTGCCGTCGGCCAGCACGAAGGTGTTGTCGTAGGAGGCCAGACCCGTGGCGGAGATCTCGCAGCCCGGCTCCAGGTTCTTCACCTCGTCGTTGGGGCAGATGTAACCGTCGATGAACACACGGGACACCACACCGGCGCTGTCACGGACCAGAATGGTCTGCACCAGACCGTTGGCCATCTCGATGCCCACCACATAGCCCTTCAGGGTGATGAGCTGGCCCAGCACGGAGCCGTCGTTGACCTGGGTGGAGGTGACCTCTCTGGGGGTCACGGCCTCACCCTCGCCCAGCTTGACGATATCGGTGACGGCCAGCTGGTGCTCACCCTGATAGGAGCTGGTGGTGCCGGACACACGCACCCGGTCGCCGATCTTGAAGTCACCGGCCACGGGGAAGCAGTTGATGCCGCCGGTCTCGTCCTGCACGTAGATGCAGTCGAAGAAGGCCGTCTCCTTGTCGTAGCCGGAGGCGTTGGAGGTGACCACACCCTCAATGGTGTACTTGTAGCCATCCTCGGTCTGGGCCTGCACCTCGGCGATGGGCGTGATCTGCACAGGGTTGATGAGCTGCAGCAGATTCTCGCAGATCTTGTAGTTGGAGTAGTTCTTCTCGGAGCCGTTGTCGCTGATGCTGGCCTGCACCTCAAAGTTGGACATGAAGGCCGCACCGGAGACCACCACCATGCCACGGCCCTCCAGCTGCTCGGTGGCCATGACCATCAGGCGGCTGTCGTTTTCGGCAAAGGCATACTTGGGCGTACCGGCGCCGCCCAGACCGTCCTGATCCACGTCCACGGAGTAGGTGGTGGCATGGCCATACACCACGGGGGACACGGTGGTGGGCAGAACGGAGGTGGCATTGCCGCTTGCGTCCACGGCATAGATGGACGCGCCGCCGTAGTGGCTGAAGCGCTCGGTGTAGAGCTTGTCATAGGGATGGTCGGGATCGACCTCTACGCCGTCCATCAGGGGGTTGTCCATGTTGTAGGAGCTGAAGTACAGCCGCCACTTATCCACGCCGTCGGCGGCGCTGCGAACATCGTCATAGGTGGCGTCGTCGCTGATGCGGAGGCTGGAGCCCAAGGCCGCCAGCACCTCATTCTGGGTGGCTGCCATGTGCTTGATGGCGGGGTTGCTCTGAATGACGTCGTAGTTCTCGTAGTTGTCGGACCAGCCCGCCAGAATGACGGTACCTCCGGCTGCGTTGAAGGCGTCGATGGCCGCCAGCTCGTCAGCGCTGTACGTCTTGGGATCGGCCTGAGCGGCCTCCAGACGGCGGCTGGGAGCGGTGAGGATCAGAGCCTTGAACTTGGGATTGCCACAGGCGGCGATGAGCTCCTCGCTGGAGTTCAGCTGCACGGTCCGGACGCTGTACTTAGCGGCCAGATTGCCGAAGTTGCCCATGGAATCCTTGTAGTTGCCCGCCACATACTCGTTGTAGTGGGAGGCGTCGATGCCGATGTACACCAGTGCATCCGCATTGAGCACATCCAGATCGATGGTCTTGGTGAAGGTGTACTCCTTGCCGTTCTGCTCCACCACGGCGGTGACCTGAACGGTGAACACACGGGCGGCGGTGGGGGTGTAGTGGAAGGAGACATCCAGCGTGCTGCTCTTGCCCAGCGTGTAGCCCTTGTCGCCCTCACCCTTATCCACGCCAATGACGGTGCCGCCGATGGTGTAGGTCAGGGACTTGATGGTGGCATCGGTGTCCTCGCTGTTGAAGAGGGTGGTGGTCAGGGTCAGCTCCTCGTCGGTGACGGGAGTGGCGGTGCCGCAGACCATGTTGGAGATGCCCAGCTTCAGGCTCTCACCCACCCACACGGGGGAGGTGACCGCCAGATCGCCGTCCCCCTCGGTGACACGGATGAAGTAGTAGCTGTAATCCGGATCCAGCGTCACGGACAGGCTGCCCTGATTCAGCTCGGCGGGGTCGGACCAGGTGTGGACCACCTTGCCGGAGTTGACCACCACCTCCACCTTGGAGATGGAGTCGCTCTTGTCGGGATCGTTGACGGTGACCTCCAGATTCAGCTTCTCGGGGACCTCGGTGATGCTGGAGCCCATCATCTGACCGTTGACGGTGTAGCCCAGCTCCAGGTTCTTATCCTCGGTGGCGTACATCCGCAGGGCCCGGATGGCCTCGTAGATGCCCTTTTCGGTGAAGTTGTCGGTGAGGATAACGTCACGGGCGTCGTTGGCATTGCCCCAGCGGCCCTTGTGGTTGTCCTGGTTGTTGGTGGGAGCCAGGTGCCAGCCCTTATCCAGCGCCATGATGTACTGCTCATAGCTGGGATAGTAGCCGCCGGCGCCGATCTGGCCCTCGCCGTTACCCACCTCCACCATGTACATGCGGCTGTCGATGACGGGATTCCAATAGCTGAAATCCTTGAAGTTGCCGAAGGTGGTGCCGGGGTGGTTAAACTGGCTGATGGAGTTTGCGCCCTCGGTCTGGCTCAGCAGGGCGTAATAGGCCTTCATGCCGGCGTCATCGGTCTTATTATTCAGGGTCTTATTGTTGCGGGAGACGATGCCGGGGGTATTGAAGGTGTTGATATGGCCGGGACCGCCGGACCAGGTCATCTCGAAGCCGCCGATGGCCACCATGCTGCCGGCGTTGTCCTCGTTGAACTGGGCGATGGTGTCCTTGTAGGTCTTCCAGCTGTGGCTGGCATCGGAATCCTTGACCAGGGTGGTGTCATAGAGGGCGGCCTCCACATTGGGGGCATTCTTGGAATCGAAATAGTTGGAGTGGTCGGTGAAGGCCACGAACTGGACGTTGGCGCTGTCGGGCAGGCTTCTGATATAGCTCAGGGCGCTGTCCAGCGTGCCGGAGCCGTCGGAATACTGGGTATGGCTATGGAGCTGCCCGAAGTAGGGCTGATAGGTGGTCTTGCCCACGGTGAAGAACCAGCTGAATTCGGCAGACTTGTCGTCGGCCCGGGTAGCGGTGACCTTCACCTCGGTGCGGCCGTCAGCCATGTCAGCGGCGGGGGTGTAGGTGACGCGGCCACCAGCATACACCGGAGTGACGGCGGTGCCGTTCACGGTCATGGTGACGGTGGGGTTCTGGCCGGCATTGGCCAGAGCCACGGAAATGGCGGGACGCTTATTCCCGCCGGTTTGGCTGCCCCGGGCGGGGGTGGGATCGGCAAAGACGGGTTCGTCCTTGACGGTGATCTCAGCGGCGGCGGAGATGGGAATGGACTTATTGTCCGTGCCACTGATGTTCACGGTGAGCTGATCGCCCGTGACGGAGGCGGCGGGGATGGTGACGGTGTAGGTGCCGTCCTCGCCCTTGGTGACGGTGAGCGCGGTGCCATTGAGCTTGGCGGTCATGTCACCCCGCACGCCGAAGGGGGCGTCCACGGTGAAGGTGAAGGAATAGTCCGTGCCCACATAGGCATAGGGCAGGTCGCCCAGGACCACGGCGGGGTTATTCACGACGCCGTCCGAGATCGTGCCCGGCCCCACGGGGTAGAAGGAGAAGGAGTAGATGGTGTAGTCGGTGACATTATACATGGAATAGACCTTGAAGCTGTCACTGTAATACTCCAGCCACTGACTATGGCCCTTGTACTTGGCGGTGCGGCTCTCCATCTCGTAGCCGCCTACGCCGCCGGAGCAGGTGCGGACCAGCCAGTCGGCGTCCTCGCTGACGGGCTGGGAGTAGAAGGCGTTGTTGCCGGTGCCGCCCGCGCAGAGGTAGCCGTAGGTCTTGTTATAGAAGCGGTAGTAGTCGCCGTTTTTCTGCACCTCGAACACCACGGCGCCGTTGGCGCAGGTAGCCTTGCCATCCTGAATGGTGGCGGCGGCCTTGTTGATGGCGGGGCTGGTTGCATTATCGTTCTGCGCAGCCAGGACAGCCTGGGCATTCTGATTGTAGATGACCACCTGGTCACCCACGGTGGGGAGACCGCCGGGGGTGGGAGGCGTTGCGCTGGAAACATAATCGGCGCTGCTGCCGTTGCGGAGCTGATAGGTGGTCTTATATGCCGAGCAGCAGCCGTACACGGCGGTAACATCGGCCTCTTTCGCGCCGCTGGGCAGCGGCACGCCCTTATACAGGTTCACCGTGCCGGTGGCATCCTTGACGGTGGTGTTTCCACTGGCGTTATAGGTGCCCAGGGTTACATCCTTGATATAAACATACTCGCTGAGATAGTCCTTGCCCATTTGGGAAACGGTGATCTCCTGGGCGGGGATGGCCTCCACGCCGGTCTTTATGACCTCCATGGAGGGGAAAGACATCTGGGGTACGCCGTTATACGGAGCCACGGTGCCGGTGATCTTCACGATGTCGCCCACCTTGTACTTGGCGTAATTGGTGTAGTCATAAACCTGGAAGCCGTAGATCTCGCCGTCAATAACATCCTCTAAAATGATGGAGTTGATGCTGGCTTTATTGTTATAGGCGTTGCCGTAGTGATACACTACCTGGCCGACCACCGAGACATTAGAGGTGGAGGAGGTAATGGCTCCGGCCTCCTTTACGGTAATGGCCCCGGCGGGGATCATATCGTCGGAAATGGGATCAACGATGGTTCCGGCGGCGCGGATCTCATCGGCCAGGGTGTTGCGCAGCTGGAGCGTACCATTGAAGGTACTCACGGCGGCGGTGACATCCACCATGTCTCCCACGGCGAAGGCCCACTTGCCGTCCTTCTTCTCCATGACGGCCTTGTAGAGCTGGATGGTCTTGCCGTCGGCGTCCTTCAGGGTGACATTGGGGCTGGTATATTTGCCGTTGTTGTCGTAGATCTCGGTGATCTCCAGACCCTTCAGCTTCACATAGCCGCACACATCCTTGTCCGTAAGAGCGCCGATGGTGGTGGCCTTAGCGGTCAGGGTCAGTCCGGAGGACTTTTTGAAGGTGCCGCTGCCCAGCTGGGGCAGCTTGTTGTATTCGGCGCGCTTACCGGTGCCGTAAATGGTGTCGCCCAAGGCGATCTCACTGGTCTTGGAGCCAAGACGCAGGCAGATGCCGCCGGTGGCGTCCTGCAGGTAGATGTTCTGCCCGTCCACCAGGGTCACAACGCCCTGAACGGTGAAGTCCTTGCCGTTTTCACCGGCCAGTGCCTCGCTGATGGGCACCAGACCGGGGATAGGCTCGGAGGGCGTGGGACCGCCCGGCTCTGCAGCCCCTGCCAGCTTGTAAATACTGGGCAGCAGCATGCTCACGTTGGTGGCCGAGGTGTAGTTCAGGAACCGGGGAGACTTGACGTTGTACAGGATGCGGCCGCAGGCCGAATCCGTGCTGGCCACAGTGGCCAGTCCGCTGTCGTCAATGGCGATGGTCCATGTACCGGTTCCCTTGCCGGTGTTGTTCAGCGCCTTGGCATCAGCGGTATAGATCTGCTTGCCGTCGGACGCGGTGAGCGTCCACTTGCCGGCCTCGCCGCCCAGCGTGAAGATCTCCACGGTGTCTGCCGGGTCAGTGGGGTTGGTTTCAATACTTGTGAGCAGCTTGCCGGACAGGCTGCCCGCAGCGTAGGTCTTGCCGTTGGCAGACGCCGCGAGAATGATCTGGTCGCCGGCTTTCAGCGTGGAGGCGTCCGTTATCAGCGTTGCCTTCGGCGTTGTGTCTGCAAACACCGCTGTGGGCAGCAGCGACAGCAGCATCACCAGTGCCAGCAGCACGGATAGCAGACGTCTGCTATGTCCTCTCTTCTTCAAAATCTGATCCCTCCTATTCATTTTACACGGTAGCTTGTTACACGGTAGCTTGCCCCCGGGGCCCGGGTAGGCGGGTCCGTTCTTTCATCATAAAGCCACTATAAAAAATCCGAAACCGCGCCTCTGTTAAACCTGGGTGAAATCTGCAGAGACAGAAAAAGCCGCCTGCCCCAACTGCGTGGGGAGACGACCCTGCACAACCGCTGTAAGAAATGCTACTTAGAATTCCGTCGACCAGGACAGCAGGCTGTGAAGGATGCCGGGAAACGAGAGCAAACTTTTTGTGTTGATGGAGACATTTTACCACATTCCGATACAGATTGCCACCGGTTTTTTTATTTTAGTGAAAAACGGCGGAAAAATTTTGCTTATCTTATGAAAAATGCCCAAACTGCTTCGCCGGAACCTGCCTCTTGACATCGGATGGAGAAATTGCTATGCTGAAAAAAAACGAGGACACGGAGGTTGCTCCTATGAAAAAATCCAAGGGGAAAAGCACAAGGCCGGACGCAAGAGCCTGGTGGGGCAAAAATCGGCTCAGCTGCATCATCCTGGCGGCGGCGGTGGTGGTGTTTATTATCGTGCGGGCCCTGGCGGCGACCCATGAGCAGCCGCAGTCCCGGGGCGAGGATTACGCCGAGTATGAGACCGCCGTCATCACCGATGTCCTGTCGGACAACACCGAGCAGGATCCCGTGTCCGACAATGGCTATCGGGGCGAACAGCTGCTGCTGGCTGAGATCCGCACGGGCCAGTACAAGGGCGAGACCATGCAGGTCAGCAACTATGTGGGTCCCCTGTACGGCCAGGCCCTGAAGGAGGGGCAGCGGGCGGTGGTGCTGATCTCCACTTATTCTGACGGCAACCACACCGCCACGGTATATGAGTATGACCGGGCCGTGGGCCTGGCGGTGATCGTGGGCCTGTTTTTGCTGGCCACGGTGGCCGTGGGCGGCAAGGTGGGCGCAAAATCCCTGGTGGCCCTGGCCATTACGCTGGTGTGCCTGTTCTTTATTATGATTCCGCTGCTGATGAAGGGCGCGCCTACGCTGCTGACGGTATTTTTGGTGTGCGCATATATCACCGTCGTGACCATGGTGATCCTGGGCGGCGTGACCAGCAAGACCATCTGCGCGGCGCTGGGCACCATCGCCGGTACGGCTCTGGCACTGCTGTTCGGCCTGCTGGCACAGGGGCTTCTGCACGTTGATGGGCTGCGGCTGGCGGAGGTGGAGCCGCTGCTGCAGCTGCGGCAGACGGGCACCCCTCTGGGCCTGCGGGGTCTGCTGGTGGCGGGGGTGGTCATCAGCGCCCTGGGTGCGGTGATGGATGTGGCCATGAGCATTTCCTCGGCATTGACGGAGGTGCATACCGTGGCCCCGGATCGCAGCGGCAAGGAGCTTTTCCACTCGGGCATGAACATCGGCCGGGACATGGTGGGCACCATGACCAACACGCTGATCCTGGCATTTTTGGGCAGCGGATTGGTGTTTATCATCTACCTGTGCTCCCTGGGGCTGGATCCCCGGCAGCTCATCAGCTCGCCCTATATGGCGACGGAGGTCATCAGCGGCATCGCCAGCAGCATTGGTGTAATTTTGGCCGTGCCGCTGACAGCGCTCATCACATCGTTGCTTTTGGGCAGCAAGAAAACCGCCCCGCTGGCAAAATAAAAGCTTTGAGATAGCTGCAAAGCCCTCGGCCGGTTGGCCGAGGGCTGCTTTTATTGGTTATTATTAGCCCTTGCGGCTTTTGAACACGGTTTCCGGGGCGTGAATCACCACCCGGGTGTCTTTTTGCACGGAGCTGGTGAGGAAGGCGTTGCCGCCCACCACGCTGCCCCGGCCGATGGTGGTATTGCCGCCCAGAATGGTCGCGCCGGAGTAGATGGTCACATCGTCCTCTACGGTAGGATGGCGCTTACCGGGCTGAGAATGGTGCCCATCCCGGGTGGACAGGGCGCCCAGGGTCACGCCCTGGTAGAGCTTTACCCTATCGCCGATGATCGTGGTCTCACCCACCACGATGCCCGTGCCGTGGTCGATGAAGAAGTGATCGCCGATCTGCGCGCCGGGATGGATGTCGATGCCCGTGTGGCTGTGGGCGTACTCGGCCATCATCCGGGGCAGGATGGGGATCTTCATTTCGTAGAGCTCGTGGGCTACCCGATATACCAGGATGGCAAACAGGCCGGGATAGGAAAACAGGATTTCTTCTCGGGAGCCGGCGGCGGGATCGCCGTCAAAGGTGGCCTCCAGGTCCAGCTGTACCATGCGGGCAATTTTGGGCAGACGAGTTACCATTTCGGCGGCCAGCTCCGCGGCCCGGTCCTCCTGCTCCTCCGGCAGGGTCAAGGCGATCTGCCGGAAAAGCTGCTTTTCGATGCGCTCCAAGAGCAGCGCGGCATAGTCCTCCGGGGCCAGGCTCATGAGAGCCGCCTCCCCGTAGTAGGCGGGGAAGATCAGCCGCCGGATGTCCTTTATGAGCAGGATCACAGCCTGCCGGTCCGGGAGACGCAGCTTCTTGCCGTACAGCGGTACGGAGCCGGTGGTATAGGTTTGCGCCATGGCTTTGGCTGCGGCGCAGATATGGTTTTCACTCATCATAAATCACTCCTGAAACAGTGGTGTGGAAAGGTAACGGCCACCGGTGTCGGGCAGCAGGGCCACGATGGTCTTGCCGGCATTCTCGGGGCGGCGGGCCAGCTGGCCTGCGGCGTGTAAGGCGGCACCGGAGCTGATGCCCACCAGCACGCCCTCGGTACCGGCCAGCAGCCGGGCGGCGGCGTAGGCATCCTTCTCCCACACGGGGATCACCTCGTCCACCACTCTGCGGTCAAGGTCCTCCGGCACAAAGTTGGCGCCGATGCCTTGGAGCCCGTGGCTCCCGGCCTTGCCGCCGGAGAGCAGGGGAGAGGCGGCGGGCTCCACGGCCACAATCCGCACGTGGGGATCCTTCTCCTTCAGGTAGCGGCCCACGCCTGTAACGGTGCCGCCGGTACCTACGCCGGCCACGAAGATGTCCACCTGGCCGTCGGTATCGTGCCAGATCTCGGGGCCGGTGGTGCGGTAGTGGGCCCGGGGATTGGCGGGGGTATCAAATTGACCGGCCAGGAAGCTGCCCGGGATCGCGGCGGCGAGCTCCTGGGCCTTTTCCACGGCGCCCGCCATACCGCCCTTGGCAGGGGTCAGCACCAGCTGCGCACCGTAGGCGGCCAGCAGCTGCCGGCGCTCCAGGCTCATGGACTCGGGCATGGTGAGGATGACTTGGTAGCCACGGGCCAGGCCCATGGCCGCGAGACCTATGCCGGTGTTGCCGGAGGTGGGCTCCACGATGGTGCCGCCGGGCAGGAGCTTGCCCTCTTTTTCGGCGTCTTCAATCATTTCCAGGGCTACACGATCCTTTACGGAGCCGGCGGGGTTGAAGGATTCCAGCTTGACCAGCACGGTGGCGGGCAGGCGGAGCTGCTCCATGTAGCGCACAGGCTGCAGCAGGGGGGTGTGGCCGACCAGTTGGGATGCAGAGCGATAGATGTTCACAATGATCTTCCTTTCTGTGTGGGGCGGGAGATGCCGATGCATTCAATACAAAAGGCAGAGGATGCATCATGCACCCTCTGCCGATCGATAAACAAATAATAAATCCGAAAAAATCAGTTTTTCGGCGAACCAGCAGAACATACATGACCAAAATGCCCACAACAACAACAGACCATACAGATGGCCTTGCTGCAGCTGTTCATGGCAAAATGGGTCATGTCCGTCCCTCTGCTTTCTTATGATGGTTTAGTATACGAAATCCAACGGGGAAATGCAACTGGCAAACTGCACAAAATATACCATAGGCTTTTTATAGGGTATCCGCATACTTCGCGAGGATGGCATCATAGATGCCGTTGGCGCGGATGTTGGCCAGGCCCTGGTTGAACAGCTCCAGAAACGGCCGGTCCTTTTCGTCACAAATAGCCACACAGTAATCGGAGGCTGCCCCCTCGCTGCCGGGGACCAGCTCCAGGGCTACGCCGCCGGCGATGCTGTCCCGCAGGGCAGGGGTATCCTCAAAGCAGGCGGCCGCCTGACCCTTCAGCACCGCCGCGTACATGGAGTGGGAATCGCTGAAGGTGGCGATGGAGAAGCCATATTTATCCTTCACGCTTTCGGCGTAGGCGGCGCCCAAAGTGCCGGAGACCACTGCCACGGCCTTGCCGGCCAGGTCCTCCAGAGTATTGGTGTCGCTGCTGGGCTCCATGGCCATGCTCTGGGTCACGCCGTTATAAAAGCTATGGGAAAAGAACCAGCCACCGTCGATCCGCTCCTGGGAGCTGGCGATACTGCCCATGAGAACCTGAGCCTGGTGGGAGGTGAACACACTCATGGCGGTGTCCCAATCCGAGGGGCGCAGCTCATACCGGAAGTTCTGATCCCGGGCGATGGCGTCCAGGAGCTCCACATCCAGGCCCACAGCCTTGCCGTTCGCATCGGCGCACACAAAGGGGCTGAAATCCCCGTCTACGGCGATGATCCAGGTGGTGCGCTGCTTTCTATCGCCGCAGCCGGCCAGCAGGGCCGCCGTCATCAGCATACACAGAAAAAATGAGATGATCCTTTTCATAGAGTATTCCTCCAAAAGCGCGGCTGCGTTTTTCATATTCCGGACGGTTTCCGCGTCTCCAGGCTATCCCATACCCGGCGGGAGAGCAGCAGACCCAGCTCCGCCACGGCGATGCCCGCAAAAATATCCACGAATACATGCTGCTTTACCAGCACCGTGGAGGCGCACACCAGCAGCGAGAATACAAAGTTCACCCATTTATACCACCGGGGCACTTTTTTACACTTCACTAAAAAACGCCAACACAGCCAGGAATCCAGGCAGTGGATGGATGGGAACAGAGTCACAGGCGTGTCCGCCATGTAAATGATGCGAGTGAGCCAACCGATAAAGCCACTGCCATCCGCCTCAGGCCGGGCGATGGTGGTGGGCAGCAGCAGGAAGATCACAAAGCACAGGGCCTTTGCGATCATGTCGGCGGTAATGCAGCGGCGGCAGTGGTCCCGATTTTCCCGGGCGGCCAGGATATAGTTTATTCCCCAGGAGAAATACGCCCCCCAATAGATCAGCATGAAAAAGGGAACAAAGGGGATTTTATCATCCAGTGAAATGGACAGATCGTAATGGAAGCGGCCATCCGTCAGCAGCTTGGCCAAAAAATACAGGCCCAGCTGCCACACCAGGGCACTCAACAGCCAAGGAACAGCGTACCGGGGGACCAGCTTCCCCGGCTGCATTTTTTCTTTCATAGTATGACCTCCCAATAGGTATTTCTATACTATACACGACTTCAACACGTTTTGCAACCGGGAAGTGAAAGGATCTGCCGCCGGGGGGAGGGAGCTCAATTCCGGTCAGTCGGGGACAGCGTCACGGTAAAGGTGGAGCCCTTGCCGGGCTGAGAGAACACCTCGATCTCTCCGCCGCACAGCTCTACCGCCCGCCGCACGATGGATAGGCCAAGGCCGTTGCCGCGGCTATCCGGATATGGCTCTGCCCGGTAAAACTTATCGAAAATGTGCCGCTGGGTCTCCTCGTCCATGCCGATGCCGGTGTCGGAGACAGACACGGTGATCTCCGCAGCTTCCTTGCGCAGAACTACGGTGATTTGTCCGCCGGCAGGGGTGAAGCGGATGGCGTTGGAGATGAGGTTGGACCAGATGTGCTCTACCAGCTCCTCATTTCCGTAGTAATCCGTGGGATCCAGGTCCCCCTCCACGGTCAGCCCCTTCTGCAGCCAGCTCCGCTCCTGCTGGTGGATGCACCGGCGCAGCTGCTCGTCCAGGCTATATAGGGTCTTGCCGGACACGATCTCCGTGTTTTCAAACTGGGACAGCTCCAAAATATGCGTGCTCATAGCCGCCAATCGTTCTGATTCCCGGGCGATGGTCCCGGCATAGATGGCCCGCTGCTGCCCGGAGATGTCCGGGTTCTGTAGGAGCTTGGCAAACCCCCGGATGGAGATAAGGGGCGTCTTAAACTCGTGGGAAAAGGTGTTTACGAAGTCCGATTGCAGCATCTCTACGCTGCCCAGCTCCTCAGCCATTTTGTTGAAGCTGCGGATGTACTCCGCCACCTCGCCCCGTGCGCCCCGCATCTCCACCCGCACGGCGTAATCCCCCGCCGCCACCGACTGCGTGGCCTGCATCAGCCGGGACAGCGGCGCTAAATATCCCCGAAAAATGAAGACGGCCAGCGCCACGCCCAAAATGGCGCTCACCGTCAAAATAAGAATGGGCCACACCAGGGTGTAGTTGCTCTCGTCCAGCCGCACCAGGCGCTGGACCAGGGTGAAGATACCCAGCACCAGGGTCCCGTATACAATCACCATCCCCAGCACCAGCAAAAACATGGTCCATAGGAGCCGGGCCGGGGGATTCTCTTTTTTGACCTTATTTTTTTTCATCCTCGTCCTCCCTGGGCATCCCCATGTACCCAAAGCCCCGGATGGTCCGCAGCTCAAAGTCCGGATTGCCCCGGAATTTGTCCCGAAGCCGGGAAATGTAGACCTCCACGGTGTGCTCATCTACCTCGCTGTCCAGGTCCCAGATGTCATCAATAAGCTGGCGCTTGGTGAAAAGAGTCCGGGGATAGCTCAGCAGCTTCAGAAGCAGCATAAACTCCTTGGCGGTGAGCTGCTGAGTGCCCTGGGGAGTGATGACCTGCAGGGCGCTCCGGTCCAAAACCGTGCTGCCCACCGTCAGCCGCCGCTCCGCTGTACTGCGATAGCGCCGCAGCAGCGCCTCCACACGCCAGAGCATCACCTCCTCGTCCACAGGCTTGACCATATAGTCATCCGTTCCTGCCCGGAAGCCCCGGCGCTTATCCTCCTGGGTCACCCGGGCCGTCACCATGAGTACCGGCAGGTCACAGTTGCCCTCCCGCAGGGTTTGGGTGAAGGCGATGCCATCCATCCGGGGCATGGTAATGTCCACGATGGCCAGGTCGCACTGGAAATGATCCATAACCTCCAGGGCCTCCACACCGTCTCGGGCGGGACAGGGCTCATAGCCTGCCTGGCGCAGCACCTCGCACATGAGCAGGCGGGTGCTCTCGTCATCCTCAGCTACCAAAATTCGAAACATGCGAGCCCTCCTTAGCTTTTTTATGATTTTATCACATCCCGCCTGAAAAATCGAGCTTTTTTGAGCCTGTGTTGAGGTTGGCCGGGTATACTAAAATAGATAAAGAAGAAAATAGGAGGAATCGCTTCATGCCCAGACCTGTTTGCATCACCTATGACAGCACCTGCGACCTGACCCCGGCACTGCTGGAACGCTTTCAGATCCGCACTGTGCCCTTGACCATCCAGACCGGAGAGCGTATTTTCCCCGATGATGGCCACTATACCTCCGAGGATCTCTACGCCGACTTCCATAGGGACGGCACCCTGCCCAAGACGGCGGCAGTGAGTCCGGAGCAGTTCAAGGAGTTTTTTGGCGCCATCCTGGCGGAGGGCTTTGACATCGTCCACATCGACATCAGTGCAGACCTGTCCGGCACCTGCCAGAACGCCCTTATAGCCGCGGCGGAGCTGGAGACGGGACGCATCCATGTGGTGGATAGCCGCCAGCTCTCCACCGGCGGCGGTTTGCTGGCCCTGCAGGGAGCCAAGCTGCGGGATGAAGGCATGGCGGCCGGGGATATTGCCGATGAGCTGCGCCGCCTGGCACCTCACAGCGACACCAGCTTTGTGCTGGACACCCTGGAATACATGTGGAAGGGCGGCCGCTGCAGCGGCGTGGCGGCCCTGGGCGCCAACGTGCTGAAGCTGAAGCCCTGCCTGGAGATGCGGGAGGGCAAGCTGGTGGTTTGCAAGAAGTATCGGGGTACCATGGAACGGGTCTACCGGCAGTACATCACCGAACGGCTGGCTGGTAAGACCGTGGTGGAGGATTGGGCCTTCATTACCCACTCCGGCGGCATCGCAGAGGATACCCTGGCCCAGCTGACGGAGCTGGTGAAGTCCCTGGCCCCCTTCCGGGAGGTATTCTTGACCCAGGCAGGCTGCACCGTGTCCTCCCACTGCGGGCCGGGCACACTGGGTGTGCTGTTTTTGCGGCGGGAATAAAAAGAGCTGATAGATAATATGCGTAAGCCCCACCGGGAACACCGGTGGGGCTTACATGCGAAAACAGACATTCAACATGGCGGCTGCCCGCACGGAACATATTGGTAGATTATTCCGTGATTTGGAGGTATAATCAGAGCCAGAAAAGCGGAGCTTTCCGACGCGCTATAACACGAAGCTGCAGAGAGTATATTTTTTTTAGGCCCATGCAATAAACCGTCCGCTTCGCGCATTACCCGGATGACAGGAGATGCAAGCCCATGCTCAGTATGCTGATGACAACTGAATATGTCCCGGCGGAGGAGCGGCACCAGCTGCAGCAGCTGCTTCTCAGCATTGCCGGAGGGGAGAGCGAGGCGCTGGCGGAGCTGTATCAGCGCACAAAAACGGCTGTGTACGGCCTGGCGCTGTCGTACCTCAAAAACGCGCACGATGCCCAGGATCTGACCCAGGATGTCTATGTGCAGGTGTGGGACTGCGCGGAGCAGTACCGGCCCGCCGGGTCACCCATGGGCTGGCTGCTGACCGTGTGCCGCAACCTGTGCCTGATGCGTCTGCGGCGGGAAAAGAAAAATGCCGCGCTCAGTGAGGAGGAATGGGACGCCATTCCCGCACAGGAGTGCGGGCTGGATGCCGATGAGCGCATTGTGCTGCAGCAGGCGTTGGCTGCTCTCAGTGATGAGGAGCGGCGCATTGTGCTGCTCCATGCGGTCACAGGCATGAAGCATCGAGAGATTGCGGCTTTGCTGGAGCTGACGCTTCCTACCGTCCTGTCAAAATATCACAGAGCATTGAAAAAGATGCGAAGTACTCTGGAAGGAGATGACGCCCGATGACTAACGAAAAAATGGAGCAGAGGCTGGCCTCGGCCCTTGAAAAAACTGCGCCGGACGATGTGAGCGGCGTTCTCTCCCGCTGTGAAGTGCGGAAAGGAACGGTGATCAATATGACAACAAGAAAACCGGCAAGGAAAAAATGGCCGGCACTCGTCGCTGCCTGCCTTGCAGTGATGCTGCTGGGCGGCGGAGGTGTATTCTATCAGCAGGCGAATGCGGTGGCGTCCGTGGTGTCGCTGGATGTAAACCCCAGCATCGAGCTGAAGGTCAGCAGGAGCGAAAAGGTACTGGTCTGCGCGCCGCTCAATGACGATGCAAAGACGATCCTTGCGGATATGGGAGACGGGGCAGATCTCAAGGGAGCCAAGCTGGATGTGGCGGTAAACGCCATTGTAGGCAGCCTTGTGCGCAACGGCTATCTCAGCAGCATTTCCTCTGCCATTATGATCTCGGTGGAGGACAAGGATACCACCCGTGCGGAAAAGCTTCAGCGTGAGCTGACTGACGCCGTGGACGGCGTTTTGCAGACCAGTGAAGCGAAGGCCTCCGTCCTGACACAGACCCTGACGCAGGACGCGGCGAGAGACCAGCAGGCACAGGAAAACAACATTTCCGCAGGGAAGGCGGCGCTGGTGAACCGTGTCCTTGCCATCAACCCGGAGCTGAAGTTTGATGCGCTGGCAAAGCTCTCCGTGGAGGAGCTGAAGGACCTGGCAGAGGCAGGTGCGCCCGCTATGCCCATCGGTAAAGACAAGGCGATGGACATTGCTGTGGCGGAGTTTGGCAAGGCGTCTGCAGCGGAGATATTGCACAGTGAGGTCGACCCGGAGCTGGACGAATCCCCGGCACATTATGAGGTAGAGATCACAGGCCGGAACGGCGAGGAGATAGAGTATAAGATCGACGCCTACTCCGGCGCCGTTATAGAGACCAAGCGGGAGGCGGCGGATGACGACGAAGCATCTGAGACTCAGCCTGCAAAGCCCACACAGCCCGGAACGGCGCAGAATATTGGCCACGCTAAGGCAAAATCCATTGCGCTGAACCACGCCGGTGTGGATGCGAACACGGTCTATGACATGAACATTCAGCTGGATGTAGAGGACGGCACAATTATTTATGAAGTAGAGTTCAAGTCCGGCAATAGGGAGTACGACTATGAGATTGACGCGGCCACCGGCGCAATTCTTCATCACGAGACGGAGATAGATGATTGATAAAAAGATAGTCCGCCCGTCCGCAAAGGGCAAATCCCCAATTATCAACTGAACACTGTACGTCATAGTATAGCGGCTTGGTTTTCGCTTGAGAACCAGGCCGCTTTTTCTGCCGTGCGGTCAAAACAGCTGTGACATTTCCGTATTGTAAAATAATCTCCGGGCGGAATAACAGAAAACAGGTGGGATAGTCAGCTTATAGCTGCCCTCACTTTTTTGCGGCCCCTTTTAAAGGCTGCTCTTGAAATAGTCTCAACTCTATGCTACACTAATGCTAAACGAACGTTCATATCAATTAGGGGGCGCAATTTACATGAAAACAACAGAGCAACAGCACAATGAGCGGAAGCGTGAAATCATGGAAAAATGCTTTGAGTGTTATGCGGAAAACGGGCTGACGGGTACGGGGATCAAAGCCCTGGCCGATGCCTGCGGCTGCACAAAGGCAAATCTGTATTCGTATTTCAAAAACCTTGACGAGCTGATTATTGAGTCAACGGCATACTGTATGGAAAAGGTTGAGGACGACTTTATGGAGATGGCCCCCACCGACCCCAAGGATGTTGTCCGATTTGTGAAGGAGGTGCCTTACTGGACGGCGAAAAAGCATGGCAAAAAATATCGCCTGATGTATCAGATCTATACGCACCCGAAATATATCGAGCACGGCAAGAAGTTTTTTGAGGGCGTCAACGAGCGCTATACCGAGTATGCCAAGCGGCTGGAGCCGAAAATCGGCATTCCCTATACGATTATCACGCCGCTGATTTTCATATTTGTCCGGGCTAGTGTCCACTATGCCATGTTCGAGGACGAATATTACCTGAAAACCCAGATGGAGGTCTTAAAGCAGGGCGTCGCCCTGTTTGTGGATAAGTACAAAGCAAACCAAGCATAAACCGGTCAGCCGCCGCTCATTTACGGCGTGGGCAGCGGTGCAAAGCTTCGCCGTGATAACCAATTACGAACGGAGGAAAGAAGATGAAAACAGGGAAAAAACTACTCACAGGCTCACTTATGGCCCTTTGCGCTATCCTCTTGTCACTTTGCATCGTGCTTGCCATAGGATGGAGCAAGGCGGCGAAAGCCGACACCGCACTGCCGGAGGTGCACAATAACGGCACGGCGATCCAGTGGAGATACAGCGATGAAGCCGATTGGCACGACCTGGTGGCGCTTACCGAGCTGCGGGGTGCTGCCGGAGAAACCGGCAAGGATGGAGCCAACGGCGAAAATGGCACCGACGGTAAGAACGGAATAAACGGTACAAACGGAAAAGATGGCATTAACGGCGTTGACGGTAAAGACGGAGCCGATGGAAAAAACGGCAAGGACGGAATAGACGGAGCCGACGGCAAAGACGGCAAGGATGGCATAAATGCCAAAAACATAGAGGTACAGCGAGCCGAATCCTACATACAGTGGCGATATGAGGGCGGCGAGTGGCAAAACCTTGTGGCTCTCGCAGATATTTTAGGTCCCTCCGGACAAAACGGTACAAACGGCGAAGACGGTAGAACTCCCGAATTTCGGGTAAATGGCAATCAGCTGCAATGGCGATACGAAGGCGAGACCATTTGGCTGAATCTATATGATCTGTCCGTGTTAAAAGGTGCAGACGGCAAAGACGGATCATGCGCCGGATATTTTGCCGCAAACGGCAGTGTGTACAGCGCGGGAAAAGCGCTTCCGTTCACGGTGAAAAAGAAAAGCGGAGGGTTGATCTCCTATAACGCATCAAGCAATAAGATCACCCTTTCAAAAGGGCATACATATAGCCTGGTGTTCAGCGGAACGATTGCAGTGAGCGCCAAGAGCGATGGCAAAGCATGCGGGGCAGCACTCTTCGACGGATATAACTCTGAAATGGCGTTGGAGACGCAAACCTATGTGACTGCGCCGAAGGCCGACCAAACAGAAAAGCTGACCATGGCGTATAACACCATATACACAGCGGAAGAGGATATTACTCTGACATTTCAATACACAACCATGCTGCTCCAAGATACGAATTTTAAGGACGCCCGGTACAACATAACCATTATAGCACTTGACTGAGCCTATACATATAAAACGGAGGTGACGGAAAATGAAGAAACGAATCTGTTGCATTACCATTGCACTTTGCACCGTTCTTTCCATAGTATTTACTACCGGATGCAGCAAGACGGCAAAGAGCAACACCATACTGCCGGAGGTGCGGAATAACGGCACGGCGATCCAGTGGAAATACAGCGACGAAGCCGATTGGCACGACCTTGTGGCGCTTACCGAGCTGCGTGGCGCTGCCGGAGAAAACGGAAAGAACGGTGTCGACGGAAGTAACGGCACAAATGGAAAAGACGGCATTAACGGCACAGACGGTAAAGACGGCAAGGACGGAGTCAACGGCGAGAATGGCACCGACGGTAAGAACGGAATAAACGGTACAAACGGAAAAGACGGCATTAACGGCATTGACGGTAAAGACGGTGCCGACGGTAAGGACGGTATAAACGGCACCGACGGAAAAAACGGTCTTGACGGCAAAGACGGTAAAGACGGAGCCGACGGCAAGGACGGCATTAACGCCAAAAACATAGAAGTGCAGCGAGCTGAATCCTACATACAGTGGCGTTACGAGGGCGGCGAGTGGCAGAACCTTGTGGCGATAGCCGATATAGAGGGCCCCGCCGGACAGAACGGAACGGACGGTGCAAACGGAAAAACTCCGGAATTTCGCGTAAGCGAAAATATCCTGCAATGGCGTTATGTCGACGATGAAATATGGCTGAACCTGTACGATCTTTCGGTTTTGAAAGGACTCGACGGCAGAGACGGCGCTGACGGTACGGACGGTATAAACGGACAAAACGGTTCTGACGGAAAAAACGGAGCCGACGGTAAGGACGGTGCGGACGGAAACACCCCGTTCATCGGTGAGAACGGCAACTGGTGGATCGGGGAAATCGACACCGGCGTGAAGGCTGCCGGAACAGACGGCACAGACGGTGTTGACGGCACAGACGGCGAAAAGGGTGACAAGGGTGACAAAGGTGACCCCGGCGAAAAGGGCGATAAAGGAGACAAGGGAGACAAAGGAGATAAAGGCGATAAGGGCGATGCCGGTCAGAACGGCGGAAGCTCCGGGTATTTTTATGCAAAAGCGTCAACAGGGGTGGCTACTCTTCAAAACCATCCTGCAAGAATTGAATTTAATGAAAAAATAAACAGAGGCGGCTTGATTTCAGCTTCCGGAAATGAAATTACGTTGAAAAAGGGGCATATATACAATATCGTCATAAGCGGCTCTCTCGGAGTCAGCTCGAATGCTTCCGGCAACACCGGTTATTATTGCATCCAAATGACAGACAGCAGTGAGGATGCGGATTTTTGCAGGAAGATCACACGCATAAAACGAGATGGAACGAGTGCAAGGCTTCCGTACACTCACGACTATCATTCCTTTAACTTCAACAGAATGTACGACGCATCAGCCAAGGATATAACATTGAAATTTTTATTTGAGCAATCGGAATACAATACACTTCTTGAGGAATTCAGCGGCACCATTACTATAACCGCTCTTGACTGAGCCGATATATACGAAAACGGAGGTAACGAGAAATGAAAAAACAAACACTCAGTATTATGCTCACCCTGTGCATGGTGATGTGTGCAATTTCACCTGTGATGAGCTACGCCGATCCGGGCGCATCCGCCTCGGGTGCGTACGGCGCACTGCTTACACCCGACACAACCCCGCCGGCCGGATGGGCAGAGGATGAAAGCAA
>OGXX01001822.1_pt1 | contig 20798 bp, 14 predicted proteins | sample 1576301 | NCBI WGS metagenome assembly OGXX01 (sample SAMEA3541469, study PRJEB24748) | human gut metagenome | biome: human gut; feature: human-associated habitat; material: faeces | place: China | collected 2012
CCCGTTCTTCTCCCCCTACATTCTCTTAGTTAGTTTCCTTCTTGTAAGATGTCGTATTTCTTGTACGTATTAGTGTTACTATGTTTTCTCATGCTTTTGCCGCCGGGGCGCTTCTTGGAACTGCCATTTCTCCGCTTGTTTGCGTATCTGCCGCAGAAAGATCGCCTGTGGCGGCGGCTGAAGATGTAGTGGCGCGTGTAACTCCCTCGGCAAAGGGGGCTGTCTTGTTCCACTTAAATCCGGATCAGGGCAACAAGATCACTATTTCCGGTATTGCCGGAGGTATCCGGGTGGAGGCGTCAGATGTGCGCCGCTTGGTGGCGGGTTATGGATGGTATTTAAAGAATATAGCCAAGGTCCATTTTTCGTGGAACGGGAATCGGATGGCGCTTCCTTCCCCTTTGCCGGTTCCCGCCAGGCCGGTAACGATAGAAAGTCCGTGGAATATTGTTTTTGCCTATAATTACTGCACCCTTTCTTATACGGCTGCTTTCTGGGATTGGAACAGATGGCAGCGGGAGATTGATTTTTTGGCGTTGAACGGGTTTACGCATGCGTTGGTGACGGCGGGTTTGGAAAAAACATGGGAGGATTTTCTGATTGGCCTGGGGTATCCACGGGAAAAAGCTCTTCGTTTTATCCCTAATCCGGCATTTGCCGCCTGGTGGAATATGGGGAACCTGGAAGGCCATGGCGGACCGTTGAGCCAGCAGCAGATAGATAAGATGGCTCAGATGGGAAGGCGTATTGTTTCCCGTATGGAGCAGTTGGGGATGACTCCCGTACTTCAGGGGTATGTGGGATTCGTCCCCTCTGATTTTCAGGAAAACGTCCAAATGGATGGTCTGAAACTTATTCCGCAGGGTACATGGGTTGATAATTTTAAGAGGCCATGGGTAGCGGATCCTACTTGTAAGGCTTTTCCGAAACTGGCCTCGGACTGGTATAAGGCTGTCCGCAAAGTATACGGCATTTCCGGAAAGATGTTTGGCGGGGATTTGTTTCATGAGGGGGGACGGAAGGGGGACATTAACGTAACGAATGCAGCTCAAGCCGTTCAGAAAGCCATGCAAAAGGCGTCTCCAGGGGCTTCATGGGTGATTCAGGCTTGGGGCGGGAATCCTACCCGCGAGTTGCTGTCCGGCTTGGATCCGGAACACGCGCTTGTATTGCAGCTTACCAAGGATATGGCTAACGGAGGGAAGAATTTAAGAACTTTTAACGGTATTCCGTGGGTCTGGTGCGAACTGGCGAACTTTGGAGGCAATACGGGTCTGTACGGCGGGATTCCCCTTCTTTCCCGGCTCGGAAGTGATTTGGCCGGTTATAGGGACAAGGGGCTGGTGGGCATGGGAACTTTGTCCGAAGGGCTGGAGACGAACCCGCTTCATTACGCCCTGTTTAGTGACCGTTTGTGGACCGGAGAGGATATTTCCCTCCGGGAGTGGCTTGGGAAGTACGCGCCCCAACGTTACGGTTCCGCCCCAAAGGCTGTTGTGAAGGCGCTGGAAGTCTTGTCTTCTTCCATTTACAACCCCGTCCGCTCTCAGGAGGGGTGTACGGAATCTATTATTTGCGCCCGTCCGTCCTGGAATGCCCGGAAGGCTTCCACATGGTCCAGCGGGGAACGGTATTATCACCTGGGCGATATTGTAAAAGCGGCGCGCGGTTATCTGAAAGCCGCGAATGATCAGCCGAATCTGGTGAAAAAGGAGCCATTCCGTTATGATTTGGTGGATGTTGTGCGTCAGGTTCTTGCGGACGCTGCTTTTTACCAGCTTCAACAGGTCAGGAGCGCGTTTGATTCCGGAGATGCAGCTGCGTACAAAAAGCAGGTAAAGCGTTTCCTGTCTCTGATTTCAGATATGGATGCCCTTTTGGCGACGGATAGCCAGTTTCTTTTGGGCACTTGGCAGAAAAGAGCTCTGGATTGGGGTAATTCCCGCCAGGAAAAGGCCTTGATGGACAAGTCCGCCAAAATGCTTGTCACCACGTGGAGTGATCTGGCGCCCCGGTCGCTGAATGATTATTCCAATCGCCAGTGGGCCGGGCTTGTTTCCGATTTTTATTTGCCTCGATGGAGAAATTTCTTTGAATCTCAGATGGACGTGCTGACTGGAAGGAAGACGCGCGAAGCCGCCCATGCCGCATTTATGGATAAGACGGTTCGGGAGGAACTGGCTTTTGCCGGGAATGGGAAAATATATTCTACCAAACCGGCAGGGGATACCCTGGCCGTCGCCAATCGCGTGATGAATACCCATCGGGAAATGCTGGATGCCCTGAGTGCGGAAGAAAAGTATTCCTCGGGAATTTCATGGGAACTTCAGCAAGGTTCCCCATTGCAGTTTGATGTAACAGATCAGGTGACAGAACCGGGTACATATACCGCAACTTTCCAGTGGAAGAATGGTCCCAGCGCCTTGAAAATCCATTCCGTCAAATTATATGAGGGAAACAAGGAGGTGGCTGCCGATGTTCATGAGGGCACGACTGGCGTGGAAAATAAGGATAATGTTTACAAATTGGAATTGAAGAAGTACAGAACCAACCTTGATTCCTATACTCTGAAGGCAGAAGTAAGCGGTGTTTCTCAGGGCGCTTCCAGAGGAGAAATGATGCTGAAAAGGCTGACTAATTGAGAAGCGGGCAAAAAGTTGCTGCGGAGGAGGGGAGACAAGGTGGTTATGCGTGCGGATTCTGCCGTTTTGCCGTCTTCCGATTTTTTTCGGAATCAGTTTGTTTTCTTCGCCGAAAAAAGGGAGAAGAGGAATTCCCTCTTCTCCCTTGAAAAATGAAATGATGGTGAAATTTATCGGCGACGGCGGAACAATAAAGCGCCCAGACCAAGCAGCCCCAAGGTAGCGGTTGCCGGTTCCGGAACCACTTCATTGCTGGTGGAAAAGTTTACTGCCGGCAAATATCTGCCTTCCCAGGAGTTCAGGGTATTGTTTTTATAAGTGCCGGTTCCGCTGGGCAGGTTGACGGTATTATTGGACATGGAGAGGGAGGCGGAGACGGCGTGATTTCTGTAAGCTGCCATATTTTCCGTGCCGGCCGTCAGATTCAGGTCTTCCCAGGAGGTATTTTCACTGACGAAAAGATATTGATAAGTAGCAGAGGAAGTCAATTCCACATCGTTAAAATTGAAAGTCAGCGTGGCTCCGTCTGCCCAAGCATTGGCGTTGGAGGAAAGGCCGACCAGATCCCCTACCGTGCCGTCAGCAGTAAAAGTGTAAACGGCCACTTTAAAAGTGGTGCCGGTTCCACTGCCGCTGCGCATGTCCAGGGAAAGACTGTTTAAATAAACGGTTTCGGGAAGAGTCGCTTCCTCCCCACCCATAGTGGTGGACATAACAGGAGAAACCAATTGGGTCGCAAAACCGAAGTAGTTATTACCTGCGCCGCTGGCAGCGTTAATATTGGTGGTGGAGAATATGGTGGCTGCTTGGGCGGCCCCCAACGATAGAAGAATGGAGATAACAGAAATAATGGGTTTCATTGCTGTAATGAGAATACATTTAATGCATTGATATGCATCTGAGAAGAAGCTATCGGATTGCGAATCCGAGGTCAATCTTTAATTCTAAAGGAGAAGAACTTGTATAGCCTGATCATTCCGATTTTGAAATCCGAGGAAGGTTGGGGATAGAGTTTTTTGCTGTGTTCCAGAGTTAGGCAAAACTAGAACCGATGGTTACCGTCGGGATAAGGAATTTATTTCATAAAGCGCTGATGATGAAATCAAAAAATCATGTTGTTGATCGTTCTTGTATCCGGAATCTGAAAAGATTTTCAGACTTTTTATGGCATCAAGACATTTCATGTTTTTCAAGGCGGATTCGCAATCCGTTATATTGATAATTTTATTGCACTGCCGCAATTTATGCTCCGGTTCCAAAAAAAGGGGAGGATACGAAATCTTTTGGCGATATGGAATTTTTGGAAGTAAAGCGTTCCGGTTCAGCGGGACGTATGGTAAATGCTGAACATCAGAATGGCCATTCCCGTGAGGGCAGCCCCTGCAATGATGCCGGAGGCAGTGGGGATTTTATATTCCCGTGATTTGTTTTTGAAAAGACGGTCAGCGGTCCAGCCGAGTACAGCTCCTGCAAAGAAGAGGAAGGAATCATTCCACTGGATGGCCCAGGCCAGGCCGAAGCCGATGGGAGTGGGGAGCCATTTCCCTGTCCGGGGTATATAGCGGGGGATAAGTACCAGAATGAGCCCGAGAATACCGCCTGCGATGATGGAAAGAACCTTGATGTTGTGCAAATGACTAAACCCCATACCCAGCGCTTCCGCCGTGGCTGCCCATGTTCTGGCTCCCGGGGCATTGAAAGACTGGAGAGCGTTCGCATCCGGAACCATGGAGCGGAAGGCCAACACGGAAACGAGGGTTCCCAGAAAAATTCCGGAAAACTGGGCGATAAATTGTTTACGGGGATTGGCTCCCAGCAGGTAGCCTACTTTGAGATCTACGAGCAGGTCCGCCGAGGAACTGGATGCTCCGGAAGTGATGTTGGCCGCCATCAGGTTGGCCGTTACATGTCCAGGGGCAATCCCTCCGAAGATGAGCTGTGTAACTTTTCCCATGGCTCCGGTGGGTGTGATATTGGCTTCCCCGGTGATTCGGCAGACGACCAGTGCCAGGAAAAAGGATATGACTACCGCGATGCAGCTCATCCAGTACGGAACATCAAAGGATGCATGAGCCAGATAGCCGAGAGCTCCCAGTGAGATAAGCTGGCCTGCCAGAAACCAGCTCATGGGTGTTTCTATTTTTTCCACATCCGTCAGTTCACGTCTTTTATTCAGGGAGAACATGGCTCCCAGGGAAGAAAAGGAACGAACAATACTTTTCCATTGGAATAAGAAAGCCACAATGCTGGCGACGACCATACAGGCGGTTCCTCCCCACAAGGTCCAGCTTACGCCTTCCCGATAACCCGCTCCCGCGGGAAGCAGTTCCTGGCTTTCCAGCCACGGTACGTAAAGGGCCCAGCAAACAGTTCCCCCGATGAAGAGACTGAGGGATGTTTTCATGCCTACCAGCGCTCCCGCTCCCACGAACATTAGATCCCATTTGAAGAAGATAGTTCGCTGGTACCAGTTGCCGAGGATATGTTGCTGAACCGTTCCAAGCCATCGTTCTCCTCCTGCAGCCATGGCGATGGCATTAGCGGCGGCGAAAAGGGCGGAGTAAAGAAGGGCTTTGGCTTGTCCCGCCGCCCTTTTGCCTTCCGAATAGAGGACTTTGAGAGTTTCCGCCGTGGCAATGCTGTCCGGGAATCTGATTTGTTCAATGTTGATCATTTGGCGTTTCATTGGAATGGCCATGGTGACGCCCAGCACGGCAATGAAAAATATCCAAGCAAAGGTGGTGCCAAGAGGCATGTGTTGCCCTGTCAACAGAAGCAGGGCAGCTACGGCGGAAGTGAGGGTTCCCCCTGTAGAATAGCCTGCGGAACTGGCGGCGGACTGCATGCATGTGTTTTCCAGAATAGTCATGGGTGATTTGGAGATTCCCAGGCGCACAAAGGCGTTCCAGAGGGCGAAAGAGATAACTCCCGCCGTCAGAGCCACCCCGAAGGACCATCCCATTTTAAGGTTGGCATACAGATTAGTGAGGGAAAGGATGGAGCCGAGGAGCATGCCTACGATGACGGCTCTCCAGGTAAGCTGCTTCATTCTGTCTCCAGAACCCAGATAAACTTGATTGTACCATTGCTGTTCTACTTCATCCGGTGTGCCTTGGAATCCCTCCAGAGGCAATGGTTTTTCCAGGCAGGAGGGGAGAGAGCTGGAATACTGGGGGGGAGTAGATGCCATACAGGTCATGATATAGCATTTGCGGGCGTAGTGGAAAAGTCGTATCTGTCTTTCTCTGCTTTTGGCGCTCCTTCCGCTTGAGACTTGCGTGCCTGTGGCGGCCGTGGTTTAATGAACGCCATGAGCCAATCTTTTACGGATAAACTTGCCGCCCGCATTAAAGAGACCGGTTCCGCCTTGTGCGTCGGGTTGGATCCGCGCCCCGGTATGGACGATTTGGAGGCGATTCCTGCGCTGTTGCGGAAGGTTGTGGAGGAAACTGCTCCGTATGCGGCGGCGTTTAAGCCGAATATTGCCTATTTTGAAGCCATGGGGCTGCGGGGATTGGAAATACTTGAAGATTTGCTTCCGGATATGCCAAAGGATGTTCCGGTGGTATTGGATGCCAAGCGTGGGGATATTGGAGAGACTCAGAAGTATTACGCTCATGCTTATTTTGAACGCCTGGGCGTGGACGCTGTGACGTTGAGCCCTTTCATGGGATATGATACGTTGGAGCCTTTTCTGGACTATGAAGGTAAAGGTATTTATCTGCTGGCGGTTACTTCCAATCCCGGTTCTGCAGACGTGGAACGGCAGGAACTGGCAGGAGGCCGCAGGGTTTTTGAACTGGTGGGAGATATGGTGCTCCGCTCTGTTCGGGAACGATGTAAAACTTCCGTAGGCATGGTGGTTGGGTTGACCAATGCAGATTCCAGTATTCTGGAGCGTATTCCGGATGCTCCTTTGCTCATTCCCGGTCTGGGAGCGCAAGGCGGCGATCTTTCCTGCCTGAGCGGCTCCGGTCATGTGGCCCCTCCCCTGATTAACGTCTCTCGAGGCATCATGTACCAGAACCCGGAATTAGGCTTTGCAGAGAAGGCCGCCGGATTTGCTCAGCGTATTCGAGAAGCATTGAATTATTGATGTTCACGTATTTTTTTTGCAAATAACAAAACGATAACGGCCTGCTTATGGCTGTGCATGAGCTTGTCAAAGGGAGGGGGCTGATATATTGAACAGGTGCATCCCCATTCCCTGCCCGTTTTTTATGGATGAAAAGCTTGGAATTGTAAAATTCACTCCCCATTCCACTTCCAGATCCGCAATGTTGATTGCGGTGGCAGTGACAGTGGGTGTTCAGGTGGCTTTGTGTGCTGTGCTTGTAGCCATACATTTGCAGGATATGTGGTTTCCTTCCGTCCAGGGCGGGGATGTGGAAATGACGTTTGTGTCCCCGTCCGAAGAGGTTTCTCTGGAGACGGAAGAAGTTCAGACTGTATCTGTTGTTCCTGTTGCAGCTCCGTCCACAGTCAGTCCCGTTCCGGAAATTGCATCAAATGAAGACCTATTGGCGATCAAGCTGCCGGAAAATGAAGATTGTTCCGAAATGAAGGATTTTCTTTTGGATGAGGCTTCTTCGGAACTCTTGCCGGAGGAGCTCGCCGTCATGCGGATTTCCATGAATGAGGTAAAGCGCAGGCAGCCTGTGAAGAGCCCGGTGGTATCCCCACCGGGGCGTCCGGATCCGGAGAAGAATATTTCCCCTGATAAAAAGGTGCGTTATAAACATGCTCCGGCCTTGCCCAATTCCGTCAATTCTTCTAAAGTCGGGAAAGTGAATGCCGTGGTGAAAGTGGTGGTTGGAGTGACTTCCCGTGGGGAACCTTCATCCGTCAATCTTCTTCAGTCAACGGGGAATACGGAGTTGGACCGCCTTTTTATGCGTTGGGTGAGAGAGAATTGGACTTTCTATCCGGCGGAAAAGGACGGTGTGCCCATTGCTTCCAAGGTGGTGGTGCCCGTCAGGCTGAATATAGATTAACCTGTGCAAGGAAATAAGAAAGATGCTTCCGGAGAAGACAGAGAATAGGCCCGTTTATGTGATCGGCCACCAGAATCCGGACACGGATGCTATTTGTTCAGCTATAGGGAACGCGGAGTTTTTAAGGGCTCATGGCGAACCTGACGCAGTTGCCGCCAGATGTGGGGAGATGACGTTGAGAACATCTTGGGTGTTGGAAAAGGCAGGAGTGCCGGAGCCGATACTGATTCATGACGTGACGCCCACCGCCGGAACAATCTGCCGTCGTGATGTGATTAGCGTAAGCCCGGATGATACATTCCTGACGGCGTATCGAAGGATGACGGAGAATTCTCTGCAAACCATACCGGTAATTGATGCGGATCGCAATCTTTACGGACTATTGCGTTATTTTGATTTGTTGAGTCTGCTCATGCCTCTGAATATGACGGAGATGAATGTTCGCTCCGTCTTTTCCAGCCTGAGTAATATCGCCACCACCATTGACGGCAAATGTCTGACCGGAGAATCCTTGAGCGAGGAAGAAACGCAGAATATCCTGCTGGTAGGTGCTTCCAGTGAACCCAGTGTCCGGACAAGACTTGCAAATTACAGGAGAAAAGGGATTGTTCGGGATCTGATCGTTATTTGTGGGGACCGTCCGAATGTGCAACTATATGCGGTGGAGCATGGCGTACGCGCTTTGGTGACCACGTCCGGTGCTTTCCCTTCCTTGGACATTATTGAGACGGCCCAGACGACGGGAACATGTATTTTAAGCACTCCCTGGGATACGGCCAGTGTTGGTCAGTTGATCCGTTGTTCTCGGAAGGTGAGGGAGCAGGTTCAGAAGGATTACACAGTTTTTCCGGAAAATATGCCGCTGCCCGAGTTGAGGCAGGCTGCCGTGAAGCGCAAGCAGGCATTGTTTCCTGTGATGAGCATTAAGACGAACAAGATCATTGGTGTACTGAGCAAGACGGATTTGGTGGATCCACCCCGTACGCGCGTGGCTTTGGTGGATCATAATGAATTTTCACAAGCTGTTAAAGGTGTAGAGGAAGCGGAAATTGTGGAGGTGATGGACCACCATCGTTTGGGCACCCAGCTTTCTACACGGGATCCAATCCGTTTTCTGAATGAACCCGTAGGTTCTACATCCACTTTGGTGGCACGCAGGTTTTATCATCGTAATGTGGAGCCTTCCCAGGCTGTAGCGATTTGTCTGTGTGCAGGGATTCTTTCAGATACCCTGAATTTGACGTCTCCTACGGCGGCGCGGGCAGATAGGGAAATGTTGGAATGGCTGACAGGTATCGCAAAAATAGATGCCAAGCGGTTTACAGAGGAGTTTTTTGCCACTGGTTCTCTGTTGCGTTCCAAAACCGAACCTTCAGTTATTATTCAAGCGGACAGGAAGACTTTTACTGAGTACGGATACAAGATTAGTATTTCCCAGATTGAGGAAATTGGTATGTTTGGCTTGGAAGAGGTTCAGGAAGGTTTAGTAAGAGAACTTCGGAAGCTGGTGGAGAAAGAGGGGTTGAAGCTTGCTTGCCTTTTGGTTACGGATATCGTTACTCACGATTCCATGCTGCTGGTCGTCGGGGATGAAGAAGCTTTGGAAAATATCGAGTACGAGCGGCTTGGCCCTAATTTGTTTTCCGCCACTGATGTGGTAAGCCGAAAGAAACAGCTTTTTCCTGCTATTTCCCGTGCATTAAAGACGTTGTAGGTGCCGGAAATCTTTGCTTTTTACAGGCAAGATTTTTCCTGAGGAGGAACAGCGTTGTCATGCAGTAAAGGGTATAGATCAGGGAATTGCAATGTCTGCCACGATAGAACGGCGGATAGTATCCGGTATCAGCACAGTACTGGCTCTTTCAGGTTTGAGCGGCGGCGTGCAAAAAACTCGGTCTAGGCGTAATAGAGGGAAATTGACAGGTTGCGTAGCTCCGTAACCGGCCCCTTTCAGTTTGAAACAATCCTGAAAGTCGGAACTGAGTTTAGAGAAAATGGGGGATTGAGGGGCGGCGCTGAAGTTCCCGGCCATGATAATGGGAAGTTCTCCATGCTGGGTTCCTACTTCCCTCAGGGTATCAAACAGGTATTGAAGTTGTTTACGGTGGATGAAGCGGAGTGTATGGAAATATTTCCAGCAGGCGGGGGAGTACAGGTCGAAGCGATGTTCAGAAGGTTCCAGACTGATGTTGATGAGCCGAATCGCCAGGGAGGAATTTTCCGGTATCCAGTCTACAATCAAACCGGTTGTGTCCGTGATGCTCTGGGCCGGACCAATCTGACCGTGCCTTACAATGATCGCGCAACTTCCTATTTGCTTGATATAAGAGGTTCTACCGAAAATGCTGTAGGCAAATTTGAGTGTTCGGTTATAGTTGCTGCAGCCTTGGACGAAAATGACATCTGCACGGAGTTTGGATATTTGTTCAATGGGAGGAGATTTCTCGCACCCCTCGTACAAGGTAAGAACCCTTATTTGCCTGGCATCCGGAGACGGTGGCATTTTGTAGTATTCCATTCCAGTTCTGGAAATGGGCGGGAGAAAGTCTGTAATAACGATGCCGTATGCAAACCAGACGATAATGCCAAGCAGACCGATTCGGGAACCGAAAACCAGCCATGCAATGAGCGCCGGAAAGGAGAAAATGAGACAGCAGGCCCATATGGGCAGTGACGTTGCAAAAGCCATCGTGTCTGAACCGGTCCAGAAAATAGTGACGACGATGACCCACAGGCACAGAGAGACGCCACCCAGCGCTATTCCCAAGTGGTTGACTCCGGATAGCGTTGGCAGAGGTTCTGCCAGATGTTTGCGTCTTCTGAGCCGATGCACTGTGGTGACAGATTAGAAGCCCATGCCGGGAGGGAGACCCAAGCCTCCTGTCAGCTTTTTCATTTCCGCCGCGGCTGTTTCCTTACCCTTGGCAATAGCTGCATTGATGGTTTGAAGGAGAAGCTCCTGGAGAAATTCTGAATCGGACGGGTCAATGATGGAAGGATCAATGACCAGTTCCGTGAGGTTGCCGTCACAGGTGGCGGTAACTTTCAATTTTCCTCCAGCTCCTTCCGTTGTAACGGTTTGGGAGGCGAGTTTTTCTTGAACGGCCGCAAGCCCTGTCTGCATCTGCTGGACCTGCTTCATCATTTTCATTATGTTCATGGTCGTTGTGTCTGGATGGATGAGTTGACTATTGGGAAATGATACGAGCCCGGAAAATCTCCATAGCGGCATCAATCAGCGGATCCGTGTAGTAAGAGTTATCTTCATTTTCCTCTTTGGAAGCTTCCTGGACAGGCTCTGCGGTTTTTTTCTGCGGGGTATGAGGTTTAGGTGCAGGAATAGTGGATGCGGAAGGAGGTGGTGCAGGCAGAGGAGCCAGTTCTTCCTGCACGGGTTCGGGAATGGAGAAATCCTGACGGATAGAAATAGTAACAGAGGTTCCAATATATTGGGAAAGAGCGGCTTCCAAAGCTGTTCGCAGAGGGCCGGCTCCAAGACTGTCCATCCCCTGACGGTCAGAAGGATGAAAAGAAATGGCGACTGCTACGCCATCATAACCGGAAAAAACGCTGTTGGCTAGAAAGTCCGCTTGAAGAGGGAATTTGGCGGACATTTGTTCCAACACCGTTTTCCAGTCTTCTTCCGTGATAGTTCTTCCTGATTGTTGGGACAGAACTGCCGGTTCCTCTTTTTCTACGGGTGCCTGGGTTCGGGATGATGAGCTCGGAGTATCGAATAGATTGTCAAAGAAACTGTTAGTTCGTCTTTCCAGAGGAAGATTTTCCTCTGGATCCATAAAAGTAGGCTCTGGAGAATCCGTAGGAAATTTCGACACATCGGAGGCATCGGAGTCTGGATGCCGGGTGATTTCTTCGGAAGCAGGTACGGTTTTTGTCCGCAATTTAGTGGCGGAGTAGGGAAATTCTTCCTCTGCAACGGCAAGAGAGGGGGGGGCTGCAGCGGGTGTAAGAGTTTCCTGTTGTGGTTCGGCTTCCTGCGTAGGATGGGGAGAAGCTTGAGCGTCAGTGCTCTGAATTTTCTGTACTGCGGGAGATGATGCAGGGGAGGACACAGAAAAATCTGGAATCGGATCCATCAAATGTTCTTCCGTAGCTGGGGTTGGGTTTGTTGCAGCAACAGGAGACTGGATGTTTTGCCGGGGGGCCGGAGTGGGTGCCGTGGCGGAGGAAATAAATGTACTTGGTTCCTGCTGTGAAGCAAGATCTGAAGAAGAGGCCGGTGCCGCGGTGGCTAGCGGAGCACCTTCCAACGCCATGATAATATCGCTGATGCTGGCCTCAGCCAGAGTATGAACGGCTTTAATCAGGCCCATTTCCAGATGAAGCCTTTTATTGGTGGACCAGCGCATTTTATCTTCCGTTTCCGCCAGAACTTCCACCAAACGCAGGATTTTGTCCGTATGGGTGCGTTTGACCAATTCGGCGAGTTCCTCCTTGGAGGATTCCGGGAGAGAATCAAAGCTGGCTTCTGGATCTACTTTAGAGACCAGAATTTCACGCACGGCGGAGATAATTTCGGAAAGGAACTGGCTCATGTCTCTTCCTGCTTCCGCCTGTTCATGCAGAAGATGCAGGAGAGAGGGAAGTTCCTTGTTCAAAATAAGCGCCAGAGCATGGGCCACGGTCTCCCGGGAAGTAATGCCGAAAATGTGGAGTACCTGCTGTTCTTCAATATGATCTCCACAGAAGGAAACAAGCTGGTCCAGCATGGATTGTGCATCCCGCATACCTCCATCCGCCACTTTGGCGACAGCAAAGGCTGCTTCCCTGCTCAAACTTACTCCCTCTGCAGAAGCGATATGGAGCAGGTGTTCTGCAATGATTTCAGAAGGGATGGGGCGCAGGTCGAAGCGCTGGCATCGCGATAGAATGGTTGGCAGTATTTTGTGGGGTTCCGTGGTTGCGAAAATAAATTTGACATGAGGTGGCGGTTCTTCCAGCGTTTTGAGCAGGGCGTTGAAGGATTCCTTAGTGAGCATGTGCACTTCATCTATATAGACGATACGGAAATTTCCTCTGCTCGGAGCGAACCGTACGTTGTCCCTGAGATCCCGGATGTGATCAATGCCGCGGTTGGATGCTCCGTCTATTTCAAGAACATCCAGGCTCCGCCCTTCCGCAATTTCTTCACATATATCTTCATGCGGGTCAAAATCCACTTTGGGCCCACCGCTGCAGTTTAGAGCTTTCGCAAAAATTCTTGCGGTTGATGTCTTTCCCGTTCCACGGGGACCTACAAAGAGATAGGCATGGGCGAGACGGTTGTGCTCAATGGCGTTTTTCAACGTCCGGACAACATGATCCTGTCCAAGGACGTCATCGAATGTCAGAGGACGGTATTTTCTGGCAAAGACCTGGTAACTCACGGTTCAGAAAGACTAGAAGATGAGTTCCCGTTTGAAAAGAAAATAGAGAGTAATTGTTTTAAAATGTTGATAAAACGGTTCTTGCACACTCCCGTTACGGAGCTTGCCTGAAAAAAATATCAAGAAAACAATGAGGATGTCATTTTGATATTGAAATCTGAAAATGTTCATGCCAATCTCACAAAAGTAACAGGAACCTTCTCATCTCTATAATTTCCTATGTGGGTCAAAGTATCAATAGCAGCCTTGGTCATTGCTCTTCTCGGAGGAGCCATGTATTATCTTGATAACGAGGAAGCTCTAACCAAGGAGCGTAGGGAATGTGCTTCCCGCTACAAGAACCTGAACGGCCTTCGTGGCGAATTTACGGAAGAAAAGACGAAATATGTCGATTTCCTGGTGAAGAATGAGGCTCTGACGAATGACATCAATGCTTTAACCAAGGAAAAGGATGAACTGGAAGTAAAGAATCAGGAATTGGCCTCAGCCAATGAGGCCAAGAAATCTGACCTTCAAACGCAGCAAACCGCTTTGGCGGAATTGCAATCCAAGAGCAAGGATATGGAAAGTATCCAAGCCATTGCTGACAGAATCAAGGGGCTGGAAGAAGAGTCCAAGCAGTTGGAAGTGGTTAAGCAGGCGGAACAGGGAAAACATGATGCCATCGTTGCTGAAACCGAACAGCTTGTTGTGAATAATGCCGCTCTTCGTCAGCTCAAGGCCGACCAGGATGCCCGCCTTTCTCCGCCCAACCTGAAAACGAGGGTTTCCCAGGTGATTCATGATTTTAATGTAGTTGTGATTGACGGAGGAGCCGCCGATCTGGGCGTGGTGCCCGGTTCCAAGTTGGCCGTCATGAGGGACGGCAACAAAATTGCCGAGCTTGACGTAAACGCTGTTGAATCCCGTGTTTCCACGGCCACTATTCTACCAAGTACGGTAACCGCCGGCGAACGTGTTGAAGCCGGAGACGTCGTTGTATCTGTTCGTCCCTAGCATTTTTCCGGTTCAATACACTCCATACACTCTCACATACATACACAATGAAAACTGTCTTAGTAGTTTTATTGATTCTTGCAGCAGGGGCGGGCGCCTGGTTCTCCGGTCTTAGCGGCCTTTTCGGTATTAATGGCCAGTACCAGGATTTTAAAGAAATGATTTCGTATCGTAAGACCTTGGACAAGGAAATACGTACTTGGACAAGCTTGCGCAACGACATGATTAAGAATCGTGGCTTGGCTGCGGAAGAAAATCTTAGTCTGATTTCCAACAAGGCTTCCGTGACGCAGCAACGTGATGAACAGCTTTCCAAGGAAGCTGAGTTGAAGGAAGAAGAAGTGCAGTTGAATGCGGACTTGTCCAAAATCAATAAACAGATTGAAGAATTAAAGAGCAAGTTGCAAGATTTCGGTGTTTCCAGCGTACAGGAAATCCAGGAGAAGATGGAATCTTTGGAAGCTTCCAATAAGAAGCTCCAGGAAGATATTGACCAGATTAAAAGTGCTACGGAAGTGGCTTCCAAGAGACGGGCAGAACAAGCTTCTGAGCTGGCTAGCCGCCAGAAGGAGCAAGCTGAATACCGAGCTGCTCTTGCCAAAAATGGGGAGGAGTATCCCGTTCTATCCGTGGACCCGCAGTGGGGTTTTGTTGTGATTGGGGCTGGACAGGGCAGTAGTATTGATCCAAATACGGTTCTTCTTGTTACCCGTGAAGGTCGCAGCATTGGTAAATTAAAGGTAACTTCCCTGGAGAAAAATCAGACGGTAGCTGACATTATTAAAGACAGCGTACCGTCTGGTATGAGTATTCAACCCGGCGATAGAGTACAACTCCTGCGTCCCCGTCAGTCCGCCAAATAAAGGTTTGCCACGTATTTTCCTTGAACCCCGTTGTGTCGTTCGGCATAATGGGGTTCAACTTTTTAAAGGAAATGATGAAACGATTTGCAATCTCCTTTTTGTTTGTGTCTTTTTCTATTCTTCTGGTCTCTTCCTGTTCCTGGTTGATGGAACCGCAGGAGAGGGAGCGTGTGCCGCAGCCGCCTCCCGGTCCGGAAAAGAGTGCGCTTCCTCATAATAAGACCCAAAGATTTGAGGCGGAAGCAACGCTCGGGCCGTTGGCGTCGCCGAGACGTTAACGGCATCCAAATGACGCTGGACGGTGATTCTGTTCTTTACAGTATCCGACAAACCGGATACAACCGCCTCCGGTTTCCAAGTGGAGAGATGGCTGAGCTGGTCTAAGGCACTCGACTCGAAATCGAACGTGGGCTTTAAAACCCACCGTGGGTTCGAATCCCACTCTCTCCGCCAGTTTTCTATCACGCTAGAGCACGGAAAGCCTGATTTTACAAGGTTTTCCGTACTTTTGTTTACGCCAGAACACGCTAGAAAACGGAAAGCTTACTGGACACCTCGCTGTACATGGTATAAAGAATGTACAGCATGGCAGGAATCATCAAACGGAAGAACAAATGGGTAGCCATCTGCCGGACTCTGGACGGCAAGGAAATCCGAAGAACAACCGGAATTGACGTGGTTCCCAAGGCGCTGATGCCCGGCGCCAACAAACGGGCGGCCATGGCCCAACATGAAGCCCGCGCCCGGCTGGTGGCGGAGGAAATGGAAAAAGACATCCGGTTTGGCGTATTCGACGTGGAAAAGGTAAAGGCCATAGCCGGGGAAAGCGCGGCGGCCCTGAAAGCCCGGCGCGGAGGAATATCGGTAAACAAATATCTCACGAGCTGGCTGGACGCCCGCAAAAACAAACGCGGGGCCCTGGAAAGGGACGGCGTGGCAGTGCGCCGCTTCCTGGACTTCCTGGGGGACGGACGGGACATAATCCTCTCCGCCGTCAGCAAGGGCATGGCAATGGACTTCGTGCAGCGGGAAATGGAACGGGTATCCCCCGGCACCGTAATCCGGTACGTAGCAACCCTGTCAGGGGCCTTCAACGCGGCGCTTGACCGGGAACTCATCCCTCGCAACCCGTTCCGCGGCGTCAAGCCCACCAAAACCGAACATGAATCTGAAAAACAGGAACGGGCAGCCTTCACCATGGACGAGGTAAAAACGATCCTCAACCGGTTCCCCGGCGAATGGCCGGACATGGTACACGTCTGCCTCTACACGGGGGGCCAGCGCCTGGGAGACATAGCCACCATGAAATGGGAACAAATCAACATGGACGGCGGCCTGATCTCCATGAGAACGGAAAAAACCAAGCGGCGGATGAACAAACCGCTCATTGCCCCGTTAAAAAAAATCCTGGAACGGAGAATGGAAGGAAGAATCAACGAATTTGTCTTCCCGCTGGCCGCCATGAAACACGCCCAGGGAGGCGGCAAAAGCGGCAAACTCTCCCTGGAATTCACCAACTTGCTGCGCCAGCACGGCATCATTGCCCCCAGGACGGAAGAAAAAAACGGCGACCGCAGACAACTGGCGGAAAAAAGCTTCCACAGCCTGCGGGCAACGGCGGTCACGGTCCTGCGCCTGGCCGGAGTGCCGGCGGACCTCTGCCGGTTCATCGTGGGCCATGACTCCGAAGAAATAGAACGCGTCTATTTCCGTCCCGACTCCGGGGACGTGCAGGCCGCCATGGACAAAATAGCGGACGAACTCAACTCGTAAAAAAGCCGCGCCCCTCGCCAGGGACGCGGCCTGATGCACTGCAATAACCAGGAAGAAAAACGCTTACGCGCCGAGAACCTCCACTTCCGGCAACACAAACACCGTATCTTCGTCCATGCGTCCGCAACCGGCCTTGCCCTTCACGCGCAGATAATTATCCACATCAACCATGTCGTCAACATCCTTCATGGTAAACATGGTATCGCGCCAGGTGCCGAACTTGATACGGCTTCGCAGCCACGCGCAGCACATGCGGGCGCCGGCAATGGCCGCACCTTCCTTATTCTCCGTATCCATCGTGGGAAGCATGTTGGTAACAAGGAACGTAATATTCAGGCTCTCATTGTAAGTGGAATTGCCGGCTTCACCGAGTTTGTTAAACCCGTAATCACGGTTCAGACGAAGTTCCAAAGACTGGAGCAACTGCTTCACCGCCGGAGAAATCGCCACACAAATCTCCCCCTTCTCCACGCCATTAAACACCTCCTTCTCTTCCAGGAGGCGTTTAACATAAGTCAGGCGGTCAATAAACGTTCCGGCAAAACTCTTGGAAACCCCGGTTCCCGTCGTGGCATAATCCACAGGAATCAGGTTGCCCTTCCTTTTCTGGAAAGAATCATAAGTCAAATCCAGATCGAACGACTTCACCCCATCGTCATCGCCATAATTGGTGCCGAGAATACCACCGCAAAACCCTTCATCATCAGAAGTCTTGAGGCGCCACTTGCCGGTACTCTTATCCTTGATAACCCCAAGGGCGATAGCGTCCATAAATCGGGCCGCCGCCGGTTTTTGCGCCTCCTTAATCTGCGCGAACGTGTAATCCAGATCCATCATGTCGTCCGCCTCATCAATAGAAAGTGGAATCGCATTATAAAACTTGCGGTAGCGCATGCCGCGTTTGCCGAAATTCAAATCGCTGAACTCCACCTTGTGGCGGGTATCGTTATACTCCTTCACCTCGGTTCCGCCGATGCGGGGAAACTCGAAATACTTGCCGGCCACGCGCGGTTCGGAAGTCGTGTAAGGCCTCACGCGTTCCGTAAGCTGCTGCCAATCGTGGTCCCATTCGGTGCCGTACTTATTACGCACCATTTCTAATTGAGTCTTATCTACTGCCATAATTACTCCGTGTTGGTATGTTCAAAACATCAGAAAAAACAAATCCCTGAAATATATAATTCCCTACATTAAATGCCGGAAGCGCCCTGCGCCCGATACCAGCGCCGCGTCACCTCGTCGTGCCGCGGATCGTTCAGCTCGTGAAGCGCCTTGTAATCCGGGTGAGCCGGATTATTCATTGCTTCATGGGCCCAGCTCTGCGTGGACGCGTCGGCCTTGCCCATGTGGGCCGGACTCTCCCCGGTAGCCTTCATGAACGAATAAAGCAACTTGAACCCCTTCGGGCTCTGCAACACCGCTATATCCTCATTCGTCAGGCCGGAAGCCTTCGCGTGCCGGGAAAGAAAGCGCTTGCACTCCTTCATGCGGGTATTGTAATCGCCCCCCCACTCCTCCTTCAGTTCGGAATCCATGCGTTCCATATTCTTCACCTCCGCCTCATTCAAGGCGTCCAGAACGCGGGATGTGTAAAGGCCGGCTGTCTTCCCGTCCAGGCCGCTTCCTTTGGCGGCCTCCGCCGCGACAGCCTCAAACTCCGGCGTAGCCTCGTACCCCTCCGGCCACTCAATGGCGTAAGGCTGTTCCTCTTCGGCATCCTTTCCCTGTTCCGTATTCTCCGGCTGTTCATCTTCATCCCCCCCTTCTGCATCCACCCGATAGGCATCCTTCACGCTGGAAGGAATTCTCTGCTCCTCCTGCGGGCTTTCCTGCCTGGGCGGGCTCTGTTGCTGGGAAGAATCCGTTGCGGAAATCTCCTGGGCAATCGTCTGGCTCTCTTCTGCGGCGGCGGTAGCGGTAGCATCAGCTCCGCCCGTATTGCTTTCAGTGGTTGTATCAGTCATGGTCTTTCTGTTGTTGGTAAAGGGACAACTCCCTGCGTAAAAAAAGAACTACTTCCCGGTAGGCATCTCTGCGCATGGCGTCCAGCGGATCAAAAGAACCGTCGGACCTCTTCTGAAAACAGGGCAAATCGCATCCGAATCGTTCTTCAATGAAGCGGATGCACTGTTCGTCTATATGTTCCGCCAAATACCTGCGCCTGCGGCGAATCGCGGACAGAATGGCGGCCTTCTTCTCTGTTTCGTTGTCAATCATGGTTATTCAGAAACATTCCTTACTGCCTGGCTCTGTTGGTTGGCAGCCTGGGAAGCCATCAACGCCAGTTGTTGCTGCTGGGCCTTCTGCCTGTCCGTCTGCACCTGCTCAATCTCCGCCTTGTCGCGGTAAACTTCGGAGGGGGCGGCGGAAACTTTGAAAAGGAACTTGATAACCTTGCTGATGTCGATGCAATCCATGGCGGAAGGATCGCCGGTAAACTGAATATACTGCGCTGCCGTCTGCATGGCGTAATCCATGCTCTGCCGCTGCGCCATCTCGATAGACTGTGAAATGACCCCCTTGTAGGACACGCCCGGAACCGTCACGGAATAATCAATGCCGTCCGGCGCCTCTACGATGAAATCCTTGGGCTGCGTCGCGGCGGAAGAATTAAAAGCGCCCTGCCTGAACAACTCTGCGAAAATCCGTTCCAGAAACACATTAAAATCATAGACGAACTGGCTGAACGTCGCGCTGATGCCAATCACCTGCTCCTTCTGGCGAGCCACTACCTCCGTTGCGGTCATCTGCCGGTCTACACTGGAAATCACCCGCAGGAAGGGAACAAAAAAAGCGCTCTCAATCTTCCCTTCCAGTTCTTTGATATGCTCCAATCCCCAATCCAAACGGCCATTGATGCCCCATTCACGGGGCAAATTCAACCCGGCGATACTCCGATCAATCACCGTCTCACCCCCGGCACGGTAATCAATATCTCCCTCCTGTTCAGCATCCACAAAAAAGCGTGGATAAACGGCCAATTCGGCCAGCTTATCCAAATGCCGGTACATGCGCACCACGGCTTCCAGCTCGTCCAGGCACTTGCGCGCGGCAGGATACCCCCAAACGTTATCCCACTTGAGAAAACGGCTCACCAAATAAGGAAACTCCGGGTATCCCCCCTCCTCAACAATAGGCATACTGCCTCCATTATAAAGATAAACGGAAGCAAAACGCATCTTTCTGGGAGGAACATCAGCTCTGCCATTGCCCAGCGTGTACCCTTTGCGCGGCATTATCAGGTGCAGAAACTCAAACTCTTCGGTAAATCGCCTCTCCGGCCTGTTGAAAGCCTCCCGAACCTCCGTCGGAAGTCTCTTGATTCCCCATGCCTGAACTGCCTGATGCGCCGTATATTTGAATGAGCGGCAAACCGTATCCACATTGCCCTCCTTATCCTCGGCAATGCCATAAGAACCAATGGGAATATGCTTGAAAGACAAGCCTCCGCTCTTCTTGCTCTCACACAGCATGCAGCCCGTCCCGAACAAACACCGGTCCACGTGGGTTTCCTGGAGGGAGGGGTAAAAATTGGATGAGGCCAAAGCATCCAAAGTAACATCCGTGGCATGCTTGTACCAATTCTCATATTTATCGGACTTCTTAATGCTCTTATCTTCAAACTCAAACCATTTCTGGCCGGATGGAGTGACATGCGTAATAAAAGCTCCCGCCAGCGTATGCAAAGCTTCACACGCTTTAGCGCAATTCTCCCGCTTGAAATCTCTGGCAGGGGTCTTGAGCTGGCGCAGGACATCACGGGAACGCGGCAAAATCCGCTTGGAAAGCCACTCCCATTCATTGATCAGATCCTCTTTCTGATCAATGACAGCCCTCGCCAACCTGCTGTACTCCAATCCGTTCATGTTAATTTAATGATGAAAAACTAAACAAGCTCCTGCGCCACGCTGAACGCATCGTCACAGCGGTTCATCCAGCCCTTCCCGAACACGGGAAACTGCTTGCAAGAGCGGTAAAACGCCTGACGCTTCTCTTGTAATCCAATGATGAACACCGCTTCACCCGTGGCGGCCAGCTGGTCCTGCAACTCCTGCCGGGTCCTGGGGCCGACAATCCCGTCCACCGTGAGCCCGGCGCCGTGAATATTCAGCGCGCGCTGCAAAATCTTCCCGGTATTCCTGC
>OGXX01001824.1_pt1 | contig 20781 bp, 15 predicted proteins | sample 1576301 | NCBI WGS metagenome assembly OGXX01 (sample SAMEA3541469, study PRJEB24748) | human gut metagenome | biome: human gut; feature: human-associated habitat; material: faeces | place: China | collected 2012
TTGATAATATCCATAGTAAAAGGTGTTCCCCAATAGTTCTATAAAGCTTTCATTTCTAATACGTTGGTTATGAGATGAACTCCCAATAGATAAAAAAAGATAGAATCATGAAAATCATTTATCATTCAAACAAAGAATAACAAAGACTAAATACTAGATAATTTACTCCAAAAGTATTGTTTTGAAAATAATTAAAATAACGTCGAATATATCAATGTATTTTTAATTATTTGAGGTGAGAGATAAGTTATAGTTATCTATCACGCTTGAAACATTAGAATCACTAGAAAAAGAGAAAGAGCAAAACAAAAAAACACTATAAAGAACCTACTATAGAGCCTTTTATATAAGCATGCTAGAACCTGTTTACATGATAAGATTAATAAATATATTGTTATGATGTTATTTCTTTCCTATGCTCGAATATTGGGGCTATATGCCCCTAGATGTTTCTAGCCTTGTGGTTCACCTTGTACTACGGTAATTTCTCGCTGAAAAGAAACACCTTAAAGCAAGCACATTTGAAATAGGCTATTTTTTTGGATATGAGAGCCGTTTTGATTTGCCTATACTCTTTATCATGATATATACATTTCTTTCCAGGTGGCTTGAAATGTCATTGAATAGATGTATATAATAGTCATGTTCTTATAGAATCTTTTTTTCTAATATATTTGAATTATTCACTTAGGTGTGCTTTTACCTTTCAGCATGCCAACCCCTGGGAACTCCTGGGGGTTCTTTTTTGCTTGATACCAGGTAGAACAAAAAGCATGATCATATTATTTTTTAGTTCCTGGGCTTGTGCTTATGATGATAAGCAAAAAGAACCACGCTCATTATGTCATGGTTCTCTTATGGTTGGTTATCTCTTGCTATTGTGATATGCCTTTACCCCCTGGTTATAGCCTAAAATAAAAAGGCTTTTCATGGCTTCATTATCTAAATCACATAGTTTTACTATCTGTAACAATGCTATGAAATTAATATCATAACGGCTTGTTATAGTCTCTTTTGCTGAATCAACCACCTGGACCATATTTGTTTCTTGGCTTGTCTTTAGTTCCTGGGAGTTGTTTCCTTGATAATATCCATAGTAAAAGGTGTTCCCCAATAGTTCTATAAAGCTTTCATTTATGCTTTTTAGTTCTGTAATTTCACTGCTTGATAGTTCTATTTTATGGTTCTTGTTTTCTTGAATGACTTTAAAAGCCTTGATAAAGTTAAAATTTGACATTTTTTCATACTCCTATTTTTATAATTATGTTGTGTTTTAGATGAATTATTGAATTATTTTTTGACACTTTTTTGACACTTTTCTTATGAATTTGAATAAAATCACATCAAAACAAATAAGATAGTTTTGATTTATAACTCCTATTTTTAACAGTCATGGGCTTGTATGATAGTTCTTGAAATTGTACTTTTACTATGTTTTTTTCTATTCTTGAAAAGAATCATGATTTTTAAAATCTTCCGTTATAATGGTGTCAGAAAAAAAGAAAAGGAGACTCATAAATGTTAGACAACAAATTAAAAGCTTTTCCAAAAGATTTCTTATGGGGTGCATCTACTTCAGCTTATCAGGTAGAAGGTGCTAATTTATCAGATGGTAAAGGACCATCATGTCAGGATGTTAAAGAATTACCAGCAGGAACTGCATCTTTAGATGTATGTGCAGATCATTATCATCGTTATAAAGAAGATATCAAGTTAATGGCTGAAATGGGATTCAAGACATACCGTTTTTCAATCGCTTGGACTAGACTTATTCCTAATGGAACTGGTGAAGTAAATCAGGCAGGTATCGATCATTACAATGATGTGATTAATACATGTTTAGAATATAATATCGAACCATTAGTGACTATGTTCCACTTTGATATGCCTGATGCATTAGATAAGAGAGGTTCTTGGTCTAATCCTGAATCAGTAGACTGGTTCGTTAACTTCGCAAAGGTTATGTTTGAAAACTTCGGTGATAGAGTTAAATATTGGTTAACTATCAACGAACAGAACATGCTTACTTTAGTTGGTCCAATTATTGGTACATTAAGAATTCCTGAAGGTACTACAAATGTATTAAAAGAAGTATATCAGCAGAACCACCATATGTTAGTTGCTCAGGCTAAAGCTATGGTTTTATGTCATGAAATGCTTCCTAATGCTAAGATTGGTCCAGCTCCAAATATTTCTTATGTATATCCAGCAACTTGTAAGCCAGAAGATAATTTAGCAGCTCAGGAATACAATGCAATCAGAAACTGGTTATATTTAGATATGGCTGTTTATGGAAAATACAATAACTTAGTATGGACTTACTTAGAAGAAAATGATGCAACACCTACATTTGCTGAAGGTGATGAAGAAGCTATGAAGAATGCACATCCAGACTTCATTGGTTTCAACTACTATTCAACTGCAACTGTACAGAAAGCAGCAGCTGATGATGAATTAGATCCAGGTGCAGACCAGCAGTCAGCTCGTGGTGAAGCAGGTTACTATAAGGGATATGCAAATCCAAACCTTAAGAAGACTGAATTCGGTTGGGAAATAGACCCTGATGGTTTCTTAGCAACTATGAGAGAAATGTATTCTCGTTATCATTTACCAATGATCGTTACTGAAAATGGTTTAGGTGCATACGATACATTAGAAGATGGTCGTGTTCATGATAACTACAGAATTGCATACTTAAGAGCACATATCGAACAGTTACATAAGGCTGTTACTGAAAACATCGAAATGATGGGTTACTGCCCTTGGTCAGCAATCGACTTAGTATCAACTCATGAAGGTATCAGAAAGAGATATGGTTTCATCTATGTAGATACTACAGATGAAGAAGTAGGAACTCTTGACCGTTATAAGAAAGATTCATTCTATTGGTATAAGAAAGTCATCGCTACTAATGGTGAAGACTTATCAGACGACTTCGAGGTTGAATAATAAATGAACATCCGGTCTTTTCCGGATGTTTTTTTTAGTGTATGATAGGTTAGAAAGGAGGGAAATATGAACGCTATTATTTTATCGCTAATAAGCTGGTTTATTTTCCTAATTAATCCTCCTATAGGTCTAGGAAGTCTTGTTGTATTAATAGAAACAGGTCTTTATGGCTTGATGGAATATCGTATTAAAAAGGCTGATGATTCAGAAAAAGATACACTCTATAATGCTTATTTTATATTATCTGTAATGTTAGTTATTGTGACTTCAGTTATTATGCTTTTCCTTTATCAATTAGATGGAGACAGTACTGTGACTCTTATTAATAAAAGAGGGGAATTGCTGAATACAGTACTCTATATGATTGGTTTAATGGTTAATGTCTTGTCTATTAAGACTGTTTATGATGAAAGAAATAAATGGTTACATCGTTATGGTGGAAGAGAACTTTATGATTACTTTGATCCTGAAGGGCTGACATTTACTATGCCACGTTCCTTCTATATATGTATGGGTGCTTCTATTGTGAGTGGTTTATTGTGTCCTTACTTAGGGACTATTGGTTTCTGGACATTACTCTATATTCCAATCATCATGTTCTCACGTATGAATCTCAAGATATATAAGAATATGTATATTAAGTTATCTCATAATAGAGGAACAGAGAATGAATATGAAAGATTAAAGCATGTTGTGCCAGGAGGAATCTATACACATTATTGTTTATGGTTTACTTATATGATTGCTTTTATGGTGATAGGCATTAAGTTCTTATGTTATTCACAGAATATTTTTGTCTTATCTTTCTTACCAACATTAAAAGATCTTTATGCATTTTATCCATTTATTGTATCAATCATTGGTGATTTTATCTGTGCATTTATACTTATCTATAACTTAAAACAAAGAAATTAGGACTAGGGTTGCCCCTAGTCCTTTTAAGCGTTCATCTCTTCTGAAAGTTCTTCCCATTCCATCATAAGTTCTTCTAATTTGTTGTTTAAGCCTTCTAGTTCAGCAGTGATTTCATTATACTTCTGATAATCATTCATTACTTCATCACTGTGGAGTTCTTCTTCCTTCGCATTGATCCTCTCTTCAAAGTCAGAAATATCATTTTCTATCTTCTTTAATCTATTCTTCTTTTTCTTATCAATAGCATTTTTAAGTAACCACATAGATGCCGTATAGGTTTTGCCGCCACCTGTCGGAATCACTACCAGTGTACTAAACGCTGTCTCCTGATTCATTTTATCCAAGGCTTGCATGGCCATCTTTTGATGTTCATAGGGAGTTCTGGAATTTGTCCCCTTCTTTGGCAAAATATCACCATATGATTTCACTTCAATATAGTCTACTGTATTTCCCATAATATTTACCCCTCTCTTCTGTATTTTCACTATAAATCATATTCTAATTATAGCAACGTTCTTGTAAAATGACAAATGATTATGTAATTACTTCATCTATCACACATTGTAAATTCAAGCTGCTTACATGATACCAAAACACAAAATGTAAGCAACTATCCTTACAAGCGTATTTTTCAATTATACGCGTTAATCTTATGTATGCATCAACCAATTGCTTGTTTTAACATCCTAAAAAATCAGACTCAGAGCCTTTGGGCAAAAAACCGTTGCGCTAAATAGCACAACGGTTAATTATTAATACTCAATTTTGCTCAAGCAGATAGATATCGCTGATTTCCTTTACTGTGCGCACATTATTCGGCAACGGACCCGCCTTCTGCACGCGACGGTATTCCAAACCGCGCACCAATAGATATTTTTTGCTGCCGTCACGCAAAGCATCTGTCAAAGCACCTGTCTGCGGAATCATTTCGATACCGGGTTTGCCTGCATAATACATGAAGCCGGGGCGCAGGAACTTGTCTACATAAACAGGCGTCTGCTGCTCACATTGTTCCTTATACACGCTGCTCATAGTTTTTACACTGAATCGGTCGGCAATTACCGGCAAAACAAAAGCAAAGGCAACACACATCGTCACAGCGCCAATCATCACATGCAGCCAGGATGCCAGCTCGATATCGCGATAATACAGCAGAGCGAAAACTGCCGCTGCACCCAAAAGCAAGGTCAGCACACCCAGCATCACCAGGCTGAAGTCAGCCTCCGGCAGATACTGCGCACCGATAATCCAGCCCACGCCAAGCAGTACAAACATAATACCGCTGCCTGCCGCCCAACCGTAAAAGGTTGTGTTATGGCGCAGTCTGCTTTGCATTCTCGCTATATTCCAGCCGATAATTACCGCCATAGCAGGGAACAACGGCAGAATATAGGATACAAGCTTTGTTTTGCAGATAGTAAAGAACAGCAGCACGAAAATCCACCAAACGTGGAAGAACAGCAGCTTGCGCATATCATCTATACGGCTTTCGCTTACAGATGCTTTAGCAGCCTGCCACAGCATACCTGTCCAGGGGAACAAGCCTAAGATTATTACAGGAAAATAATACCAGAAGGTAACGCGGTTAGCATGTTCAGCCGTCGTAAAGCGCGTTATATTGTGAAAGCCCAGGAAGGTATTGATAAATTCCATGCCATGCACGGTATACATAGCGTAATACCAGGGTGATGCGATGAGAAAATACAACAGCAAACCACGGATAACGTGCATGCGTAAAATCTCACGCAGCTGGCCCATAGCCACCAGATACAGAAAAATAATCGCTCCCGGGAATACGATACCGATAGGACCTTTGGTAACAGTAGCCAGCGCCATGCACACATACATCAGCCAATAACGCTTATGGATAAAGCTCAGCAACGCACCTGTCATAAAAAAGAGCAGCGTTGTATCTGTCACCGCCGCCTTGCCCATATAGAAAAATTCTACACAGCTTGTAAGAATCATGGCAGACCAGAAGCCTGCACGCTCATTGAACAGCCTTGTGATACCTACATACATCATCACAGAGGTACCACAGGCCATTAAAGCCGCAGGAAAGCGGGCCGCAAATTCGCTGTCACCGAAAATAAACTGAGCAACAGCAACCAGCCAATAATACATAGGCGGCTTATCATACCAGAAATTGCCAAAAATTCTCGGTGACAAAAAATCACCGGCAGCCAGCATCTCTCTTGCTGTTTCCGCATATACGGGTTCATCCGGATCCAGCAGCGGAATGCTGCCGATACCGAACATAATCATAAATAACGCAGTGCCTGCTACAATCAGCAGGCTGTTTTTTTCAATCTGATTCATCAGTTTCCATCCCTCAACATAACTTCAAAATTAATATACCAACTACTCATTTTTCTTACCCTCGGTAGTTTTGCTCTTAATCGAAGCCATATTCAGCACATCGCTGCCAAAAGCTCTGATTGTTACTACCGCTCCCAGCATAAAGGGCAGATATTCTGCCGTAAAGCGCCAGAGAACTGCCATGATGCCTTCAACACCGTTAGGCAAAATATTGGAAAACAGCACCAAGAAGCCTGCCTCCGCTACACCGCTGCCACCGGGTGTAGGCGAAAAATACAGTATTAAATTCAGCAGTACCATGCGTCCCATAACCTGCCCCAGGTCAAAATCAATATTCAGACCGGTAAAATAAGCAGGCACAGTGGCATAAATAAAGAGCAGGCTCACACCGGATTCGATAAACGCACGGAAAACCATCTTCGGATGCTTGCCCATAACTACAACGGCGTTCTTGAACTCGTTATACCAGATAAAGCAATTGCGCTGCGTAGTAAATGAAAGCTTACGGGTAAACCACATAATCGCCTTCTCGGGATAACGTGTTTGCAGCAAGGAAATTACGATGATCGGCAGTGATATAAACAGCACCGAAAGAATTGTCAGTACAGACGCAGGCATCCATTTTACTATATCCGCATCGCTGTGCAGCACCACCGGCACCAGCAGAATAAGGAAGATAATGGACATAACGGTGCGCACCAAAACTACTACCGTAGATTTGGCGACAGGCACCCCGGCCTTACGCATAAACATAACCTGAGCAATGGCGCCGCCGCTGGCACCCGGCGTTACCAACGCCAAAAAGTAGTTGCTCAGAACTACATTCACTATCTGATGAAAGGTCAGCTTCTCGTCTGTCACCGAAGCCAAGGTTATCAGGCGCAGGCCGTCAAAAATCAAGCCTATCGCAAGACATGACAAAGCCAGCAGAATACAGCGAGGCTCGAACATCGTAAGGTATTCCAAGGTCCGTATATCAAATGTAAAATAAATAACCGCCGCCGAAATCAACAGGACAAATCCAAAAAGCAGACCTAAGCGGAACAATAATTTTTTATTCATCTAGCAGACTCCAAATGAGCTTATTTTTTTAGTACAAGAGCTTTAGCAGGCCGTAAAATTAACAGGCTGAATATGCTCCTGCTGCAGCAGCTTTTTATTGCCGCTGTCAAGGTACGCCTGCATTTCCTCCTGCCAATGATATTGCCAGGGAAATATTTTTCCCAAGGCAGCAGAATCAAGACCGGGATGCGTCATCAGTTCGCTGACGCCATTCGGAAGCTGATGCAGGATATTGCCTACAAGCTCCGCATTCAGATGACCGCCTGCCAGCATGCCGAAGAAATGCTGCGGATGCTTTAGCCCAAGGCTGTCAGCGCGCTGCGCCGCCATTTGAGCACAAAAGCTGAGCCCGCTGCGACCGATCATTCTGCCGATACCTGTATGAAAACCTCCGGTAAAGGTATAGGCTTCCTTAGGTATACGTACCCTTATAATATTATACTCATTACAGAGCTTTAATACAAGTGCATTAATTCCCGGCAGCACATGCGTATGCTGATGGCTGTCGATATGCGTAATGTTTATTTTAGCTTCCAACGCCCTTTCGATTTGCGCGCGTAGCTCCGCTTCCAGCTCGCTGCGCTTGACGCTGCCGCTGTAAAAGCGCTTGGCAAAGGCAACGTAATCCGCCAAAAACAATCCCTGCTCATCCAAAAGGCTGCTGACCTTGCCTGCAGGAAGTACAGGTGCCACGCTGCCGACAAGCGTCAGATGCACACCTATACCGAGCTGAGGATTTTCCTGCGCCAGCTGCACCGCCTCCTGCCAGCAGGGAGCACTGGGCATCAACGAGGTGCTGGTAATAAAGCCCTCCCGATAGCCCTTAATAATACCTGCGTTAATCAAAGGATGCAGACCGAAATCATCCGCGTTAACAATTAGTTTTTTCATAATCTCTACACTCTTTTGTAATTGGCAAAGTGCAGCTTTACATATTCACGCAAAGCATCTTTGCCATATTTTTCTGCTAAGCGGCGGGCACATGCCGTTGCCTGCTCGCCGCCGCCCTTCGGCAGCTCGCCTACGCCGGCCTGCTGCGCCAGCTCGTCCATCGTCCGCAAGAAGCGGGCGCGGGCCAGCACCGAGGCAGCGGCAACCGCCAGGTTGCTTTCTGCCTTAGGCTGCTGGCGCACGCTGCAGCCGGGGAAGCGCTGCTGCAAAGCCTTTAAATTTACCGTAGACTGGGTAAACTGGTCAATCAAAGCGCTATGGCAATCCTTTTGCCGCTCCAGTACCTGACTGAGCGCCGCCACATGTCCGTAGCCTAAAAGCTGGTTGAGCTTGCCTCCGGCAGCCGCTACCTGCTCATAGCGCAGATTATAAATCTTCGGCTTCAGCTCCAGCACACTATAATCAACAACGGTTGCCTTGATAACATCCTCCAGCTCAAGGATTTTTTTATCAGTCAGCAGCTTACAGTCCTTAACGCCTGCAGCCTGCAGCTTAGCTGCCGTTGTGTTGTCCACTACTGTGGCCGCCACAACCAGGCTGCCGAAGAAATCACCCTTGCCGGATTCATCACTGCCTGCCCACAGGCCGTTGCTTACTGTTGCTCCTGCGGCTGCAGGCTGCAGCTCCTCAGACGCATTCTGCACTCCCTCCAGCACCAGCATTAATCTTTGCTTTAAGGCACTGTCACCGTTATAAACATGCGTCAGTCCTTTTTTGCCGTTATATATATTCACGGATGCCTTAGCCTCACAAAACTGTACTGCAATCTGCTGGCCATAATTTATCGGCTTATCCTTAACAATACTGAAACCATCCTGACGGATTTTTTCTGCAGCCTCTGCCAGATAATCGGCAAAGGCCTTCGGTGTCAACTGTTTCACTCCTATTCTCCTCTTTGCACATAGTTTTTCGCCTTCCACTCCTCAAAGAGCAGATAAATCAACGGAACAACCACCAACGTCAGTAAGGTGGAGGTTGTTAAGCCGCCTATCAGCACCACGCCCATAGACTGGCGCAGCTCCGCACCCTCGCCGATGCCGAGAGCAATCGGCAGCATACCAAGTATCGTAGACAATGTTGTCATAAGAATAGGACGCAGACGCAGCGAGCAGGCCAAGAGCACTGCTTCACGGATAGACATGCCCTTTTCACGCTCCTGGTTGGCATAGTCAATCAGCAAAATAGCATTTTTGGTAACAAGACCCAGAAGCATGGTAAAGCCAATCATGCTCATCATGTTCGCCGTCTGTCCTGCAACAAGCAGGCCCAGGATAGCGCCGATAATCGCAAACGGCAATGATACCATGATAATCAGCGGCTGCGAAAAGCTTTCGAACTGCGCCGCCAGCACCATGTATACTACAACTATGGCCAGAATAACGGCCTTATAAACCTCTTTAAAGGAGCGTGCCATGTTATCGGCCTGACCAATCATCTTATAGTTATATCCCGGCGGCAAATTCAGCTCAGGAATATATTCATCGCGCACCTTGCCGATTAAATCACCGGGCGAAATACCTACTGTGTTGGCATAAACAACGATCTGACGCTGCTTATCCTCACGCTCAATGCGTGTAGGACCGCTGCCGTAGCGCACATCTGCGATATCCCCCAAGCGGATGAACTGACCTGCGGAAGAAGAAATGCGCAGGTTCATAACATCATTGATATTAGTGCGCTGACTTTGCTCCAGCTGCAAAATAATATCATAGTCATTGTCACCGATGGTATAGCTGTTGCTGGTGCTTTTGCCCATAATAGCCATTTCGATAACCTTGCCAACCTCCGTAGCATCAAGACCGAATTCACTGGCCTTGGCGTGGTCCAGTTTGACCACGATTTCCGGCTGCTCTTCCGAATCGGATATATCAACGTCGGTCGCACCCTCAGTCCGGCGTATCATATCTGCCAACTGCTGAGCGTAATTTTTCAGCTCCTTGATATTGCTGCCGCGCAGACCAATCTGCACCGGACGGCTGTCACCACGGCCACCGCCCTGGTTTGATACAACGGTAACCTTCAGGCCTTCAACATTTTGGAAGCGTCCGCGCAAATCATCCATTATCTGCTGCATGCTGCGTTCACGCTCATTGCTTGGCTTCAGGCGGATATCCAGAGAACCCTGGTTAACAGGATTGCGGCCGTTGCCGATATTAAGCGCCACGATTTTGACCTCTGGCAACTGCGAAATCTCCTGCTGCAACGGCTTGGCCAGCTCTACAGTTTTCTGCAAACTGGTGCCGATGGGCGCTTTAACATTGACGCTGAATTCACCCGAATCATATGTAGGTTGGAATTCCGTACCCACAAATGGAAGCAGCAGCAAATTCAGCAACAGCGAAATGATACCTACGGCAACAACCTTCTTAGGTCTTTCCAAAGCCCAGGCCATTAAGCTGTCATACATTTCACGCACGGACTGGAAGCCTGCTTCAAATTTATCGAGAGCCCTCTGCACAAAATGCGTGCGCTCCTTGCTGCTCTGCTCCTCGGTTTCTGCCTTAATCCAGTACGCCGAAACCATTGGCGTAAGCGAAAAGGCTACAATAGTAGAGAACGCTACCGCAAAAGCAACCGTCAGACCGAACTGCTTGAAGAACTGGCCGATGGTTTCACCCATATTGCCGATAGGCACAAATACAGCCATTAAGCTCAGGGACGTCGCCAAAATCGCCAGCGTCAGCTCCTCCGTCGCTTCCTTGGCTGCCACAAACGGCGTCTGTCCCATCTCAATATGGCGGAAAATATTTTCAATTACTACAATCGCATCATCAATCAAAATGCCGACTGCCAGGCTCAAAGCCATCAGCGACATATTATTCAATGTAAAGCCCATAACCTTCATCATAAAGAAGGTGGCGATAATAGACGTAGGAATACACAGACCGCCGATAATAGTCGCACGGAAATTGCGCAGGAATAAATATGTTATCAAAAGCGCCAGAAAACCGCCGAAAAGAATCGCATTCCAGACATCCGCAATATTGTCGCGGATATAGTTGGACTGGTCGCGCACCTTATCAACAATGATATCGGGCGGCAGATTGCTGTGCTTCAGCTCCTCCATCTTGGCATTGACATTATCGGTAACATCAACAGTATTGGTTTTGGACTGCTTGCGCACAAAGGTCATAACGCAAGGAACACCGTTAGCACTGGCAAAGGTATCCTCATCCTCCCAGGAATCAAGCACATCGGCAATTTCACTGATATAAACAGGACGGCCGGTATGATTAGCAACTACCACCTGCTTGATATCATTAATATTGTTATACTTGCCTAAGGTACGCACAGTGATTTCCATAGCGTCATTTTTCGCCTTACCGCCGGGAGTATTATAGTTATTGGCGTTCAGCTTACTGCGCACTGTCTGATAGGCAATACCGTATTCCGCCAGCTTTTCCGGCTTCAGCACAATGCGGATAGCACGCTGGCTGGCACCGACAACAGTAACCTCGGAAACACCCTCCACCATCTGCAGCTCATCCTTAATATTATCCTCCACAATGCGGCGGATTTCACCACGGCTGCGCGAAGGCGAAGCAAAGGTATAGGCCACAATCGCGCGGGAGTTGATGTCAACAGTCTGCGTTACCGGCTCGTCGATATCATCAGGCAGAGCCTTGCGCACACTGGCAACCTTTTCACGCACCTCACTGGCCTTCACCTGCGGGTCGACACCGATATTAAATTCCAGAACTGTTTCACTGTAGCCTTCCAGCACAGTTGAAGACAGCGTCTTGATACCCGAAACCTGACTGACGCGGTTCTCAATCGGCTTGGTAACCAGCGTTTCCATTTCCTGCGGCGAAGCACCGCTATAAGTAACACGCACGCTGACAATAGGCAAATCAACATCAGGATTCAAATCAACGCCGATTTCCGGATAGCAGCGGATACCGAACACCACCAACAGCAAAATAAACATGGTGGTAAATACCGGCCGCTTGATAAATGTTCCAATCATCGTTATTTACCAGCCTTTTTCAAATCTATCTTGCTGCCTTCACGCAGCTTGTTATGTCCTTCGGTAACAATAGTATCCTTTTCATCCAGTCCGCTCACTATTTCAGCAAGCTTATCATTCGTATAGCCGACATTCAGCACACGGCGCTGTACAACGCCTTTATCATCAACAACAAACACCGTCTGCTGGTCATCACGCATCACAATAGCCTGCACCGGAATAGTCAGCACATCAGCTTTAGGTGAAGCTGTAAGCGTAACGTTGGCATAGACGCCGGCCAAAAGACCTTCGCTGTTATCCACGCTCACCTCTGCCGCAAAAGTATGCGCCGGCAAATCCGCAACCGGAGCGATGCGGGTAATTTTGCCTATCAGCTTTTTACCGGGATAAGCAGGCAGGGTAATACTTGCTTCATTGCCGACATGTACACCGGCAATCTGTCCTTCGGGAATATGAATCGTAGTTTTCAGCATAGAGATATCAGCAACGGCAAAAATAGGCGTACCTGCCTTTGCGTAATAGCCCTCCTGATAATAACGCTTAGAAATAATGCCATCAGCCGGCGCTGTCAGCACCGTGCCCTCAGACTTAGACTCCATCGCCCGCAGACTGCCTCTGGCAGCCTCCAGCTTAGCTGCAGCATTATCACGCGCAAAGCGGTAATCATCCACCACCTGCTGCGAAACAGCACCCGTAGCATATAGCTTTTCATAGCGCTGCAAATCTGTTTCCGCCTTGTGCAAGCTTGTCTGTGCATCCAAAAAGCTGCCCTTGGCGCTCAACAGATTGGCATCGGTATCAGCTTGCTCCAAAATTGCCAACACCTGCCCACGGCTCACACGGTCGCCTTCACGGACATAAACCTTTTCCAAGCGTCCGTCCACCTTAGCGGCAACCTCTGCCTGCCATTCCGGGTCCAAACTGCCGGAAAAGCTCAGACTGGGAACAATCGTCTGCCTTATGGGGTGAGCAGTAACGACCGCCACATTGCGTACCTGCGACAGTCTGGCAGCACGCGCCTTATCAGCCTGAATATTGCTGTAAATACGGTAGCCGATAATTACGCATACCGCCAGCATCAGGCCAAATGCTATCTTAACCTTGCGATTCTGTAAATTCACTTTCTTTCCTCCCTGCACCATTCCCTTGGGGGTAAATTATAATGGGGTAAGTTTAATTTTAGCTTAGTTTATTACGGAGTAATTATAGTTATAGATAATAATATTATACCCCTTATCAAGATAAGTTAGCAAGAGCAAAGCCACAGGCAGGCATAGAAAAAGCACGCTGCAAGCAGCGTGCTTTCGACAGTTTTAAATTAATCTTACAGGCCTGCCTGCTCGCGCAGTGCAGCAGCCTTTTCAGTATGCTCCCACGGCAGATCTACATCGGTACGTCCGAAATGACCATAAGCAGCAGTCTGCTTGTAGATAGGACGCAGCAAATCCAGCTCACGGATAATGCCGGTCGGGCTCAGGGAGAAGTTTTTACGAACCAGCTCAACAATCTTGTCCTCGCTGATTTTGCCGGTGCCGAAGGTTTCAACCAGAACGGAAACCGGATGTGCTACGCCGATAGCGTATGCCAGCTGGATTTCGCATTTATCTGCCAAACCTGCGGCAACGATATTTTTAGCAACGTGACGTGCAGCATAAGCAGCACTGCGGTCAACCTTAGAGGGGTCCTTGCCGCTGAAAGCACCGCCGCCATGACGAGCCATACCGCCATAGGTGTCAACGATGATTTTACGGCCGGTCAGACCAGCATCACCCTGAGGACCGCCGATAACAAAACGGCCGGTCGGATTGATGTAGTATTTAGTTTCCGCATCCAGCATTTCTGCGGGAACAATCGGTGCAATAACCTTTTCGATAATATCTTTGCGAATCTGCTCGTTGGAAACTTCCGGTGCATGTTGGGAAGAAATAACGATAGTATCTACACGAACAGGTTTGCCGTCGTCATATTCAACGGTAACCTGAGTTTTGCCGTCCGGACGCAGGTAAGGCAGCACGCCTTCCTTACGAACCTTGGTCAGCTGCAGAGCCAGCTTGTTAGCCAGATATGCAGGCATCGGCATGTAGCTTTCGGTTTCGTTGGTTGCATAACCGAACATCATACCTTGGTCGCCGGCACCGGTTTCTTCCTCAGCAGCCTGGCCTTCCTTAGCTTCCAGCGCTTTGTCAACGCCCATAGCGATATCAGGGGACTGCTCGTCGATGGAAATCAGCACACCGCAGGTGTTGCCGTCAAAACCGAATTTTGCACGGTTGTAACCGATATTGTTGATAGTTTCGCGAGCAATGTGTGCGATATCAACATAGCATTGGGTAGAAATTTCGCCGAAAATGTGAACCTGACCGGTAGTAACGATAGTTTCGCAAGCAACACGGCCTTTAGGATCTTGAGCCAGGATGGCATCAAGCACAGCATCGGAAATTTGGTCTGCTATTTTATCGGGATGACCTTCGGTAACGGATTCGGAAGTAAATAATTTTCTCATTGGTAGCTCCTTTCATAAATAAAAAACGTTGTTGAGAGTGTTTAGATGGTATAAGAAAAGGCGTTCTCATTATGAGAACGCCTTAAATTATTACTCTTAGCATTCTCATCTTACAGATAAACTGCAGGACTTAGCACCGTTTTACAGCTGTCACGCTGCAATGGTTGCTGCGACTTCACAGGGCCATTCCCTCCATCGCTCTTGATGAGTTGTATTAAATTGGTTACAGATGCCATTATATAACAAAATCAAGATAATGACAAGTACTTTTTTTACGAAAAATATGTGAAAACGCCTTTTCCGTAATGGCCGATACTAAATAGAATTTAATTCTATTATACAGGGATTCATAATGCATACGTATCCTTGCAATCCCTACTTCAAAGAACGCGGAGAAGGCTGCAGATGCTAAATGATTGCGACGACGACGTACTTCTAGTACGTCGAGGAGCGGTCATGACGCAGATGCGGTCTTATACGCGCTCTATCAAGCGCGCTCTCTACGAATACGCAACGCCTCGTCCAAAATACGGTTCGCCACATCAACCTTCGGCATCTGCTCCAGCTCGCATACATCGCCGTTGGCGTAAAGGAACTTAACGATATTGGTATCGGAGTTAAATCCGGCACCGGCAGCCGTAACATCGTTAGCTACAATCATATCAAGATTCTTCTTGACTACCTTTTCGCGGGCGTTAGCCAACAGGTTTTGCGTTTCTGCAGCAAAGCCAACCAATACCTGATGCGTTTTCTTCGCACCCAAGGTTTTGAGGATATCCGGATTTTTATCCATAACTACAGTCAGAGCATCGTCTGTTTTCTTCTTAATCTTTTGGTCTGCCACATCACGCGGACGGTAATCGGCAACAGCCGCTGCCTTAATAACGATATCAACTGCATCGTAGGCTGCCAGGCAGGCATCCAGCATTTCATTGGTCGATTCAACCTGCACAGCCTTCACATTAGGCGGTACGGCAAGCGCAGACGGACCGCTGATAAGCAATACCTCTGCACCGCGCTCGGCAGCCATCTGAGCTACGGCATAGCCCATCTTACCGCTGGAACGGTTGCCGACAAAGCGAACGGGGTCAATCGGTTCACGTGTACCTGCTGCGGTAACGAGTACCTTCAGGCCACGCAGATCGCCCTCACGGCCGGCAAAAAAGCTGCTCATGAACTCCACAATCTGCTGCGGTTCAGGCAGACGGCCAGGGCCGCTGGTGCCGCAGGCAAGATGTCCGGAAGCAGGCGGCATTACAGTAATACCGCGGCTTTGCAGCTTAGCGATATTTTCCTGAGTTGCAGCATTAAGATACATACCGGTATTCATTGCGGGGCAGACAACTATCGGTGCCTGAGCTGCCAAAAGCGTAGTGCTCAGCAGATCATCCGCAATGCCATATGTCATTTTAGCCAGAATATTAGCGGTAGCAGGCGCAACTAAGAAAGCATCTGCCCAATTTGCCAAAGCAATATGCTCAACATTAAATTCCTGGTTGCTGTTCCACATGCTGGTAGCAACAGCATTACCGCTGATTTCCTTGAAGGTTAACGGAGTAACAAACTGCTGCGCATGCTCGGTCATGACCACACGCACCTCGCAGCCCTGCTTACGCAGACGGCTTACAAGATCTACAGCTTTATAAACGGCAATACCGCCGGTTACTCCCAAAACAATTTTTTTGCCCTTTAACAAGGTTTTACCCTCCCGCTGTTATACGTTTTTAGTACGCTCGTAGGTAATAGTATCGTTAGCAATTTCCTTCAGCGCAGCGCTGACCTCTTTTTCCGCGGAATTTACACCGGGAATAGTGAGCTCGCGTGCTCTTTTTGCTGCCAAAATAACCAAAGTGTATTTGCTATCTACTTTTTCTGCCAAATAGTCAATAGACGGATCTACCATAGACATTATAGAATCACTCCTTTAAGTATTTCATGGTTCACACAGCAGACTGCTGCATAATGTAAATTTATTTTTTAGCTTTACAAATCTTATCAACAATAAAATATGTTCTGGCTACGCGGTAACGCTCAGCCTCCATAATTGTAAGTACCTTTTGCGCTGCCTTTTCCGCAATATCATTAACGATGATATAGTCATATTCCGCTGCGTAGGTCAGCTCGCTGGCTGCGGAAGCCATACGGCGCTTAATAACATCCTCGCTGTCGGTACCACGTTTATAAATACGTGCGGAAAGCTCATCTAAGGAAGGCGGTACGATGAAAACAAATACGCCTTCAGGGAAGCGCTTTTTAATCTGCAAAGCGCCCTGAATATCAATCTCCAACAGTACGTCACGGCCGGATTCCAACTGCTCTTCCACGTATTTGCGCGGTGTGCCGTAATAATTGCCGTATACTTCGGCATATTCCAGCAGCTCGCCCTTTTCAATCATCTGCTTAACATCGGGAATTGTTTTGAAGAAATAGCTTTCTCCGTCAACCTCACCCGTGCGCGGTGCGCGTGTAGTAACAGAAATAGAATAACCTAAATCCGGCAGCTGGTCTCTCAGCATCTGGCAAATAGTTCCTTTGCCTGCTCCCGACGGACCGGATACTACAAGAAGTACTCCCTTAGGAGTAACATTATCAATATCGTTGCTCATGATCCAATTACTCCTCTTCTTCAGAATCAGCAGTTTGTGCTACCAGACGGTTGGCTACAGTTTCCGGCTGTACCGCAGACAGGATGATGTGACCGCTGTCCACAACAACTACAGCACGAGTACGACGTCCGTAGGTTGCATCCACAAGCATACCCTTATCGCGGGCTTCCTGGATAATACGTTTAATCGGTGCCGATTCCGGACTGATAATAGAAATAATGCGGTTGGCTGCAACAATGTTGCCAAAGCCGATATTAACTAGCTTTATATCCATAACTTCCTCCAGTTTTATTCGATGTTCTGAATCTGCTCACGGATTTTTTCTATTTCCGCCTTAATTTCTACGACTATCTGCGCCATAGTATAATCGTTGGCTTTGGAAGCAATAGTATTTGCTTCACGGTTGAATTCCTGAATAAGGAAGTCCAGCTTGCGTCCTACCGGCTGGTCGGAAGCAATGATAGTCTTGAATTGCTTGATATGGCTCTTCAAGCGGACTATTTCTTCCGTAATGCTGGTGCGGTCAGCAAAAATTGCTACCTCCTGCAGCAAGCGCTCCGGCTCAACCTTGATATTATTGTCAGCCAGAAGATTAGTCAGACGCTCCTGCAGCTTAGCCTGGTATTCTTCCACAACTAAGGGAGAACGCTCCTCAATCTGTGCCAGCTTTTCGGCAATCAGATCTGCACGGTAAATAAAATCACCGTAGATATTGCCACCCTCTGTTTCACGCATAGCTACCAAATTAGCAACAGCCTGCTCAACAGCCTGCTCAACCTTGGGCCAAACGCTTTCTACATCAAAAAAGCCTTCCTTAACGTTAATCACGTCAGGGCATTTTGATAAATAGAGAATTTCTGCAGCAGCGTTAATGCCTGCAGCGTCGGCTCCGATAGCAACGCCTACCTCCTGCAATGCCTTATGATAGGCAGCAGCAAGGTTTTTATCAACCTTCAGAGTACAGTTGCCGCTGACATTATAATCAGCAGTAATAAACACATCAATACGTCCACGGCTAACGGTTTTTAAAATAGTTTTGCGGATTTTATCCTCCAAAGGATTCAAAAATCGCGGTAAACGGATAGCAACCTCGTTATACCGGTGGTTCACGGTTTTCATTTCAATGTTAACAGAAAAATCTGCATCCTCGTAGGAACCACGGCCGAAACCGGTCATACTTTTTAACACAGGCTTCCTCCTTCATCCTCACCAGCAAAGGTGATATTATTTCAGCTTAAAAGATAAGTATTTTTTGCTTCAATCTTATCTTGAAAATTTATTATACCATATTTCTCTAATGATTTCAGCATTTTTCTTCGTTTTTCGTCGCTTAGATAAAGAAATGGCCCATTTTTGTTTTGCTATACTTGTTGCAGGTAATGGAGTATAATATGATAAATTAATAAATTGCATTGTATTCTCGCAGGTTCAAAAAACTTTGCCGAGCCTGCACCGAAAGGAGTCCCTATGAACATTGAAGGCTTAACTTTAAAGCTTCTTACAGATACATTAAATGAAGAACTGCTGGGCAGCAAAATATATAAGGTATATATGCCTAATCCGCAGTCACTGCTGCTGCTCGTCCGCAGAACACGCGATACAAGCAGTCTGTTGGCGGATATGCACAACGGCAGCTGTGTGCTTTATCTGCCGCAGAAGCTGCCGGAAAACCCGGAAACTCCTCCCACCTTCTGTATGCTTCTGCGCAAGCATCTGGAAGAAGGACGTATCACGAAAATCAGCCAAAGCGGCCTGGACCGCATTATTACACTGGAAATAGATCTTTTAGGTGCCTCCAGTAAAATTATTACCAAAAAGCTGATTTTTGAGCTTACCGGTAAAAACAGCAATATCATTCTTACGCAGGATGATGTTATTATCGACTCTTTGAAGCATGTAAGCGCAGCCCAGAGCAGCTATCGCACTATCCTTCCTGGCAAAGCCTATATTGCGCCCCCGCCGCAGGAAGGTCTTAACCTTTTGACTGATGACCCGGCAAAAATTGTGCAGACTGCCAACAGTCTGCCTGCAGCCAACTTCGCCAAGGCCTTTATCAGTGCTACCACCGGTGTCGGCAAAATGACAACACTGGAGCTTTTAGCCGCTGCGGATATCCTGCCGCAGGAGGTGCGTCTGGAAAGCTCCACCTGCCAGTCCCTAGCGCAGGTTATCGGCAAGCTGCAGGCAGATATGCAGATGCAGGCCGCCAAGCATCCTGTCTATGCGCTCATCAGCCGTACTAATCAAGTAAAAACCTTGCTAGTATTGTCTCCGCAGAATGTGCAGGAGGGCATGCAGGTTAAAGAATTTACCGATATCAACAGTGCGCTCAATTTTGCTGTCAGCCTGAAGCCTATCCAGCTTCCGCGTCACGAACAGCTGCAAAAGCTGGTGAACAGCGAAACTGCCAAACTCAAGAAAAAGCTACAGGCCCTGCAAGAGGATTTAGCTCATGCAGCCAATGCCGAGGAACAGCGTATGCTGGCAGATACTATCATGGCCAATATCTACCAGATAAAAAAAGGCCAGACAAGCGCCGAGCTGATCAATATTTATGACGGCGAGCCGGTTACGGTCAGCCTTTCCCCCATCCTTTCGCCTACGGAAAACGCACAGGCCTATTACAAGCGCTATAATAAGTACAAGCGCGCTCAAACCGAAGTACGTATCCAGCAGGAATCTACGGAAGAAATGCTTGCTTATCTGGAAAGCCTGGACGCTTCACTGCTCACCGCTACAACGAAGGAAGAAATTGAAGAGATTAATCAGGAAATGCTTGGCAGCGGTTTGCTTAAGGACACGAATAAAAAGAAGAAAAATGCCGGACTGCAAAAATCACAGCCTCTGCATATCCGTTTAAATCCTGAAGCAGATTTGTATATCGGCAAAAACAACAAACAGAACGATTATGTTACCTTTACCTTGGGAAATCCTAAAGATTTATGGTTCCACACCAAGGATATCCCCGGTTCGCATGTTATTTTGAAAACGCCACTGCCGGAAGCACGTCAGGAGGATATTGATCTTGCTGTGCAGCTGACAGCATATTTCAGTAAGGCACGCGACGGCAGCAATGTTCCGGTCGACTGCGTACAAAGACGCTATGTAAAGAAGCCTGCAGGCAGCAAACCCGGCTTTGTTGTTTTTACAAACCAGAATACTTATTACACAACACCTGATATGGAGTTAATCCAAAAATATTTAAAGTAAGGATTTAGTCAGAACTTCATCCGTCTGTATATAAAACGCGCCCTGATTCATAGAAATATGAAGCGGGGCGCGTTGAAGTTTATGGGAAGTTTTTTGAGTGTAGATAGTTGTATCAATCTTTTTTGTCAAAGCAAATCTGCAGAACAATGCTGATTGATAAGAAGGCAAGTAAATCGAGCGAGAGGTAATATCGTGCAAGGAATAGCAATTTTAGCGAATGAGTGTCCGGAATCATCTGCGGGCGCATCCAAGAAGCGAGTCCGCAGGGCGATGCTGATTGGCTCATGCGCGCCATGCGA
>OGXX01001825.1_pt1 | contig 20776 bp, 12 predicted proteins | sample 1576301 | NCBI WGS metagenome assembly OGXX01 (sample SAMEA3541469, study PRJEB24748) | human gut metagenome | biome: human gut; feature: human-associated habitat; material: faeces | place: China | collected 2012
GAATTTCTTGTATCCTGCTAATACTTCGCAATCCTGTGAAAATTCGATGATAAAGTACACCCGCTGGTCATTGGCCCAGCCTTGCGATTTCCGGTAACCTTCGAGGGTTCGGTTGTTGACTTTACGGATACTTGTTTCTGTCGTTCGGTCCCAGTTGCGGGCGGTGGTTAAATCGATAGTCAGAGCATGGGCCGAGTTGGCAGGGTATTGATAGTAATGGATACCGCATCGGTTGGGGACGGATAATTCTGTTTTTATACCGTTGTCGAATACAACACTGTAATAGCCGGGTTCGGCCTGCTCGTTGCGGTGGGAAAAACGGGCATATCCCGATTGGATATAAGCAGCAGGGCTGATCGATGTATCCGGTGTAGTGCTCACCGGAAGAAACCGGATATCTTGCAGATCACCGATACCTGTGCCGCTTAGATGAGTGTGAGAGAAAGAAGATATGATGCTGTCGGAATAATGATAACCTGCTGTCCAGTCTATGACATCGGAGCTTATGGCTCCCACCCAGATAACAGTGGACGGAGATAACAAAATGCTCGTGAAGCGTTATTTCGCACCGCAGGCTGACGGAATTTATTACTTCGGTATCCATGGCTGCTCTGCTGCTAATATGTATTATCTTAATGTCGATGATATAAATGTGGCGGCAGGTCTCTCGGCTACGGCACCCGCAGGTGTGAAGTCACTTACGGTGGTTCCCGCCGATTACGGCAAGTTGGAAGCTGAACTTTCGTTCGTGCTTCCTGACACTGACATTGCCGGAAATCCGTTGCAGTCCATTTCAAGAGTGGATGTGCTGCGCGACGGAGTGAAGATCGGCAATGTGGAGAATCCGGTGCCGGGAGCATCACGTACGTTCCGCGACACTGACGCTCCGCATGGCGATGTGACGTATACCGTGGTGGCCGTGCTTGACGGCAAGGAGGGTGAGCGTGTGTCGGCCTCCTGCTTCGTGGGTATAGCGTCGCCGCTGCCTGTTACCGGAGTCAAACTTACCCGTGGATCCGACACAGGTGAGGTTATTGTGTCATGGGATCCCGTAACGGAGGATGTCAACGGAATGCATCTTGAGCGTGGACAGGTTACTTATGATGTATACAGGATTGTTGATGAGCATAGTCTTGTAATTGCTTCCGAAACGTCCGATACCTCTGTGGCTGACCGTGTGGTTGCTGCCGGCGATCCTGAGGAGTTTACCTTCTATGCAGTAAAGGCGTTCACTTCCTATGGATCAGCGATGGAGGTAGAATCTGATCTAATTCCGGTAGGAAAGCCATCGGATGTGCCTTACCGTGAATCAGTGGCCGGATCACATCTGTCAAATTTATGGACAATAGATGTGCCTGCCGACGGCGGAGCCTATTGGGAGACAGCCGATGATGCGTATATCGAAGGTATAACATCAGTTGACGGTGACGGAGGATTCTTTGACATGGTATGTGATTACCGCGGATATTCCGGTACCCTTATTTCCGGCAATATTGCCATTCCCGCCGACCTTGCTTCGCCCGGACTTACGTTCTATTATTTCAATTACGATTCCACCAACTATATCGAGGTGCTGGTGAATGACGGCACTGGCTTCGTCAAAGTGGATCAGGTGACCTTCTCGCCTCAGAGCCGTGAGGGATGGACGCGCAAGGTTGTGGCTATGGACCGCTATCTCGGCAAAACCGTGCAGATTGCTTTCCGTGGGGGGATTGTGGATACCAACATTATTGCTATCGATGATCTGAGGCTCGGAACTATGCCGGCCAACGACCTTGTGGCACGTGGCATATCAGTGCCGGAGATAGTGAAACCCAACGAACCTTTCGATGTGAAAGTGGCAGTAGAGAATGCGGGACTTTCGTCAGTCTCAGCCTACAAGGTGACTCTTTATGAAAACAATGCTGCTGTGGCTGAACTGGATGGAACTGAGATAGAACCCTCCGGAACGGCGGAAGTGACATTCAGCCGCGTTATGGATATGTTTGCGGCACCAGTGATAGAGTATTCTGCCAAGGTGGAGTTTGCTGCCGATGACGACAACACCAACAACATGGCTGAACCGGTGGTTACGTATGTGAAATTCCCGGCTTATCCGGTGGTCAACGACCTCCGCGGTTCGGTAACTGACCAAGGCGAGGTGGAATTGTCATGGAGCGAACCTGATCTTGAATCAGGCGTGCCGGCAGCTGTTACCGATGATGTCGAGGCTTACGAGCCGTTCTCCAACGGTCTCCCAGGCTCGGAGGTTGAGTATGACGATATGGGTGACTGGCTTGTGATCGACGGCGACGGCGGCGAGACGTTTGTGATTCAAGGTTCGGTATATCCCAACTCAGGCAAGCCGATGGCCTTTATGGTGCTCAACACGGCATGGGCCGGACTTACCGGCGCTCACAGCGGCTATCAGATGTTTGCCTGCTTCGGCGCTGTGGATGCGGATTATGAGGCTATTACGTGTGATGACTGGCTAATATCGCCCCAACTCTACGGCGGAGCACAGACAATAAGTTTCTATGCCCGCAGCATGAACGCCCAGTATAAGGAGCGGATGCAGCTGTATTACTCACTTGGAGGCACGGAGAAGGCTGATTTCACGGAAGTGAAGACTGTGGAACAAGTGGAAGGTGACTGGACCAGATATACGTTTGATGTGCCCGACGGAGCCGAACGCTTTGCCATACGCTGCACATCGCACGACCAGTTCGCGCTGCTTGTTGACGATATCACCTACATACCGCGTGATCCAGAACTTGCCGATCTGAGCATAGCGGGTTACAATGTGTACCGCGACGGTGTGAAAGTCAATGACACACCTGTAACGTCGCTCAAGTATGTGGATAAGGACGCTGACACATCGGTAGCACATACCTATCATGTAACCACCGTATATACTTCCGGTGAGTCCAAACTCTCCAATGCCTGCAAGGTGGACCTTTCCAGTATTGCGGCAGTGAATGGATCCGGTATTACTGTCAGCGCCGTTTCGGGTGCTGTGGTTATAAGCGGTGCCGAGGGTTGTGACGTGACAGTTGCCTCAATCGATGGCCGGATAGTGTTCTCCGGCCAAGGCACACGTTCAATGACCGTGCGTGTAGCTCCGGGTTATTACGTAGTGAAAGCAGGCCCCACGGTGGCCAAGCTCTCGGTGCGCTGACCGTATAAACTCTTTAATACCTCGCAACTGTTGTATACATATGGTTGCGGGGTTTTTATATTGTTTGGGTTAAAACGTTATAAACGGGGGAAAATAGGTGAGTAAAAGGTTTGTGTTGTGGCGGGGATTTCGTAATTTTGCACATTACTTAAATAGCTATAAACCGTTATAACAAATATTACCATGGCAGAAATAAAATGCATTGGCATTCTCACGTCGGGTGGTGACGCTCCCGGAATGAATGCCGCTATCCGCGCCGTAACACGTTCGGCTATATTCAGCGGATTCGCAGTTAAGGGTATCTATCGCGGCTACCGCGGCCTGATCACTGACGAGATCGTTGATTTCAAAACACAGAATGTGTCCAACATCATTCAGGCCGGAGGCACTATTCTCAAAACGGCACGCTGTAAGGAGTTCGAGACTCCCGAAGGGCGCCAGCTGGCATTTGACAATCTGCGCCGCCATGGGATTGACGCCCTTGTGGTGATAGGCGGTGACGGCTCTCTTACCGGTGCACGCATATTCGCCAATGAATTCAATTTTCCGATTATAGGGCTGCCCGGAACTATCGACAACGACCTTTACGGCACTGACACAACCATAGGCTATGATACGGCTCTCAACACCATAATGGAGTGTGTGGATAAAATACGCGACACTGCCACGAGCCACGAGCGCCTCTTCTTTATCGAGGTAATGGGCCGTGACGCCGGTTTCCTCGCTCTCAACGGTGCTATAGCCAGTGGAGCGGAGGCAGCCATTATTCCCGAAATATCCACGGAGGTCGACCAGTTGGCCGAACTTATCCAGAACGGCTTCCGCAAGAGCAAGAACTCATCCATAGTGCTTGTGGCCGAAAGCCCTGTGACTGGCGGTGCCATGGCGCTTGCCGAACGTGTCAAGAACGAATATCCCGGCTATGATGTGCGTGTGTCGATTCTCGGCCATCTTCAGCGAGGCGGATCACCCACGGCATCGGACCGCATCCTGGCTTCGCGCATGGGTGCCGCTGCCATTGACGCCCTGCTTGAGGACCAGCGCAATGTCATGATCGGCATCCGCAATGACGAGATTGTCTATGTGCCGTTCTCCAAGGCCATAAAGAACGACAAGCCTATAAACCGCAGCTTGCTTGAAACGCTCCGTCGGCTCTCCATCTAAAAGCGTATTGAAATGAAAATTGTAGATTTCGGGCTCAGGGATTCTCTTGTGAGCCAATATATGGCTGAACTGCGAGATGTGGATGTGCAGCGCGACATGATGCGTTTCCGCCGCAATCTGGAGCGTATAGGCGAGATAATGGCCTATGAGATAAGCCGCACGTTGAATTACCGCACAACCGATGTGGAGACACCGTTGGCAACGGCTTCGTGCCGTGTCATTGACGAGCCGTTGGTGCTCGGAACAATATTCCGAGCCGGTGTGCCTTTCCATCACGGGTTCCTGAATTTCTTCGACAAGGCTGAGAACGCATTTGTGAGCGCTTACCGCAAGTATAAGGAAAAGGAGAACTTCGACATATATATCGAATATCTTGCCTCTCCGCGTCTTGACGGCAAGACCCTTATCCTCGCTGACCCCATGCTTGCCACAGGAGCCTCCATGGAACTGAGCTATAAGGCATTGCTTACCAAAGGAATTCCGGCCAAGACTCATTTGGCGTCAGTGATAGCTTCGCAGAAAGCAGTGGATTATCTGGCCGGGCTGTTCCCTGACGATAATGTGACACTCTGGGTAGGTGCTGTGGATGAGGAAATCAATTCACACTCCTATATAGTGCCGGGCCTCGGCGATGCAGGCGATCTTGCTTACGGACAAAAGGAATGATATTGACGGATTCGCCGTTTAATATCATTTCATATCATATATACGACACACTCTTTCTTATTTAATTAATAACCAACCATGAAATTTTTACAAAAATTTATCTTTGCATTGTGTCTTTCCGTGATTTTCGGATTCGGGACCAAGGCTGCGAACTACGCGTGGCCGGCAAACTGGGAAGGCGTAATGTTGCAGGGATTCTATTGGGATTCCTTCAGTGACACCAAGTGGACCAAACTCACATCGCAGGCTGATGAACTCAGCAGCTATTTCAAGCTGATATGGGTGCCTAATAGCGGCAAGGCGGCTTCCAATCCGGGCATGGGTTATGATCCTGTGTACTGGTTCACCAACCATAACTCCAGCTTCGGCACAGAGAGCCAGCTCCGCGAAATGATCCGGACTTACAAGGAGAAAGGTACCGGGATTATTGAAGATGTGGTGATCAACCACCGTAGCGGTGCAACCAATTGGACTGATTTCCCGGCTGAAAAGTGGAACGGCCAGACATGGAAGATCGGGACCGATGGCATATGCTGCACCGACGAGGTTAAGGACGCCCCCGGTCAGGCCAAACCGACGGGAGCCCCTGACACCGGCGAGGACTTCAACGGTTCGCGCGACCTTGACCATACTAATGCCAATGTCCAGAACAACTGCAAGGCATATTGCAAATTCCTCCTTGAGGATATGGGCTATGCCGGTTTCCGTTACGATATGGTAAAGGGATATAGCGGACAGTACACCAAGATGTATAACGAATATTCCAAGCCGACATACTCGGTAGGCGAATACTGGGACGGCAGCTATGATGCTGTGGCCGCTTGGATCGAAGCCACAGGCAAGCAGTCGGCAGCATTTGACTTCCCGTTTAAATATGCTGTGAACGAGGCGTTCGCTTCAAATGACCTTACAAAGCTTGTGTGGAGGGCCAACGGGACCACGCCTCAGCCGGCAGGTATGATACATTTCGGCTATTCGCAGTATGCCGTGACGTTCATCGACAATCACGACACTGCGCGCGACGGCAGCAAATTTACAGGCAATGTGGTGGCTGCAAACGCATTCATGCTTATGTCGCCGGGCACTCCCTGTGTGTTCCTTTCGCACTATAAAGCCAACAAGGCCGCCATACAGAAGCTTATTAATGTACGTAATTCAGTAGGCCTTCATAACAACAGTGCCGTGAAGGTGCTCAAAACCACTACCAACTGCTATATGGCCGAAGTGACCGGATCCAAGGGAAAACTCGTGGTGAAGATCGGCTCGGACATGTCATCGCCCGACGGATATTCCAACAGTGATATTGTAGCATCAGGCAACGATTATTGCATCTGGACCAAGGTTGCAATCTCAGGCGGAGGCGGCGGAGGTGATGTCCCCGGCGGTGATGCTCCTGATAAACTCTACCTCATGGGTAATCTCGAGCAAGGTTCATGGCAAACCAATGTTGGAGTGGCCATGACAAAGAAAGGGGATAAATTCACTGCCTCAAATGTGAAGCTGCGTGCGGCATCGGGAGAGACCAATGCGTTCTTTACATTCGTTACCGCTTTGGGATCGACCGGAGCCTCTACTGAATGGGATGCTGTGATCAATGCTTCCGACCGTTTTGGTGCCACGTCCAAGGACAAGATTGTAAGCGTTGGCGGTTCGGCTCCTATGCAGAAGTTTGCGGTAGGTGTGGATGCATCGTCGGCTTACTCCTGGGGTATAGCACCGGGTGATTATGACATAACAGCCGATTTCTCTACAATGACAATGACTATCGTTTCCGCCGGTGGCGGTGGCGGAGGTGGCGGTGATGTCACCGATATGCCTGCTCAGCTTTACTTTATAGGTGATATAAAGGACAACCAGTGGGATCCTTCGTATGGCGAAGCCATGACTAAGGATGGCAGCAAGTATGTGCTTTCAAAGGTAGTGCTTGAAGCCACAGATCCTGAAGCTGACTGCTATTTCAGCTTTACCGATGCTCTGGGAGCCGACTGGGATGAGCTTAATATGAAGGCCAACCGTTGGGGTGCCGCAGAGGAGGGTGCCACAATCGCTACAGGCGTGGCCTCGGCTATGAAGCTTTATGCTAACAATATAGATGCATCGAACTGCAAATCATGGTGTGTGGCTCCCGGTGAATACTCCATAGAGGCAAACTTCGCCGACATGAAAGTGACTCTGACAAAGTCAATGAGTGGCATTGACAATATCGGGGTTGAGTCAGCTGAGCCGGTAATCTATTATAACTTGCAGGGTGTGCGTGTTGCCGAACCTGCCAACGGCATATTCATCCGCCGTCAGGGCAACAAAGTTTCGAAGGTAATCATCCGCTGATTCTTCCAGAATACATTTAATAATAAAGCCGCAGTCGGAGGATATTCCGGACTGCGGCTTTTATTTTAGACAGTTTCTTAATCGGGGACTTGAATTCAGAATAATGGAGTTTCGCGCATCTTCACAATAGGGACGAGGCGCAGGGAGTCGCTTTCCTCTGATCCATGCCGGGTGCTGTCGGCCGGCATTGCCGCGCGTTTGGCGGGGGTGAGAGGATTAGCTTTGGGCTTTTTGCCAAACAGAGGGCGGAGCCATGAGGTGAGGTTGTCGAAATCGCGTTTGAACACTACGCCGACACCTTGGGTTGTAAGGGCCGATTTTACGTAGAAATTCTGATCGTTGTAGCGGTTGTAAGCCTTGAGGCGTATTGTGCCGGCGCGGTTGAGGAGATACTCTATGTCGAAGTCGCCTACGAATGAACTGTTGTTAAGCGTGTTGTCGCGGTAGCCGAAATTGCCGTTAAGCAGGAGCCGGTTGTTTAGGAGATGACTTGATAGCGCCACATCCACTTCTATATCGGAAAAATCGCCGCGGTCGGAACGTATGTTCGGGGCAATGGACCATGTGTCGCTGAGGCCCCCCAACGCGTTTGAAAGGCGGGAGGACAGGGTAGAGGAGGCCATTGACACAAGTTCATTGTTGCCTGATGAATCCACATTCATATAGTCGGGGGTATAGAACCGGTTGAGAGCCAGAAGATATATTATCTGACGGTTCATCATTTCGTCGGTGTTTATCACGCTCATAACCTTGCTGCGGATATCCGATGAAAGAGTGGGCAGGTCAATGTCGAACGCCAGATCGGGCTGACGCATGTCGCCGGTCACTTTGAGAAGCGCTTTGACCGGGACTGTCGTGCGGTTCAGATCCTTGTCAGTGGCGAATGATTCGTCAAGATCAGTGAGATTTGCTGTGGTTTGATATGCGGCGGTAATGTTCAGCTGGGCCGCATACGGGTCGCCGTGAAATGATATGGAACTTCCTTCCTCTATTGAGAAGTCCTTTAGAATAATGTCCTGTAAGGTGAAATTATAGTTGCCGCGGTCAATGTTGTAGGTGCCGAACATGCGCAGATCCTCGTTGCGTGAATCATAGCTCATCCTGAGGTTACCGCTTCCGTTGGCCCGTATGCGGTCGCCTCCCACGGGGTCCATGACGAGTGTCACGGCCATGACCGGGGTCACGTCCATGGCTATGTTCATGCTGTAACGTGTGGGTGTCGACTGTTCGGGCCCTTTGCCTGCCCGCAGCCGTTGCAACAGTTCCGGCTTGGGCCCGTCGGAGATACTGTCGGCCGGGGGGCGCGGAGTGCGGTCGCGGAAAGTTATGAAGGTGTATTCACCGGCATTCTGCTGCTCGGACAGTACGAAAGCGAACGTTGATTCCGAAGCGGTGGTCATGTTTACGTCGATGGCCACTTCGCCTGGACGTCCTGTAACCGATGCGGAACCGTTGGCGAACACGCGTCCGTACCACGGATGCTCACTGTTTTCCTTAACATCATAAACGAGGAAATTTCGGGCATCCGACACCCGGAACTCAAATTCCGGCTCCTTGAAATATTTATGTTTCAGGTAGCCGTTGAGGAATGCTGTATTGCCTCGTGAATCCGTCAGCATCACATCGTGGAACTCGATGTTGCCCGGATTAAGGCGTATCGAATCGGTAGCCGAATAATATGTGTTTGTGAAGTCGAGTTTCATTTTGAATCCGTCGGCAAACATGTCCCCCACCATATCTATGTTCTTGAAGCTTCCCCAAAGACGGGCTTTGCCTGAAACATAGCCTGAAACGGATGAGGAGAACGCTGCCATGAACGGTTGCAGGAACCCGGCGCCTATGCGGTCGGCGTCAAACCGGAAATCGAGAGAGTCAACCATGGGCTTTATTTCACCTCTCACAGTGGAGCGGCATCCGTTGGCCTGTGATATGTCGGCGTCGATCGTGACAGCCTTGGTATCCGGGTGCCAGGAGCTTGCTATCACAGCATCGCCCATCAGTGAATTGTTGTAGCTGAGCCCTCTGACTTTCAGCCCTTCGGGTGATGTCGACATGCGGGGTGTGCCGCTGAAAAGCCCGGCGGCGGTGAAGTGGCCTGTTGCGTGGCCTCCAAACATCACGTTGGGTATGTTGAGTGTGCCGAATATGTAATCAAGGTCGATGTCGGCAAGGTTCAGATTCAGCACATCTTCGGGATCGGCCGACACTACTCCGTCAATTATCACATTCTGCCGGGAATGGTCTATCACCCAGTTGTTTACTGATATGCGGCGCGGGGCGATATCGACTGTGGCCGGATGTATGGTCCATACCGTGTCGTTGAATGTCATGTTTCCGGGATTTATGTCGATGCGTGTCAGCAGCTGATTGTCCTCATTGCGGCTGAATGTTGCCGATGTGCTGATACGGCCGTCAAACTTCTGGTTGCGGGCCACAAGCCATTCTATATCGGAGTCGATATGATCGGCATGTCCGTCGCCTTGCACAGTAAGGGTCATTGGGCCGTTTTTTGTCGGCATCATGGTGGTCAGATATAGCGATGACCGCCCGTTTGCAGCATCGGCGTCGAATCGTACGGAACTGTTTTCTATGAGCTTGTTTTTCTGTAATATATATGGGGCGTCGATGGCAAGCGACATGCGGCGGTCCTCACCCTCCATTATTATGTTGGCGGTGAGGGGAGAGATTAGACTTAATGGCAGAGGCTTGAATTTGGTTACAGGCTCCAGGTCTTTCACCGTCATGTCAAGCATGAAGTTGTTGATTATTTCATCCTCTTTTTTGTCAGCAGGCAGATTGATCAGGGATGGATAAAGGGACGCGAGTATGTTCAGTGCGTCACGGTATATTGTTTTCAGCCTGTAGTCACCCTCCAGCCTTATGTCGGCTAAGTCGGATTTCAGCTGGATGTGCCGCGGTATGGAACTGTTGTTTACATCAAGGTCTATTTCGTTGAGCGGTATATGCTCGCCGTTCTCACGAATGAACACTATGTCGGTCAGGTTTATATGGCCCTCGGCTTCTTCTATGTTGTTGCCCGACAGATTGGCTTCGCACTGGCCTGATACCGCAAAATGGCTGAACAATCCTTTTTCCACTATCGGGCGCAGGTCAAGACGTTCTATTGTCATGTCGGCGTTTAGGTGCGGTATGTTGCCGAAACCGGCATCGGCAATGAGTGTGAGTTTCGCATCCGCGTCATCTGATATAAGAGAGAGGGTGCCTTCGTCGGGAGTCCAGGCTATGTCGGCCGTTATGCTGTTGAACTGTGTGTCGTGCCATGTTGCATGGTCGATATTCATTGTGCCGGAAGCTGATATAGGTTTGTTTCTATTGAATTTTCCTTCGGCAGAGGCTGTGAAAGATATCTCGCCGGCGCGTACTGACGGCGGCAGAATCTTAGACAGGTCGAAAGAATTCACATTGACCTTGGCTTGGGCGGATGTTATGTCATTCAGCTTGGTTGACGAAGCTTCCAATGCTATATTGCCGGGTTGGGAGGATAGTTCGGCTTTGATCTGTGATGCGTGGGGGGTATATGATCCGGTTGCGTCGAATGTAACTTTACCCACCGCATGAAGAAGATTCTTTACATCGGGTGACAGGGGTGTGAATGATTCGGTTATTTCCGCTACATCCGTTCCGGAGGCATTTATGTTCAATCTGTAAACGTCGGCATAAATTGAATCTTTCCCCTCGGTAAGCCCGGTTATGCCGCCTGCCAGAGATATTCCGGTGTCGCGTCCTCTGAGCGATATGTCGCAGGCACTTATGTCGAGATCGTTTACATGACCTTGGGCTTTCAGTGATATATCCACGAGAAGATGGAGCGGTTCCAACGCCGGAAGCAGTGGCGCGAAGTCGTGGGTAGAGAGATGGCACCCCTCCGGAATTGAAATATCCACCGGCAGTGAACGGAATGATGCTCCCAAGGTTTTCAACGACTCATATTCCAGCTTCAACGGCTCAAGTGTTATATACGAGCCGGGCATGGTGAATTTGAATCCGCTTACGGTAGTGTATCGGGATGTTATATGAAACAGCCCCGACAGATTGGTCACAGATAGACCCGAGCGCTCATCCATTGCGAGCCGTTTCAGATCTATGGTGAAATCGTCGTTGGTCATGCGCGGCAGCCTTAGGTCAGCACGCAGGTCGTTGATGGATATGTGGTTGGGATCGAACCTGTTGTCAGGAAGCTTTGGCGCGGAAAGAATATCATAGGAGGCTTTGGAGCGTCGTATTATTATGGTCTGTACCTTGAAGTCGAATTTTGTGGGGGGCTTGTTGGGATCTTTTGGCTTCAGAGCTTCGATTATAGGCTGGATGTTCAGTGGTGCTTCTGGATCGGCTTTGTTCAGCCGGGCATCAAGGTCGATAAGCTCCACATAATTTATGACAATATTTTTCCTGGTGATAAGCTCAGAAAGTTCTATGCCGGCTCCGAGGCGTCCTATCGAGGCTATGGTGTCGGTGCCCACGGAATCAGTGATAGTGACGTTGCGCAATGCCACGCGGTTAAAAGGCGATATATCAACGCTTTTTATATTCACTTTCACTCCGAGCAGCTTTGACAGTTCGGTAGAGGCCGTGTCGGCAATCATGTCAGTGAACACCGAAAGTGAAAGAATGGCATATACCAGTCCGGGCACTACGATCACCAAAACCGCGAGTGTCACAAGCAAAGAGCGTAGAATCTTATAAAGCCATTTCATCAACTTGCGAAGTTACTAAAAATCCCCGATATTCAGCCGGCTCTTCGCTATGGCATAATAAATAATAACATAATTAAACGGGCCGCGCCCTCTACAAGGAGTCGCGGCCCGATATGGGTGAAGATAAAATCTGCGGGATAGTGTTATTTGAGTGTGCCGGCCTCGGCCTGACGGATCATTGCCTCGTTGGCTGTGATGTATACTTCCACACGGCGGTTCTGGGCGCGGCCCTCCTCGGTGGCGTTGGAAGCCACATAATCCTGCATCGGGAGTCCCTGGGCCGTGAGGCGGTTGGCAGCCACACCGCTGTTGAGCAGATATGTGCGAACTGCATCGGCACGTCCGGTAGCCACCTTTTCGTTGGCTGCCATTGAGCCTTTGTCGTCAGTGTAGCCGTAGATCTGAACGTTGGTTTCGGGGTTCTGGATCAGTGAGGTGGCAAATTTGGTGAGGTCGGCCTTGGCGTTGGAGCTTAAGGTAGTGCTGTTGAAGGGGAACAGAATGCCACCTTCAAATGTCACCTTGATGGCTTTCAGACCGTTCTGGTCAGTAACTGTCTCTACTTTGGCAGCTTCATCAAGCTGGCGCTGTAGTTCAGCTTTCTGCTTGTCCATTTTGTTGCCTATCAGCGCACCTGCTCCGGCGCCGACGGCCGCGCCTATGGCTGCGCCTATTCCGGCGCCTTTGCCTCCGCCTATAATAGCACCGAGGCCTGCGCCTACACCTGCGCCTGCACCACCGCCTATAAGGGAACCTTTCCCTGTGTTGGTCATAGAGTTACATCCCGAAGATGCAAGGAGGGTGACTACGAGTACACTTGCTCCTAAGGTCTTGATGAGTTTCATGTCTTGAATCGTATTAAGTTAAATTATTAAACGTGCAAATATACAAAAATAATTATGCCGCGTCAAAGTTGCGGAACTATTATACTCAGCTAACAAATAATTCATGTCGGGAGTTTGCCGGAATGTGGAAAATGTTGTAATTTTGGGCCGCGACACATTATCTGAAACAATCCATGGAAACCAATCCGCAAGCCGTTGATGTCTCCGGCAAAAGTAAGAAGACAACGATGGGACACGTGCTCTTTCATCTCGGAGCCGCCATCACTGTAACTGCCTGGGGGGCATCGTTCGTATCATCAAAAGTGCTTCTTGACCACGGGCTCGGGCCGGTGGAAATTTATGTCTACCGTTTTATTCTGGCCTATGTGCTGCTTGCCATTATAAGCCACAAGCGGTTCAGAAGTAATTCGTGGAAGGACGAAGGGCTGTTTCTGCTCTGCGGTCTTTGTGCCGGGTCAATATATTTCATCGCCGAAAACATGGCGCTTGAGTATACTCTCGTGACCAATGTGTCGCTCATCACATCCATGTCGCCGTTGCTGACAACGCTTCTTGTCGGTGCCCTTTACCGAAGTGAGCGACCGTCGAAAGGGGTTATCGTGGGATCCTTGGTCGCATTCCTCGGAGTGGGGTGCGTTATCTTCAACAGTAGTTTTGTGGTGAAGATGAATCCTCTCGGTGACCTTCTGTCGTTGGCGTCGGCGTTGAGCTGGTCGGTTTATTGCTTGATATTGCGCAGGTTGCAGGCGGTCTATGATGTTATGTTCATATCGCGCAAAACATTTTTCTACGGAGTCCTCACGGCGTTGCCGTTCCTGTTCGCCCAGTCGGGAGAGCTGCATTACGGGGAGCTTACAAACATGGCCGTGCTCGGTAACCTTCTGTTCCTCGGCCTTATCGGATCCGTATTCGGATTTATAATATGGGCTGTGGCCGTTAAGAAATTAGGTGCTGTCAAAGCCAGCAACTATCTTTACTTCCAGCCTGTGGTCACACTGTTTGCCTCGGCATTGTTCCTGCATGAGACAATAACCATAGTAGGTATAATAGGATGTGTGCTGATTATAGGCGGTGTGTGGCTCGGCGATAAGCTCGACATGTGGGCCCGTGGCAAAAATCCGGCTACGGCTAATTCAACCCGCTGAATTCCATATCGTCAAGAATATTCATGGCCACTATGCGCGTCATGGCGCATTGGCGCGATGCTTCCGCTTCGGCTAAATCCTTGGCTCCGTCAGGATTATTGCGCCACGTGGCTGCCAAAAGCCGCATGGCTCCGTATCGGAGCATGTCGGCGGGATGTGATGCGTAATTTAAGATGAGGTTTCTCGCAAAAGGCTGCTTGCGGAGCAACGAGTGTACAAGGATATCGGTCACCTCTATGCTCGGCGATGCCTCAAGCATTGAGGCCGCGGTTTCAAATGAGAGGTCGCTTCCGGGGAATATCATCGGGGCGAGCATAAGGCTTTCGCGTGTCGTCACATTGGCCCACAACGCTTCGGCCAGTTCTCTGTCAGGCCCGGTGTCGTTTGCTATCTCTGCGAGCTGAGGCAGGTTAAGGCCGAATATGATCCGGTAAGGGAGCCCTGACGAGCGTAGTGTGTCGGCAACAATGCCGTTGCGCATGGCCATGAAGCGGCGTTTGGTTTCCCGTATCTTCTCTTTTATTTCCATAGATTGTGAGCCTGAAGTGATTTTACCGGTGCAAAATTACGAAAAATCCGTTGGCGGACTGTGTCGTTGACGGAGGATTTTGCTAAATTTGCAACATATCTGATACTATACACAAGGATTATGGCAACTAACTCTAAATTAGACATCAAGGACATCTATCACGCAGCGGGAGTGCTGCGCGACGTGGCGCGTCACACACGCCTTATCGAATCCACCAAGATCAATCCTAAAGTAAAACTGTTTCTCAAACCCGAGAACCAGCAGCGCACGGGAGCATTTAAGCTCCGTGGAGCCTATTATAAAATATCGCAGCTCACTGAAGAGGAAAAAGCACGCGGCGTGATAGCGTGCTCGGCCGGCAACCATGCGCAGGGTGTGGCTCTTGGGGCCACGCGCAGCGGCATAAAATCCATAATATGCCTTCCGGCGGGAGCTCCTATTTCCAAAGTCACCGCTACAAAGAATTACGGTGCAGAGGTGGTGATGGTGCCTGGAGTATATGATGATGCATATAAGAAGGCAGTGGAACTGCGTGATGAGCACGGGTATACATTTGTACATCCGTTTGATGATCCGCAGGTCATAGCCGGACAGGGAACCATAGGTCTCGAAATTTATGAGGAAATGCCTGATGTGGAGGCAGTCGTTGTGCCAATCGGAGGCGGAGGCTTGATAGCCGGCGTGGCTTTCGCTCTTAAGAGCATAAATCCGGATATAAAAGTATATGGTGTGCAGGCCGAAGGTGCGCCAAGCATGTATGAGTCAGTGAAACGAGGTGAGAAAGTGCATCTTGACAGTGTTTCCACAATAGCCGACGGAATAGCGGTAAAGGAGCCCGGTGAACTTACATTTGAACTTGTGCGTCAGTATGTGGACGATGTGGTCACTGTAAGCGAGGACGAAATTGCAGCCGCCATTCTGGCACTCATCGAGCAGAAGAAGCTTGTGGCCGAAGGTGCCGGAGCTGTGGCAGTGGCGGCTGTCATGTTTGACAAACTTCCTGTCACGGGTAAAAAGACAGTGGCTCTGGTGTCAGGCGGAAATATAGATGTGACAAGCCTGAACCGCGTGATAACCCGCGGTTTGGTGAAAGGTGGACGTGACTGCACTATAACCCTTGACCTCAGCGATAAACCCGGACAGCTTTCGAAAGTGTGTGCCGTGATAGGGGAGCTTGGTGCCAATATCATTTCGGTGACGCATGAACGTAATGCACCTGACACCCAGATCAACGGATGCCTGCTTCGTGCCGAACTTGAAACTCGTAACCATCAGCATATAAAGGATATCAAAAAGGGGCTTGCCGAGGCCGGATTCCATATAGTGGAATAATGAACCTCCATGACGTGCCGGTTGTTATGTCAATGCGTCACGAAACCAAACGCCGTGTCAGACCCATAAGTTTGGCACGGTATATGTATGGTTATATGGCGTGAGCGTTTGCCCATTACATTGAATCAATTAAAAAACAATAATTCTATAAAATTAACGACTATGAATATCAAACCGTTGGCTGACCGGGTAGTTATCCTCCCGGCTCCCGCTGAAGAAGTCACTGTGGCAGGTATTATAATCCCTGATGCCGCAAAGGAAAAACCTCTTAAAGGTAAAGTTATGGCTGCCGGTAACGGCACCAAGGATGAAAAAATGGAGCTTAAAGAGGGCGACGAAGTGCTGTATGGCAAGTATGCCGGTACTGAAGTGGAGTTTGACGGAGAGAAATATCTCATCATGCGTCAGAGCGATGTGCTGGCAGTAATCGGATAAGGTATCATTTTCAAGATTGTAAAAACAGATATAAAAGCATATAGTTATGGCAAAAGAGATAAAATTCGATATCAAGGCTCGTGAGGAGCTTAAAAAAGGCGTTGACTCACTTGCTGACGCTGTGAAAGTAACGCTTGGCCCGAAAGGACGCAACGTTATAATTGAAAAGAAGTTCGGTGCGCCCCACATCACCAAGGACGGTGTTTCCGTGGCCCGTGAGGTCGAGCTCGAGGATCCGTTCCAGAATATGGGTGCCCAGCTCGTAAAGGAAGTGGCTTCCAAGACAGGCGATGATGCCGGTGACGGTACAACAACGGCTACCGTACTTGCCCAGAGCATTATTTCGGTAGGCCTTAAAAACGTGGCTGCAGGCGCCAACCCCATGGATATCAAGCGTGGTATCGACAAGGCTGTTGCAACCGTTGTTGCCAAAATCAAGGATATGGCCGAGGAAGTGGGCGACGATTTCAAGAAAATCGAGGATGTGGCCCGTGTGTCGGCTAACAATGACGAGGCTATAGGCCGACTTATAGCCGAGGCTATGAAAAAGGTGAAAAAAGAGGGTGTGATAACCGTAGACGAGGCCAAGGGCACTGAAACCACGGTGGATATCGTGGAGGGTATGCAGTTTGACCGCGGTTATATCTCCCCCTATTTCGTGACCAATCCCGACAAGATGGAATGCGAGATGGAGAATCCCTATATCCTTATATATGACAAGAAGATCTCCAACCTCAAGGACATGCTTCCTATCCTCGAGGCTACCGCACAGAGCGGCCGCGGCTTGCTCATAGTGGCTGAGGATGTGGATCAGGAAGCTCTGGCCACTCTTGTTGTGAACCGTCTTCGCGGATCGCTCAAGGTGTGCGCTGTCAAGGCTCCCGGTTTCGGCGACCGCCGCAAGGAGATGCTTGAGGATATTGCCGTTCTTACCGGAGGTACGGTAATCTCCGAAGAAAAGGGCATGAAGCTTGAATCGGCCACTATCGAATATCTCGGACGTGCCGAAAAAGTGAATGTCAACAAGGAGAACACCACTATCGTGAACGGTGCCGGCTCAAAAGAGGCCATAGCACATCGTGTGGCTCAGATCAAAGCCCAGATCGAACAGACCACAAGCGACTATGACCGCGAGAAACTTCAGGAGCGTCTTGCCAAACTCGCCGGCGGTGTGGCTGTGCTGCACATCGGCGCACCGAGCGAGGTGGAGATGAAAGAGAAAAAGGATCGTGTGGACGATGCTTTGTCCGCAACACGTGCTGCCATAGCCGAAGGCATTGTGCCGGGCGGCGGTGTGGCTTATATCCGCTGTGTGGCCGAGCTTGAGGCTCTCAAGGGTGGCAATGATGATGAAACCACAGGTATCGCTATCGTGAAGCGTGCCATTGAGGAGCCTCTCCGTCAGATCGTGGAGAATGCCGGACAGGAAGGTGCCGTGGTGGTGCAGAAAGTGAAGGAAGGCAATGCCGACTTCGGTTACAACGCGCGCACAGGCGAATACGAGAATCTTATGGCAGCCGGTGTGATCGATCCTGCCAAGGTGACCCGTGTGGCTCTTGAAAATGCCGCTTCGATTGCCGGTATGTTCCTTACCACCGAATGTGTCATAGCTGACAAGAAAGAGGAGAATCCCGCTCCCGCAATGCCTGCTCCGGGTATGGGCGGAATGGGTGGCATGATGTAAAAAATCATCAATAACCATAGTGAACGGGTACCCGGGCTGTTAAAGTCCGGGTGCTTTTTTGTATTAAAATGACATTGTGGCTCTATATTGAGGCCGGAGCGGGCTGAATTTAGTGTGATTTGTGCCCAAAACATGCGTTTTTAACATTTGTTTATGTGTTTTGATGAGTTTTTAAGTGAATTACTGATTAATTTTGCGGTGAATAAATTATCAATCAATCACTATGGGTAAAGTAGACAATCTTGACCGTCGCATCCTTGAAATAGTGATGCGCAATGCGCGAATCTCATCGAAAGATATCGCCGAAAAGTGTGGAGTATCACGTGCGGCAATCCATCAGCGCATACAGCGTCTGATCGACATGAAAGTTATCACAGGTTCAGGTTACACAGTTAACCCTAAAATGCTTGGATTCGCTACATGCACGTTCATAGGTGTGAACCTCGAACGCGGCAACATGTACCGTGAGGTAATTCCCGAATTGGAGAAAATACCCGAGGTAACTGAAGCATATTACACCACTGGTCCCTATTCTGTTCTTATTAAGGTATATGCACGTGACAACGAGCACCTTATGGAGCTTCTCAATGATCGGATCCAGACTATCAACGGTGTGATAGGCACAGAAACACTTATTTCGCTCGATCAGGCTATCCATCGCGTTCTTCCTATCTATAAAGTGGAAAAATAAAGCGACCGGCCCATTCGTACACTATGCGAATTATGAGAGTGTAGGATACTGAAAGACTGACTTAAATTCCCCGCAGTTACCTGGCAGACAGGATTTGCGGGGAATTTTTATTTAGATATTTTAACTTTTAAGGGCGCTGTAAATATAGACGATAATATTATATTTGCCTCAATTCATTGCATGAATGAAAAAATATCGCATAAACAATACAATATTAACCGTAAAACTGATCAGATGAAATTAAGAACGTTACTCGCGGCAGGGGCAGTTATGCTCGTAACCGCGGATGCAAGTGCCATCGTGGCAAAAAGGGGGTTATTGACTATTCCGCAACCTGACGGTACGACTGTAAAGGCCTACCTGCAAGGGGATGAACACCACCATTACTATCTTTCGGAGGACAGTTGTGTGATGCTTGCGGATGAGTCGCAGAATCTGTGTTATGCCGCCCTTGACGCTTCGGGCAATCTTGTCAGTTCCGGTATCAAGGCTGTTGACATATCGCGTAGGTCGGCTCAGGCCAAGGCGTTTATCGCGCGGACTGACCGTAACGCCCTGATGAAAGCGGCTGCCGACATGAGGAGAGAACCCTCTAAGTCGATGCAGCGTATTCCCCAGTCAGGCATAGGGTTATGTACAACGACATTTCCAAGCACGGGCGATGTACCCGCATGTGTGATCCTTGTGAGTTATTCTGATGTGGATTTCACACTTGATGATCCGTATGATTATTTCAACCGTCTTCTTAATGGAGAGACATTTACCGATTATGGCGGTACGGGAAGCGCACGCCAGTATTTTATTGACCAGAGCCACGGATTGTTCCGGCCTCAGTTTGATGTATATGGTCCGGTGAAGCTGTCACGCCGCCGCAGTTATTATGGTGCTAACGATTCTTATGGCAATGACAAGAATGCCTGGCAGATGGTAACCGATGCCCTTTCGGCACTTGATCCGGATGTGGACTTTTCGAAATACGATACTGATAACGACGGTTATATTGACAATGTATATGTGTTTTATGCAGGCGGAGGCGAGGCTACCGGCGGAGGTGCGAGCACAGTGTGGCCCCATTCCTTCGATATATCTTCGGCCGGAGCCGGCACATACCGTTACGATGGCGTGATTGTGGATCACTACGCCTGTTCAAATGAATGGGAAGCCAGCACGGAGAAGCCTGACGGGATAGGCACTTTTGTGCATGAGTTCAGCCATGTACTCGGCCTTCCCGACCTGTATGCCACTACTTATACATCTGCTTTTACACCCGGTGAATGGTCGGTTCTCGATTATGGGCCATACAATAACGATGGCCGCACTCCGCCGGCCTATTCCATATATGAGCGTAATGCGCTTAAATGGATGGAGCCCCGTGTGCTTGACGCCCCTGCTACAATAGAGCTCAAGCCGATAACCGAGTCAAACGACGGATGCATCATACCTACAAGCAAGAAGAGTGAGTTTTTCCTTCTCGAGAACCGCCAGCAAGAGGGATGGGATACTTACCTGCCGGGCCACGGAATGCTTGTTTGGCATATTGACTATGTTCAGAGCGTATGGGATTACAACAGGGTCAACAACACTGCCACTCATCAATACGTTGACCTTGAAGAGGCGAACAACTCTACGGTTGACAGTCCTACAGCCCGTGCCGGAAACTCCTTTCCCGGTACTTCGGGCAAGACCTCGTTTACTGATGAGACAGTCCCCTCGATGCGCACATGGGCCGGCGCGTCGCTTAACCGTCCTTTGACCAATATACAGGAATCGACCGACGGATATATCACATTTGATGTATGCGGAGGCCGTCCGCCGGTTGATGTGCCGGAACTCCTGGAGGCTACTGATGTGGACGAAGACGGATTTACCGCCAACTGGCAGCAGGCCCGAGGTGCCAATGATTATATACTGCGTGTCACTTACGTAATGAAGAGTGAGGAGGGCCCTGTTGAGGAAACAGCTGATTTCACCGGTTCGGCCACTAATGCTGTAATGGTTCCAGATGGATGGTCCACCAATGTCACCACCATATATAATTCAGTGGAATATGCCGGTAAGAACAAGCCTTCTCTCCAGATGAAAACT
>OGXX01001826.1_pt1 | contig 20775 bp, 24 predicted proteins | sample 1576301 | NCBI WGS metagenome assembly OGXX01 (sample SAMEA3541469, study PRJEB24748) | human gut metagenome | biome: human gut; feature: human-associated habitat; material: faeces | place: China | collected 2012
TTTTTTTCCAATTTTCTCCATTATATATCAACTTTTCCTATTTTTTTCATATTATATATTAATCAAACGAATTGTTTGTAAATAGATTCATAAATAAATGAAAGGATGTTGTTATTATGGATATGGAAGATAAAAAACCTTTTTGCCCAGTTTTAGATGTTGATGGCGTTATTTCAGGTGGTAAACAATTTGATCTAGATATAACTTTACCAGAAGATAATAGAGATGTTATTTATGGTGTTATTAAAAATTGTTTCAAAGAGCCAGTTTGTGATGCAGTTGTTAAATTAACAGAAATCGTTTATAACTGTGGCAAAGAAGAAAGAAGACCTATTGGTCATACTTTCACAGACAAAGAAGGAGAATTTGTTTTTGGTCCTCTTTGCCCTGATAGAAAATATGCTCTTCAAATTTGGGCAAATACTACTAAAAAAATCAAAGTTTGTGCAAAATGTCATCATGAAGGCAAATGCTTAAAAGGTGATAAATGTGACAAATGTGATTGTTTTTTAGATGATAAAAAGCCTTGCTTTAAAGATGAATGTTCTGAAGATTGCAAAGAAGATTGCTGTGACAAATAATCTTTATATAAACTGATAAAAGGCCACTAAAGTTTAAAGCTTTAGTGGTCTTTTTTATAATACTCCCATTTTTTTAGCAAATTGTTTTCCTTTTTTTAACATTTTATTTTTGTTCATCATATTTTTATCATTATACATCATTATTATACCTGTTGTTATTAAACCGCCTATTAATAAGCCTTTTGTAAATTTCATATTTATCATCCTTTCTCTATTTTTTATTTATTTTCTCTCAATTTTGTTTTTTTATTCTCTTTTATTATGGTATATATTTCATGTAGTGCTATAATTGCCAAAAATATACCAAAATATTTTCTTAACATTTTTACATCTGTATGGACTGATAAATTTGCACCTATTATTGCTCCAAGTATTCCAAATATAGAAATTATTGTTGCTAATTTTAAATCTATATTTTTATTTTTGATGTTCACTATAATTGCTACTATTGATGTTGGTATGAAAAATATTAAATTTGTTGCTTGTGCTATATGTTGTTCTAGTCCGCATAAAACTGTAAGTAAAAATATTAGGATTGTTCCTCCTCCCATCCCAGTTCCACTTATAGTTCCGGAAATAATTCCTATTAATACTTCAACCATATTTCCTCCATTTTATTTATTTTCTAATGCTAGTCTTATCATTTTTTCTGCAATAATTGTAAGACGTTTATCACATTTTAACATTTGAGCTATTATTAATTTTCTTAAGTTTTCGTTTTCTATATTATCTGCTAAATCCATAAATTTTTGTAATTCGAATAGATATTGTTCGTTTTTATTTTTCCAATTATTATTTTGTATTAAGTTATTTATATTTTCTTCTTTCATTATTACCTCCACTTCTCAATGTTTTTATGACCGAATTTTATTATCCTATATTTTTGGATTTTATTTTTATTTCTTTTATAAAATCGCACTTTTACTATACGAACTCTTTAAGTTAATATCATTTTGTACGATACATATATCAAAAAGGCTGTAAAAACTATTTTTAATATTTTTTCTGGTAGTTTTTTTAATAATTTTGCTCCCAAATACCCTCCTATTGCTCCACCAATTCCGCATAATATTGCTGTTTTCCAATTGATATAGTTTCCTTTATAATAGAAAAAACTACTTGTTATTACCATTGGTAATATGCAAAATATTGATGTTCCTCTTGATTTTTGTGCGTCCATTTCTAACAGATATATAAATGCTGGTACAAGTATTAGTCCTCCTCCTGTTGAGAAAAAACCACTTATAAATCCAGCTAATAACCCAATTATAATCTTCTTTAAAAAATTTTTAATCATAAAAAAACCTACTTTTAATTAGTAGGTTTTCCATTTTTTTGTTTTTTATTTATTTTATTTGAAATTTATTTTGTTTTATTCAATATTTTCATCTTTTATATAATATTTTGTTCCTAACATTTTATCTGGTAGATATTGTTGTTCAACCCAATGTCCTGGAAAATCATGTGGGTATAAATAACCCTCATGATAACCAAATTGTTTCATTTGTTCTACTGGAGCATTTCTTATATGCATAGGAACTTCTCCAGTGTCTTTTGAAGCCACATCTTCTAATGCTCTATTTATTCCTAGATATGTTGCATTTGATTTTTTTGATGTTGCTACATATACTGCTGCTTCTGATAATATTATTCTAGCCTCTGGCATTCCTACCATATGTACTGCTTGCATTGCAGAATTTGCAACTACTAATGCATTTGGATTTGCAAGTCCTACATCTTCTGAAGCACATATTACTATTCTTCTAGCTAAAAACATTGGGTCTTCTCCGCCATTTAATGCTCTTGCTAAATAAAATATTGTTGCATCTGGGTCAGAGCCTCTCATTGATTTTATAAATGCACTAATATTATCATAATGGTTATCCCCATTTTTATCAAATATTGCTTTTCTTGTTTGAATACAGTTTTTTATAACTTCATCTGTTATATGTATGTAACCATCTGATTCCATATTTGTTGTAAGAACTGCTATTTCTAGTCCATTTAATGCTGTTCTAACATCTCCATTTGAAATATTGGCTAATTTTCTTAATGTACTATCTTCTACTTTTATACTATACTCTGCTAATCCATCTGCTCTTGTTAATGAGTTTTTTAGTATAGTAAAAATATTTTCTTCTGTTAATGGTTCTAGCTTTATTACCATTGACCTAGAAATTAAAGCTTTGTTTACTTCAAAATATGGATTTTCTGTTGTTGCACCAATTAGAATAATTAACCCATTTTCAACAAATGGTAATAACGCATCTTGTTGTAATTTATTAAATCTATGAATTTCATCTATAAATAAAATACTTTTTCCTGATGGATTTATCATAAAGTTTTTAGTTTCTTCAATTACTCTTTTTATATCTTGAACTCCTGCTGTAACAGCATTTAATTTATAGAACTTATACTTAGTTGTCTCACTAATTACTTTTGCTAATGATGTTTTTCCACATCCAGGAGGTCCAAATAATATTATACTAGATAATCTATCTGCCTTTATTGTTCTATATAAAATTTTATTTTTTCCTAAAACATGTTCTTGTCCAACATATTCATCTAATGTTTTTGGTCTCATTCTAAAGGCTAGTGGTTCATTGCTATTCATTTTTCCTCCTCCTTCTTATTTTACTATTTGTTATTTTCCTAAAATTGATAATCCTTTTCTTATTATTTCCTCTGTAGACATTTCTTCTGTTACTAATTTATCCAAGGCTTTTTCTATTTCTTTTTTGTTAAAGCCTAGTACTTGTAATGCTGACATTGCTTCCTCTACATTTTGTTCCTGTTCTAGTCTTTGTTCTAGTTTTGTTTTTGTGCCACTTATACCTTTTGACACTTTCGTTAATTCTTGTATTTGTTGTTCTTTCTTTATTTTATCTTTTAATTCAAGAATTATTCTTTGTGCTGATTTCGCTCCTATTCCTGGTATTTGTGTTAATGTTTTTATATCTTCTGATATTATTGCTAATGCAAATTCTGTAGGTTCACACACATCAAGCATTGTTATTGCTGTTTTTGCGCCTACTCCACTTACTGATATTAGTAATTCAAACATTCTTAATTCTTCTAATGTGTTAAATCCAAATATACTAATATCATCTTCTCTTACTTTATAAAATGTATGTACTTTTACTGTTTCTCCTATGTTTCCTAATTTTTCTATTCCTGATTCTGACATAAATACTTTGTAGCCTAGTCCTCCAACATCTATTACTATGTACCCAGTCATCTTCATTTCTAGTGTTCCTTTTATATATGCTAACATGATTTTTCTCCTTTATATATCGTAAAAATAAGTTGCTTCTAAGTCTGCTTCATGCATTAATAATGCTAATGGATATTTTTTATATGCTGCTCCGATTGTGTTGTATAATTCTTTTGGTTCTGTGTAACCCATATGCCAACGAATTGAATATTTTTCTTCTGGTGTTAATTTTATATATTCTGTTATCATCATTACTGATTTTTCTCCATGTCCATATGGTATTGTATCATCTATTGTGTAATATGGTACTTTTTCCCATACTCCTAATGCGTTTTTTGCATTTCTATAGTCTACTTTGTAAAAATTGGCTTTGCATAAATCATGTAATAATGGTACTAATATTAATGTTTCTGGGTTTACGTTCATTGGTTCTATATTTGTTTCTACTTTGTGTTTTAATATTTCATATACTTTCATACTATGTTCTACTAGTCCACCTTCATAGTCTCCATGAAATCTTGTGCTTGCTGGTGCTTTGAAGAAGTCTGTTTTTTCTATAAAGTCGATTAGTTCATCTATTCCTTCTCTTTTTACTTGTCTTAATAATTCTAAAAATTGTTCTTTCATATTTTCACCTTTCCTTGACTTTTTAAAATTTATATTTTATAATATATTTAGAAAATAAGAGACCACAAAATGTGGTTGCCAATGTTTTAGTTTTTATAAACCATATCTCCATCGGCAAGCAGAGATATGGTATTTTTATTTGCTCAGAATTTTAGCTAATGCTATAATTAAGGCAAATGTGATAATAGTTTCTGCACATTCTGCTTTTTCTCTCATTTTCATTGCTTATTATATAGATTTAAGAGTAAAAAGTCAATAGTTATATGCAAATTTTTGTTTGTATATAACTATTGACTTTTTTATTTTAATTTTCATATTATTTTACTAAATTGAAAAGCCAGGAGCAACCCCTCCAGAGCCTACAGCAGCATTACCATTGCAAGTGCCGTCAGAGTATACATAGCAGAAAGCATTTCTACTATAGTAATAAGGCGAGCGAAGCCACCACCAATTTGAATTGCTAGCACTTGGTTTTTTTGTGATATTATTTGAAGTACTGTATTTCGTGCTTCCTAAATTAATTTTATAATATTTATATTGTTTTCCTTCTGTTGCTATTGCTACACCTCTCGTTACTCCTCCATTATAACCATTGTCCCATATTTCTCCACATGATAACAACCATAAATAGTCTTCTGTTTTCTCAGTTGATGCTACATTATATGTTGGTATATAATCTTTCTTTACTTTCTTTATATTACTCTTTATACTTAATGAATTATATGTTATTCCATTTAATATACCTCTTATTGCTGAAGCATTCCATCCTCCTGAATTAGTATCACTACTATTCATTTGTGCTGAGGATATCAAAAAATCTACATATTCAAAACTTATTCCCGCCTTCCCTGTTTTAGTTGCTGAGCCATATGCTGTTGCTGGTTCCGCTAATTCATCATGATTAAACCCTAATATTCTTACTTTCTTTCCATCTAATGTTGCTGTATCACCAATATTTAATGTCTTTTGTGTTCCATTTACTGTTACTGTTGCAGTTTCTGTATCATCTGTTATTGATGTATCATTTGATATTGCTTTTGCTATTTCTGCTATCTCTTCCCATGAATATTCTATCGAATCATCTTTTGTTGTTATTTCTTCTACATTACTATCTTTACTTAAACTGTTTATAAATGCTGTTACTTTTATATTACTATATTTTGTTTTTTGTGTTAATCCTGTTACTGTATAATTTTTATCTGTTGTTCCTTGTTGTTTTACTGTTCCTCCTACTGAATATTTATATTCTGTTATTGCTCCTTCTGTATAATCATTTTCTACATTAATTTTAAAACTATTTCCTGTTACTTCACTTACTGTTATTTGTGGTGCCGCTAATATATTTTCTACTTTTGCTGTTATATTTTTTGTTTTTCCACTATCACTTGTTATTTTAAATGTATATGCTCCATTTTTATTTACTGTATATACTTTTTCAGTTGCACTTGTATCTGTTATTGTTGCCTCTTCTGGTGCTTCTATTCCTGTTATTGTTCCTTCTGTTACACTTGCTGTTACTTTTATTTCTACTGTGCTCCCTTCAAATACATATCCTGTTTGAACTTCCGCACTTCCTTTTATTCTTACTCCCGTTACTGGTCCATTTATTGTTACATTAAGATTTGAATCTATTGTGTACTCATAATCTTTATATTCTCCATTTATTTCTCCATCCGTTAATTCTGCTGTTATATCTTTTAGTTCTTTTTCTAATTGTCCTCCTGCTAATGTTTCTAATGTTACACTATTTCCTTTATAGATTTCTTCTGTTTGTATTGATTGTATTGCTAAAGTAATTTCTTCTTTTAACTGTCCTTCCATTGATTTTTCTTTTGCTTTTTTGGCATTTACAAATAGCCCTGTGTTTGTTATTGCTTGGATGCTTATTCCTGCAAGTATTAATAAAATAATGATTGTAATTACTAGTGCTACTAGTGTTATTCCTTTGTTTCTTCTTAAATTTTCCATTTTTTCCTCCTTTATATTCGGATACTTCCGAGTAGCAAAATAATATCATACCATTTTTGTTTTTTCAATACATTTTCAAAAAATATTTGGAATATTCCGAATATTTTTTATACTCATTTTGATATACTAATTTTAATCATATTAGAAGGTGATTTTATGATATTATCAGAAGCAATAAAACTTAGAATAGATGAATTATTAAAAGAACATAATTTAACAGCTTATAAACTTTCATACAAAGCTGGAATTTCAAATTCTATAATAAGTGATTGTAAACGTGGTAAGGTAAAAGAACCTACCATTAGTTCAATTATTCATATTTGCGAAGGATTAGATATTCAATTAAAAGATTTCTTTGATTCTCCACTATTTAATGATGTAGAAGCATTAGATAGATTTGAAAAATAAGACGAACTCAGAATTTTACTAATATTCTGAGTTTGTCTTATTTTTCATTTGCTTTTTTCAAATTTTATTGTATAATATACCTATAAAAAAGAAAGGTAATTTTTATATGAAATTTATAAGAAAACTATTAATTATTGTAATAATCTTCCTAATATCTATAGCCTCAATTGTTGCATTCTCTGGTTTCGCATATTATTCTTCAAAATTAAAAGAAAAACCACTAGTAACTCGTGTTCAAGAAATTACTAATAAAGAACATTTTGTTAACTTCTCTGATATGTCAACTTATTATAGAAATGCCGTTATTAGTGTTGAAGACCACCGTTACTATGACCACGGTCCTGTTGATTTTATTGCTATTGGACGAGCTTTATTTACAAATGTTAAAAATGGCAAACTTCAAGAAGGTGGTAGCACTATAACTCAGCAAGTGGCTAAAAATATTGTATTTTCACAGGAACAAACTTGGCTTAGAAAAGTAGGTGAAATTTTTGCAGCATATGATTTAGAAAAAAACTATACTAAAAATGAAATTTTTGAATTATATGTTAATACTGCATATTTTGGAGATGGTTATTATGGTATTTATGATGCAAGTTATGGATATTATAATAAAGCCCCAAAAGACTTAAATTTAGATGAAAGTACTATGCTTGCTGGTGTCCCTAATGCTCCATCTGTATATTCACCTTCAGTTAATCCAGATTTAGCTAAAAAAAGACAGTATCATGTTATCAATACTATGATTGAATATGGTTATATAACTAACGAAGAAGCAAATTCTATAAAATAATTTATTAGTATTATTTCTATCAACCCTCATATATTTATTATGGGGGTTATTTTATGAAAATTTTTGTTATTAAGAAGAAGTTTATTTTTTTATTTTTGACTACGTTAATTGTTACTTTGATTATTTGTTATTGTTTTTATATTTATAATTCTCCTTCTTTGGCTGTTGATTTGTGTAGTACTTCTTTAAATGATATAACAAAATCAGATGAAAAAGTAGCATATCTTACTTTTGATGATGGTCCTACCACAAAGGCTACTGCTAAAATATTAGATATTTTAAAAGAAGAAAATGTGAAAGCTACTTTTTTTGTTGTTGGTAAACACGTTAAAGAACATCCTGAGTTGGTCAAACGTGAATACGATGAAGGTCATTATATTGCAAATCATGGTTATAATCATAATAATAAATTATTATATAGCAATATGGAACATTTTAAAGAAGAAGTTGTTAATACTGATATAGAAATTTCTAAGGCAATTGGTGTTGAAAATTATTGTTCTCATATTTTTAGATTTCCTAATGGATTTATGTCGAAAAAGTATTCATATCAAAAGAAAGAGGCTGTTGAAGTTTTAAATAGTTTAGATTATTCTTACATTGATTGGAATTGTTTAAATAAAGATTCTGAAAGGAAATATTCTAATTATCAACTTATGAATAATCTTAAAAAAAGTGCTAAAAATAAAGGAACTCTTGTTGTTTTGATGCATGATACTGCTGATGTTAATAAAACTTATGATATTTTAAAATCATCTATTGATTATTTAAGATCCGAAGGTTATGAATTTAAAAATTTTTATGATACAAAATAGGGAAAAATAAAATAGGAAAAAGTTCTTCACCTTTTCCCTATTTTATTTTTCCTCCACCTAAAACAACTCCATCTTCATCGTAAAATACAACTGATTGTCCGCTTGTAATTGATTTTTGAGGTTCTGTAAATTCTACTCTTACTTCTCCATTTTCTTCTGGGTAAACAATTGCTTCTGCTTCTTTTGCTTTATATCTAATTTTTGCATAACATTTTAGTGGTTCTTGTAATTCATCAAATATTAGCCAATTTATATCATCTGCAAATAATTCTTTTTCATATAAATCTTTTTCTGTTCCGACTACTACCTGGTTTTTCTTTCCATCTAATTTTATAACATATAGTGGTTCTTTATATGATATTCCTAGGCCTTTTCTTTGTCCTATTGTATAATTTGTTAATCCATCATGTTTTCCTAATATTTCTCCTGTTTTTAATACGATATTTCCTTTTTTTATGTATTTAGGATCCATATTTAGACTTAAGAAATTTTTATAGTTTCCATCTGTTATAAAACATATATCTTCACTATCTGGTTTATTTGCTACTTTTAAATTATTTTTTCTAGCTATCTCACGTATTTCTTCTTTTGAGTTGAAATCTCCTAATGGAAATACTACTTTTCCAAGTAATTCTCTTGGTAAGTTATATAAAACATAACTTTGGTCTTTTGCTAGATTTTTTGATTTTTTTAGAACATATCTTCCATATTTTTCTGAATATTCCATTTTTGCATAATGCCCTGTAGCTATATAATCGCAATTTAATTCTTTTGCTTTTTCATACATTAAACCAAATTTCATATATCTATTACATTCTATGCATGGGTTTGGTGTTCTTTGTTTTGAATATTCATCTATAAAATTATCTATTACTCTACATTTAAATTGTTCTTTTAAGTTATATGTGATATGTGGAATTCCTATTGTTTTGCATACATTTTTGGCATCTGTATTTGTATCTATATTACAACATGAACCAGCAAATAATTCTAGTGTTATTCCTATTACTTCATATCCCATTTCTTTTAAAAGTAGTGCTGATACTGAGCTGTCTACTCCTCCACTCATCCCTAATAAAACTCTTTTCATATTTTCTCTCTTTCTTTATTTTTTAATCTTTTTTATTATAACATATCTTTCGACAATTTGCACTAGGAACTTTCATATTTAGTTTGTTGTTTGTAAATTTTATTTTTGATATTTTGTTTTTGTTCTTATCTGTTTGGTTAATATCTTCGTTAAGTTATAATTTAGGTTAAATATTGTAGAACTTCCTAGTTATAGTTCTATAATAATTGATATAGGAGGGTTTATATGGATTTTAAAGTTGAAAAATTTAGCTATAGGTTAAACGCTTTGTTAGAAGAACATAATATGACACAAACTCAGTTAGCCAAAATGATTGGTACTTCTAATGTTACTATTTGTAGATATTCAACCTGTGAAAGAGTTCCAAGACTTGATGTTGTTGCAAAGATTGCAAATGTATTCAATGTTTCTATTGATTATTTACTTGGAAATTCTGAAAGCAAAACCTTAAAATCATCTGAAATAGATGCTGATGTCGAAATGGCTATGATTATTAAAAGTTTATATGACTTAGATAAAAATTCTCATTTATCTAAGAAACAAATTGAATTGATTAAGAGATTATTATTAGCAAATAAAGATTTTATTCTTTCTGCTTAATCTTTATAAAAAATCGAGTAGATTATAATTATTTATTATCTACTCGACTTTTATTTTATATTTATTTTTGATTATTTTTAAATTCTTCTAATGCTCTTGCTAATTGGTCTGGGCAAGATGTTCCTTTAAATCCACATGGAATTCCTTTTAATCTTTTTATTGCTTCATCAATTTTCATTCCTTCTACTAATCTTGAAACTCCAACTGTGTTTCCTGCACAACCACCTTCGATTGTAACTTTTTTTATTGTGTCTCCATCTATGTCTATTATCATCTCATATGAGCATACACCTTTTGGTTCATATCTATATTCCATTTTTATACCTCCATTTTTAAATATTACATATATATTATAACATATTTTGACAAAAAGTCTAGTACCACAAGTACTAGACTTTTTGTTTTTAACTTATCATAAATTCTTTTGCCTCCTCCTGTAATTCTTCTGGCAAAATTGTACTTATATAAATCTCATCGAGAAATTCATATATTTCTTCATTACATTTGATTTCTCCATTTACTATTATAATTTTGACTCCTTGAACTTCTTTATTTTTCTGCCTCTTTGCTAATACCACTATATTGTCAAAATCTGAAATTTTAACAATCTTTTTTGTCTTTCTTTCTGTTACTTCTGTCATTTTGTTTGTTGCTGATATAAATACTTTTGCATGTGGATTAAATTTTTTAATGAAAATCTCTTCATTTTTCACTTTAAAAGTCACACCATAAAACTGAAATGTTTTATTATTTGGCAATATCTTAAAGCTTTCAAATTTATCAGATTTTTCTTCTTCACATATATCATTTTCAATTAAGTTTTCTTTTTCTGTATTTATAGTTTGTTCCTCTTTAACTATTTTTTCTTCTTCAATTGAAACTATATGATCTAAAGTTTTTTCTTTCTTTTTAGCTTTATTTGAAGTATTATTATTTACAATTAAAATATACTCAAATTCATAGCTTTTAGCCCTTTCTGCTAATTCTACATCAGCTGTTAACAATGTTGGTTTTTCCTCTTTAAAAATATCATTAAGAAACTCTAAAATTCTATCATCACAGTAACTTGAATTTATTGCTTCTTTATTAGCTATTAGCTTATATTTATCTTTAGCAACAATTTCTCTTTTATAAAATGATATATTTTCTACTAATTTTTTTTCCTTTTCATTTCTTTGTTTTTTTTGTATTTTTTTGGCCAGAACTTTGTTCATTTCTTTCATAATAGAATTTATAATAATTACTTTTTTAGCATTATCTATTATTTCTAGTCCCTTTTCAAATTGAAATGCACAAGTATCTACTAAAACAAATTTTGGATTTGCATTATAAGAAAATATATAGCTTTTTGATTTTAATAATTTTCTTCTTGCCTCTCCTGCTTCTATCATTTCGTTTTCTTGTTGATTATTCTTTTTAAGTTTCCATTTTAATTTTATTGCCTCTGGATTTTCAAATCCTAAACTTTCAAAATATTCAGTTGTAACATTCTCTGGAAAATCATCTATTACTTTCCGTATTTCTTTCGTTGATTTTCCATTTAGTATCAAGCTTTTTATGGTTTCGGTCATAATAGTAAATTCCTCCTTTTCCGCTATACACTAGCTTTATATTAAAAATATACATTAGTATTATAGCACATTATGTTAATAATATCAACAAAAATAAGTAAATTCGATGCATTATGAATTTACTTATTTTTTAAATTTATTTATTTTCATCAAGATCTAATTTTATATGTACATCTTTTAATTGTTGTTCTGAAACAACTGAAGGTGCTCTCATAAGAAGGTCTCTAGCTCTTTTGTTTTTAGGGAAAGCTATTACTTCTCTTATGTTTTGAGAGTCTTCTATTAACATTACCATTCTGTCTACCCCAGGTGCTGCACCAGCGTGTGGTGGTGTTCCATATTGGAAAGCATTGTATAATGCGCCAAATCTATTTTTTACATCTTCCTCTTTATAACCTGCTATTTCAAAAGCTTTTACCATTATTTCTGGATTATGGTTTCTTACTGCTCCTGATGCCATTTCATAACCATTGCATACTAAGTCATATTGATATGCTAATATATCTAATGGGTCTTTTGTTTCTAATGCTTCCATTCCTCCTTGTGGCATTGAAAATGGGTTATGGTTAAAGTCTATTGTTCCTTCATCTGATAATTCATACATTGGGAAGTCTACTATATAGCAAAATCTATATACATCTTTTTCCAATAAATCTAGTCTTTTTCCTAGTTCAATTCTAACTAAACCAGCTATTTTTTGAGCTGTTTTGAATTCATCAGCAATAAAGAATATACTTGAATTTTTAGTCATTCCAAATTCATTTATTAATTGTTCTTTGATTTCGTCTGTAATGAATTTAGCAATTCCTCCTGTAACATCTCCTGATTCTTCATATTTTGTCCAAGCTAATCCTTTTGCTCCTATTTCTTCTGATGTAGCGAATTCTGTCATTTTATCGAAGAATTTTCTTCCTTGTTCTGCTCCATTTGGAACTATTATTGCTTTTATTGTTTTTCCTTCAAATGCTTTAAAGTCTGAATTTTTAAAGCATTTTGTTACATCTTGAATTATTAATGGGTTTCTTAAATCTGGTTTGTCTATTCCGTATTTTTCCATTGCTTCTCTATATGGAATTTTTATAAATGGACCTTCATCAACTTTCCAATTAGTAAATTTTTTAAATGTATATGGTACTACTTCTTCTATTACTTTGAATACATCTTCTTGTGTTGCAAAACTCATTTCAAAGTCTAATTGATAAAATTCTCCTGGAGCTCTGTCTGCTCTTGGGTCTTCATCTCTAAAACATGGTGCTATTTGGAAGTATTTATCAAATCCTGATACCATTAATAATTGTTTAAATTGTTGTGGTGCTTGTGGTAATGCATAAAATTCTCCTGGATTTAATCTACTTGGTACTAAATAGTCTCTTGCACCTTCTGGTGATGAATTTGCTAAAATTGGTGTTTGAATTTCTGCAAATCCTAGTTCATCCATTTTGTCTCTTAATGTTTTTAATATTTTTGAACGAAGTAAAATATTGTTGTGCAATTTTTCATTTCTTAAATCTAAAAATCTATATTCAAGTCTTAAATCTTCTCTTACTTCTTGGTCTGTATTTATTTCAAATGGAAGTACATTTTTGCATTTTCCTAATATTTCTATTTCATTTGCTATTACTTCTACTTCTCCTGTTGGAATTTTAGTATTTTTGTTACTTCTTTCCACAACTTTTCCTGAAATGTGGATACAACTCTCTGTTGTTAATGTTTTTGCTTGTTCTTTTAGAGCTTCATCATTTATAACAATTTGAGTAATTCCAAATTGGTCTCTTAAATCAATAAATATCATTGCTCCTAAATCTCTTATTTTTTGTATCCATCCTGCTAATTCTACTGTTTCGTTTACATTTGATATATTTAATTCTCCACATGTTTTTGTTCTATACATATTGTTTTCCTCCAAAATTTTCATTTGCTATATATAATATCACATTTTTACAAATTTTACAATTATTCATTGAAGTTATTTATATTTTATGTTAAAATTTTTTTATACTATAGATAAAAGGAGTTTATTATGAAGAAAGAAGTTTTTGATTTTTATGATAGAACTATTTTAAAATCTTATAATTTAGATAAAACAATGCAATATCAATTAAATATTTTAGGAAGTTTAGATATGTTTACTAGACAACATTCTGAAAATGTTGCTAGTTTAGTTTGTAGAATCTGTGAGTATTTACATTGTAAAAAAACTTTTACGGAATATTGTACAATTTGTGCTTATTTACATGATATTGGAAAACAATTTATTCCACCAGCAATTTTACAAAAGCCTTCTGCTTTAACTCCAGAGGAATTTGAAATTATGAAAACTCATACAACAATTGGTTATAAAATTTGTATGCAAGATGAAAAACTACGTCCCTATGCAGCTGGTCCTATTTATCATCATGAAGCTTTAAATGGCTCTGGCTACCCTAATGGATTGACAAAAGATGAAATTCCCTATGAAGGTCAAATTATTAAAGTTGCTGATGAGTATGATGCAATTGCTAGTAAAAGACAATATAAATCTCATGTTGGTATAGCTGAAACTGTTAAAATTTTAATTAGTGATGCTACTCCTCCAAAGGCTTCTGAAACTATCAAATTTCTTGCAGATGAAACTAAGCCTGAGCATAATCCTAGTGGTTCTGTTAAAATTCCGTCTTTAGGAAAAAATAATCCTATAATTGTAAAAGCTTTAATGAAAGTTGTTATTGATGATATTGAGTACGAAATTTCTTGTACTATGGATTATTTAAAAGATTTGAAAAAAGATATAAAAAGATTAGAACAAATTGATAAATATGCAAAAAAAATGAATTCTGCAAAAGATGATAAGACTAAAAATTATTATCTTGAAGGAATGAAAGGTCTAATGACTGGTCGAGAAACTGTTGAAAATTATTCTGAAATTTTGGAATCTTATCAAAATATTTTAAATAATAAAAAAGCTCATATAGAAGATTTATTTAATGAAATAAAAATTATTAAAAAATTGAAAGTTAATATTTAAGATAAAAAACAATTACTATGTTAAAAGTTATATAGTAATTGCTTTTTTATTTTATTCTCCAAGTCCAAAACTTACTCCCAAAGCATTATTTATTTTATTTATTATATTTTCATCTTCAATGTGTCCTATTTTTTCTTTTAGTCTGCTTTTATCTATTGTTCTTATTTGTTCTGCTAAGACAACAGAATCATTTTTTAATCCGCAGTTTTCTGAATTAATTTCTATATGTGTTGGAAGTTTTGTTTTGTTCATTTGCGATGTTATTGCTGCAGCGATTACTGTAGGACTATATTTGTTTCCTAAATCATTTTGTATAATTAATACTGGGCGTATTCCACCCTGTTCAGAACCTACAACCGGACTTAAATCAGCATAAAACATATCTCCTCTTTTTATTACCATAACCTTCACTCCTAATATTAGTATGTGTCAAGTTTGCATTGTAAGTGTTTATATTTATCTCATTATATATTATGTAAATTATAGTATTTTGGTTAGTATCTTTTATCTCCATTTTTTCAGGTTTTCCAGTTTCTTTTGATATGTATAGCTTTTCATATTTTTGATATTTGTTTTCTGCTAGTGCTGTTGTTTCCATTATTATTTGATTGTTTTGTTCTGTATATTTTGAATTTTTGTTATTTTTATAATTTTCTATAAATGCACTTAAATCTAATGTGTTTTGTGTTATGTCTTGATAATTTTCTATTATTTTTGTTAGACTTAATTTTGTATTTTCTATTTTTAGATTATTTTTTTCTTTTATTATTTTTACTCCTTGTATATTTTGTGGTTCTATTACTTCTTGTATGCTTTTTTCATCTTTTATATAGCTTTGACTTAATTTATATTTATTCGAATTCTTGTTGCTTTTTATTTCTACATCTATTTGGGTTTCATATGAGCTAATATTTAAAATATAATCTACAATTTCTTGACTAGTACTATTCTTTCCAATTTTTGAAATTTTAGTCGTATTGTTTTTATTTTTTGTGATAATAATTGTTCCAGATATTATTACTACTATTAGTCCTATTATTAGTATTATTTTTGTTTTTTTGTTGTTTTTTTCTTTTGTTGGTTTGTAATATTTTATTTTGTTATTTCTTGTCATAAAGAGCCTCCTAAAAATTATTCTTATTAATTTTTATTCAGTTTTTTTTATTTTATGTTTTGATTGAATTTTTCTATTTTAAAAGGAAAAGCACTATAAGAAAATATTTATTTTCTTATAGTGCCATGGTGTTATTCAGCTGGTTCTACTCTTAATCCACCTTCTTTGGTGTAGAAGGCTTCTTTCTTTCCAGATTGGATGCTTTCTACCAACATATTCAATCTTTTTTCAGAAACTCTTCCCACATTATAAATTCTCTTAATTTCGTCTCTAGCATCTAAAACTATATCTCTTCCATCCGCCTTAGCAAAAATCTTTGCTTCAGCCGGTTTTACTAAAATATAGCTTCCATTAGAGCCACTTCTTTGATGATATCCTTCCTTTAGTTTTTTCTCTAACTTTTTTTGAGTGCCTTGAAAACACATACTCTCTGCTGGGAAATAGAGTTTACCTGTTACCTCTAGCTTCATATGATTCCTCCTGTTTTTAACATAAACCTCTAGTTACCATAATATTTTATCATTTTTTTGCTTTTGTGTCAAATATTTTTTAAGACAAGTTCATTTCTACCTTAAACTTGTCCTAAAAAATAATCTTCCACAGTTTTCACCAACTGTTCTTTATCTTCTATTTTATTAATCTCACATCTAAACTCACTAGAATTTGGCATGTTTTTTGTATACCATGCTATGTGTTTTCTCATTTCTCTAATTGCTGTTACTTCTGGCTTATTATCTAATTCTAATTGTATTTGTTCTTTTATAACTTGTAACTTTTCTTCATTTGTTACTACTGGTAATTTCTCTCCTGTTTCTAAATAATGTTTTATTCTTTCAAAAATCCAAGGATTCCCAAATGTTCCTCTTCCTATCATTATTCCATCAACACCTGTATATTCAAACATTTTTAGTGCTGATTCTTCATCTACTATATCTCCATTTCCTATTACTGGGATTTTTACACTTTCTTTTACTTTTTTTATTATGTCTAAATCTACTTTTCCAGAATACATTTCAGTTCTTGTTCTTCCATGTATTGTAATTGCTGATACTCCAACTTTTTCTGCCATTTGTGCGAATTCTGTTGCTACTATATTGTTACAATCCCAGCCCTTTCTTATTTTTAAAGTGACTGGTTTGCTCGAATTTTTTACTACTGATTTTATGACTTTTTCTGCCTTTTCTATGTCTAATAATAATTTACTTCCATCTCCATTTTTTACAACTTTTGGTGCAGGACATCCCATATTGATATCAACAATGTCTGCTATTTTACTAACATATTTTGCAGCATATCCCATTGTTTCTTCATCACTTCCAAATATTTGCATACTTATTGGTCTTTTTTCTCCATCCGTATTCATTAATAGTTTCGTTTTTGTGTCATCATGATAAATTGCTTTACTACTTACCATTTCTGTACAAACTAATCCTGGTCCAAATTCTTTACAGATTTTACGAAATGGCAGGTCTGTTACACCTGCCATTGGAGCTAATATTAAATTATTTTCTAATTCTAAATCTTTTATTTTTATTTTTTTTAAATACATTGCTCCTCCTAGGGAATTTTCCCTATTTTACAAATATTGTTTTTTGTCTTTTACTACTTATATTTAGTAATATTCCTATTAATATATAACTTGTTATTAGTGAGCTTCCTCCATAACTTACAAATAATAATGGTACTCCTGTTATTGGTAATAATCCCATTACCATTCCTACGTTTTCTGCCATATGGAACATAAATATTCCAGCTATTCCCGATGCTATTAGTGAGCCATTCGTGTCTTTGGCTGTTTTTGCTACATACAGTGCTTTGGTTATTAAAAATACGTATAGTACAATTATTGTTCCTGCAATTATAAATCCCATTTCTTCGCCTATTACTGAGTAGATAAAGTCTGTTGTTTTTGGGTATAGGTAACCAAGTTGTGTTTGGTTTCCTTTTAATAGTCCCATTCCTGTAAGACCTCCAGCTCCTATTGCTAATTTTGATTGAATTATGTTGTAACCGCTTCCTCTAGGATCTGATTCTGGATTCAAAAATATATCTATTCTTTTTTTAGCGTGTTCTGGTAATATAAAATTATATAATATTGGTATTGATATTGCTACTACCATTATTGCTCCAATTATATATTTTTTATCAATTCCCGCTGTAAATAGCATCATACATACTGCTACACAAAATGCCATTGCTGTTCCATAGTCAGGTTGTTTTATTATTAATAATAATGGTATTGCTAATGCTATCAATATTATTAATAGCTTAACAGGTTTGTTTATTTCATCTTTATATCTTTCTTGAATTTTTGATATTATAAATGTTAAAAATAATATTACTGCTACTTTAGCAAATTCTGATGGTTGAAAAGAAAATCCTCCAATGTTAAACCAGCTAGTTGCTCCATTTACTGGTGTTGTAAACATTACTGCTACTAGAAGTATTAAAAATATTACATATAATACTGGTGATATTTTTACTAATGTTTCGTAGTTTATTAGCATTGTAAGTATCATTGCTACTATGCTTACTACAAACCAAATAATTTGTTTTTTAAATTCATCATACTCGGTCTCTTGTGTAGCTGAAAATAGGGCTACTAACCCTATTATTGTCAATATTACCGCTACTATTACTAGACCCCATTCCATATTTTTTAATTCTCTTTTTCTCATTAAACCACTCTTTTTCTTAATTAATTTTCTGATTTAACTTCTTCTTTTTGTTCTGTTTCTTCTTGTTCATTTTCTTTTGTTTCAGAATTTTCTTCTACTTGCTCATTATTTTCATCATTTTCTATTATTATATTGTTATCTATATCTTCTTTTTCTTCTTTATTTTCAACATTTTCTTTTTTGTCTTCTTGATTTTCTTTTGATTTGTTTTTATTTTCTATATCTTTTTTGTCTATTTTTCTTGCATCATTTTTTATATTAAGAATAGGAATGTTTGCATATAAAGCTGGTGCTCCATTTGTTCCGTCTTCATTTTCTTTATTTGTTAGTCTTACATCTATTTCCTTTTCATCAACTTCTATGTATTTTTTTATTACATCTATTATTTCTTGTTTCATAAGTTCTAAGAAGTCTGCTGATACATTTGCTCTATCTTGCATTAAAACTAAATGTAGTCTTTCTTTTGCTGCATCTTTTGAACTTTCCGCTTGTGTTTGTTTTTTATCTTCTTTTTTGCCTAAATTCTTAAAAAAGTTAATTATGTTTTCAAACATTTTTCCTATCCCTCCACTGTGTTTCTTTTTATTTTTTATTTTCTAAATAATTTTTTTATTTTTGCCCAAAATCCTTTTTCTCTTCCAGGAATTGTTACTTCTATTTTTTCTCCTAATACTCTTTTTGCTATTTCCATATATGCTTTTCCTGATGGTGCTTTTTTATTTTGTATTACTGGTTCACCTTTATTTGTTTGTGTTATTATGTATTCATCATCTGGAACAACACCTATTAAATCTATTGATAATAAGTCTACGATGTCGTCTACATCCATCATTTCTCCTCTTCTTACCATATTAGGTCTTATTCTGTTAATTACTAATTCTGGGTTTTTTATTTCTGATGATTCTAGTAATCCTATTATTCTGTCAGCATCTCTTATTGATGATATTTCTGCTGTTGTTACTACTATTGCTCTGTTTGCTCCTGCAATAGCATTTTTAAATCCTTGTTCTATTCCTGCTGGGCAGTCTATAAGTATATAGTCAAATTTTTCTTTTAATTCATTTGTTAATCGTATCATTTGTTCTTCATTTACTGCACTTTTATCTCTTGTTTGGGCAGCTGGTAGTAGGTATAATTCTTTAAATCTTTTATCTTTTATTAATGCTTGTCTTAATTTACATTTTTCTTCAACAACATCTACTATGTCATATACTATTCTGTTTTCTAGTCCCATTACTACGTCTAAATTTCTTAGTCCAATGTCTGTATCTATTAAACATACTTTTTTTCCTTCTACAGCTAGACTTGCTCCTAAATTTGCTGTTGTTGTTGTTTTTCCTACTCCACCTTTTCCTGATGTTATAACTATTACTTCTCCCATAATTTTCCTCCTTAGGATTTTAAAAACACTCATTTTTACTTGTTATATGATACAACGAATTGCTTAAAAAGTCAATGTCTTTGTCCAATAAAATGACAGAAATATTTCTAAATTGTTACAAAATGGTTACAAATTTTATATTTTTTATATTTACAATATTTGTAAATATTTTTTTGTACAAATGTAAAAAATGTCAAAAAAGGGCGTCCCTTTTGACATTTTTCTATTAGTAAAGTGCTATACGAAAAGCAATACTATGATCTTTTAATGTTTTAGTTCTATTAAGACGATGAGAGGCTGGAGCACTATATCCAAAACTATTACGGTAACCGCCTCTATCATTACAAGGATAATTAACATCAGATTTTGCATATTCTAAAGTCCATTCCCATTCATTTCCCGCAAAATCATATATATTCATTTTTCTTGTTTCTTCTGATGCTCCTGTTGTTAATAACATTGTACTAGTTTTTACGCTTGGTATTATCTCTAACCATTCATTATCTGAAAATTTTGATGTATTGTATTTTCCTTTTGTTAATTTTATTGAACTATTACTATAATTACCCCAATTGGTACTGTCTGTAGCTATATTCGCATATGTTAGTTCTGAATTTTCTTCTAAAAATTTGCAAGTCAAGTCCCACTGTATTCCAAATAACAAACTACTTGTTTGGTTTGAATTTGGTGACATTTTACTTGCCAAGTTTTGCGCTTCTTCACACGTTACCCAATTATATGGTATCATACTTCTTTTACTTACCGTTTTTCCTTTTGTCCCACTAGTATCTGTTCTTGCACTATAATTATTATTTGTAGCTGTTTCATCTCCTATTTCATATCTCGAAATCCAGAAACCCATGTTATTATATACACTAGAAAGCATTGCTTTATAATTGTTTTCATATTCATCTTTTGTAAGCTGAAATCG
>OGXX01001828.1_pt1 | contig 20729 bp, 16 predicted proteins | sample 1576301 | NCBI WGS metagenome assembly OGXX01 (sample SAMEA3541469, study PRJEB24748) | human gut metagenome | biome: human gut; feature: human-associated habitat; material: faeces | place: China | collected 2012
CGCACGCGCGTATAGGGACGGAAAAAGGAAGGGACCCATACGAAAACAGCAGACGAAAAACAAGAAAAGACGGAAAAACGGAAGGCAAACTTGCAAACTTGCAAAACTTGCAGCATCTCCACACACACACGTGCGCGTACATTATAATGCAACAAAATAATATGTTCCAGAATTCCACTCTATTTCTTTATTGTGATCTGTGAATGATCTGATCTCCTCCTGTTTTCTTGTTCACGCTTTTTCTCTTTTGCGAAATATATGCGTCTTGATGAGGAGATTTCTTTAAAAGACCATTACTACAGCCAGTGCCGGCTGAAGAACAGCAGCTGGCAGGTCTTCTGGCAGGACAGTGCCTCGGAACAGGATGCCATGCCGTGCGTCTTCATACAGTTCATATGTTCCGAAAGGTTAGTAACATGTGTTCCGTAAAGTTAGTAACGTGTGGCCCTATACGTTACTAACATACAGGCCTGCACGTTAGTAACGTGTTCCATTTAGATTGATAACGCGTTATTCCTCATGCCGACAGCTTGTTCTCCCCAGGATTGTACAAGCTGTACCAGCATGATTGGCGGAAGGCCCGGCCTATACAAGTACCTGCTGAAGATTCGGGCAGTCATCCCTTTGCCACCTGTGTCTGTCCGATTCCGGTTTCTGTCTTCCGCTTTCCTTTTTTCTTCTTATACGGTCCCTCCTCTTTCCACCAAAGATCCTGTCACATCTCTCCCTTTTCCCCGCTCCACTTTCTGTGCTCCGTCATGCTTTCCTCCATTTCAGCTCTCCCCTGCATCGTCCGTTTGTCCTCCTCCACCCTTGCTTGTCACATTCTCCTTATGTTCTCTCATTTTTCCACATTATAATGTACGCGCACGTGTGTGGGTGTGGAAGTGCTGCAAGTTTTGCAAGTTTGCAAGTTTCATCCCCACTTTATATCATAAAGGGAACTGAAAATAAATAATATTCTGGCATTTAGTCAATGCCCCCATAAACTATATAATTTTTTATTGCTATATTTGTCCTCATCAAATCATCAAAATGAATATAACTTCTACTATCATAACAGCTTCGGACGGAACACCCCTCTCCTTATATGATGTATGCCGGTTCCTATCCAAGCAGCAATGGAAACACATATTAAAACAATTGAAACAAGAAGGAATACATATAGAAAGAATAGAAGCTTATGAATATCCGGAAGTTCGAGACATCAAACATCTATTTATACGCTTTGAAAAAGAAAAAGAAGACACTCCTTTTTATTTACTGTCTCCGGAAATATTCTCTAAACTAACCAACGCGATAATACAAGAATACTCTTCAAATATAAAATAAAAAAAGTTGTACAATCCATTAAATTAGGATGAGATGAAAAACATCAACGGTCAAGGCAATGAAATTACAATTATTTTACCACATAAGAAAATAGATTGTATATCCTCCCATCATGAACAATTCAATCAAATCATCCATCAATCCCATATCATAATTACAGGAAACAACAATCATGTTTCCATGCATTTCGATTCAGAAGAGAATGTTGAAAAGCTACTTCTTAACGAAGGTTTTCTATTGATTATCAAGGGAAACGATAACACGGTTAATTTAGGAACAATCATTTTACGCTATTCCAACATACTAGGGATGAGTGGACTAAAACTCATCATCGGCCAGTTGCCCGGTTTGGGAACTGGTGTTTCAAGAGTTGCCAATAATTGTAGAGTTGATATAGGTAATCGTGTAGTTATCAATGGAGTTACTTTATATTTACAAGAAGATAAATCAAATGTTAGCATAGGAGAAGACAGTCAATTAAGCTGGGGCATTGATATTTGGTGTACCGACGCACATACTATAACAAATTTAAAGGGAGAACCGATTAATTTTGCTCAAAGTATAGAAATAGGCAAGCATGTATGGGTAGGGAAAGATGTAAAGATTGGTAAAAATACAAAAATACCCGATAACAGTATTGTGGGTTGGGGAAGTATTGTAACCAAAGTATTCAACGAACCGAATATAATATTAGCAGGCATCCCTGCAAAAATTGTAAAGAGAGGTATAAATTGGGATCGTAGATGCATTAATAAATACTTACTAGAATAGTATTTAGGGTGTCTGAAAAGATAGCTAGTCAGACCCCCGATTTGATAACTATTCCGTTAGAACTGGAAATAAATAAACGGCTGAATATCACTGCTCTTTATCTGGATAACCAAATAAATCAGTACTACCAACAATAATGCCTTTCCCAATAAAGGTAATTTTACCACTCCACGACAACACGCATTCTGCCAACTATCAGGAGCAAAATGCAGCAAATACCCTATTCCCATCAAAACAAACACTTTCCAATAACCTTCTATCAGCTGCATGAATACCTCGGGATGGAAAGCTGTACATATCTGCTTCAACATAACAACCGAAGCTTCAAAAGTCGTATTACGGAAAAATATCCAGCAGAAACAAACAAAATTGAAAGTAACAAGAACTGCAAAAAATTTACGAATGCCCTTACTGCCAGCCGTCTTAGGCTTATGCAGCAAGTTACGCCAGAATTTCTGTGCAGCCAGTGCTATTCCATGAAATCCCCCCCATATCACAAAATTCCAAGATGCACCATGCCACAAACCACCTAACAACATAGTAAGGCACAAATTAATATAAGTACGGACCTTCCCCTTGCGGTTTCCCCCCAATGAGATATAAAGGTAATCTCGTAACCATGTAGAAAGAGAGATATGCCAACGATGCCAGAAATCGGTTATACTATCGGCTTTATAAGGCGAATTAAAGTTCATAGGGAAACGGAAACCCAACAGCAAAGCAAACCCGATAGCCATATCACTATATCCGGAAAAGTCACAATAAATCTGTAAAGCATACCCATATACACCAAACAAATTCTCAACCCCGGAATAAAGAGCCGGATTATCAAAAATACGTTCCACAAAATTTACACTGATATAATCGGAGATTACAGCTTTCTTGAATAATCCGCTGATGATAAAGAAAACACCAGTGCCAAACATCTCCGAGGAAACAAACAGCGGTTGCCTGATTTGAGGAATAAAATCGCGGGCACGTACAATAGGCCCCGCTACCAGCTGCGGAAAAAAAGACACATAAAATGTATAATCCAGCAACCTGTTCAAAGGAACCAGCTCACGACGGTAAACATCTATGGTATAACTTAAAGACTGGAAAGTGAAGAACGATATTCCCACCGGCAAGAAAATATCCAACGGCTGGAATTTCCCATTCCACAAAGGAGCCAGTATCTGATAAAAGAAATTGGTGTACTTGAAATAACAGAGCAATCCTAAATTTATTCCCAGACTTGCCAGCAGCAAAACCCTCCGTTTCCATTGAGTTTCGGTATTCGCCATACGCCCTGCCAGCAAGAAATCCGTCACTGTCACCACCCCCAGCAAGAAAAAATAAAAACCGCTACTCTTATAATAAAAATAATAAGAAAACAGCGTTACAAACAGGATGCGTGCCGTATCCTTCTTCTGCAATAACATATAAATCAGGCTAAAGCCTAAAAACAGAAACAAAAACAAGCCGCTGCTAAAAATCATCGGTTGCTTGGCATTATAAGTCAATACCTCAGCCAGTTTACTCCAATCCAGTTGCCACATATTCATTATACGCTTTAATCAGTGCCTGATGTAATAAATTACCTTGTAAACGATATCCATCGGGAGTGAAATGAATGCCATCCGCACGAAGCATGTGGTGCTTCGTCCAGTTACGACAAGCATCTGTCTTTCCTCCTACTATATTATACATATCCCAAACTGCCATTTTATTCTCTTGTGCATACTCCTTTATAATACGCGCCGCCGTTACGGTTCTCGGATTAATGGTACGTGCACGACGACGTCCCACGTATGCTCCGGGAGGTGTAGTCAGTAAAAAAGCCGCTTCAGGACAGGCTGCTTTCAACATACCCAACAGTCTGCCTATCTGCATTTTGTGAGCCTGAGCCAGATAACGGCGGCTATGTGCCTCATTGGTTCCAAAAGAAACAATAATCAGATCGGGATGCAAAGAAGCTATTTCTTTTATTTTTTCATCATCAGAAAAAGTAACAGAAGTAGCTCCATTAATGCCAATCATATGATAAACAATACCCGGTTCGCCCGTTTCATGTGCCAACCCACCGGTACGATATGAAATAACATCAGGATAAACAGCCTCAGCACCAAAATCATGTTCCAGACGACGACGGGTTATTAATGGATAAAGATGCCCCCGCACATGAGAATCACCTATATGGACTATCCGTACCGGTCCTGTCATATCATTCAACTTTTGAAAGAAAGGAGAAAGCGAACGGTTCTCATCTTCTATCACATTATCCAAAGAATGAGTAAAACTCGCCGGAAGTGAATCATGTACTGTTATCAGCCGCATACCCCGATGCATTTCCTTTGTTTCACCGGGTATGCGAAGCGGCTCCAACGGCCGGGACAATGCCGGAATAGCATCCTGAGCATAAAGACATGGAAACAGCAAGAACAGGAACAATACCATTGCTATACCGGACAGACCAGGAAATCTGTTATTCCTCCTCATAGGCTTTCCGTCTTTCATATTGCTCTTTGCCATACATCAATGTTTCAAATAAGATACCTGCCAAATGCTTGCCTCCCTTAAAATTGATATGGGTATAATCAAGATTCGCCATTTTTTGCCCGATCATATCGACAATGCTTCCTTGACCTCCCATTGCCTCATACATATTCCAAAAAGCGATATGGCTATCAGCCGCAATGGACTGTTGATAACGGATAAGATTCTTGACTCCGGGCATGGTGCGGAGATCTCCATTCTCGTTTTTATATTCACGGTCACCCACACTGACCAGTAAAATGCTGGTTTCAGGAAAAGCTGTCTTCAAATGTTCTATCACCGAAAGCATCCCTTTCTTATAGCCATCGTATTTTACTCCCCGTTCCGTAGCCACATTCAAACCATATTGGACCACAATCAAATCGTATGGACGAAGACGTTGGAAATCGCAAAGCGTATGTAAAGGAATACTACGTAAATGAAGCCCACTGCTACCACGTACGCTAAAATTATCCAAAGATATTCCCTGCCTGCCGTCCATAGCCACTCCATAGAAAGTAACAGAATCAGCTTGTTCCACACTCCACCGTACTTGTCCTATCCTTCCTCTCACCGAAACAGCCTGCACACCTCCTGTTCCTACTTCCTCATGTAACTCTCCTTCCGCAGCATTATTCACTTTAGAACGGACAGCGGCAAAACCTTTATTCAGGAAATAAAAAGTAGAAACCTCACAGGTATCCAGTCGGGAAGCGTATTTACTCTGTCCTTTCAACTGTACATAAGCACCTTCACGAGGAAAAAAATAATGTCCGGAAATATCTTGCTGCATTTTATCAAAACCAACGGAGTCATTGGATGAATGACTGCTCCATCCCCCAAAAGTATGGCGTACCGTAGGACGGTAACCGCTGATGGAAGAGGTTACAGGAACATATCCCACTCCGCAACCACCAAATTCTTGTTGAAGCATTTCGCGCAAATCGGCAGTAAAAATATCAGCTTCTATAAAAGAATCACCGAAGTAAGCGATACGCACAGGGCGTTTCATGGTTTTCACTTTGGAAAGTGCCTCATAAAAATGTTTCATTCCCCGCATGGTGGAATCCGAATAATCCTCAATACAGGTAATACCCGTTTTACATGTATCCACAAAAATAGGTTTTACAGGAGGAGGAAGGACAATGGTGTCGGAATCACATACTTCTTCTTCCACATCCGGACGGATATCAGCCAGCAGGTCCACCTTGCGCAACGGTTTGCCGCCCACCGACATGGAGGGGAGGAAATACAGCCCCATTAACACTCCTACTACAATAAGAGTGAGAAGAAAAGTGGCCGGTATATAGTTTTTCATATTGCTATATTTGTAAATTAACCGCAAAAGTAGTGATTTTTTAGACGGAGTACTTCATGATAGAGGCTAAAAAAAGAAAAAAGACTGCGCCAGAAAGAGGGCAACAGTCTTTTTCTTTAATGATGAAAAGACAGATTCAAATCGTCTTTTCTATGTTCCACACAAAAGCACGTAATCCCAATTGTTCGGTTTCCTTATCCATTTTATGCAAAGCGTCCAATAAAGGCTCCACTTTGGTATCATCTACCACTGTCATAATGGCCGAGCACATACTGGGCCACGCGTGACTGCCATAATGCGGTTCTCCTTTTACAGAGCCGCGCCCCTGCAACTGCTGCCAATAACTGAATCCACGACAATTCTGACGGTCCAACAACGCCAGAATACGTTCGTAAAAAGCTTGGTCGAAAGTGATGAAAACTGATTTCATTATTCCATTTTTTATTTTAAGTTCTGTCATCCGGTCTCCTATTCATTTCAATCCGGATAACAACTATATTAATTATTCTTTTTTGCCTTTGGTCATCTCCGTCTTATGTGCTTGATAATAGTCATTCAGTTCACGGGAAGCTTTCATCTTCTTACGGTTACGCTTGATACCTGTACCCGCAAATGAACAGTAGAGCACCGGAACCAAAATCAAGGTGAGCACGGTAGATACAGTCAAACCACCGATTACGGACACCCCTAAAGGCTGCCACATTTCAGAACCTTCCCCTCCTCCTATCGCCATCGGCACCATGCCCAGAATAGTGGTCAAAGTGGTCATTAAAACCGGACGTAAACGACTACGGCCCGAAACAACGACCGAATGAATAACAGACATACCCCGCTCACGACATAAGGTAATGTAATCAATAAGCACGATACCATTCTTCACTACGATACCAATCAACATGATACCTCCCAACAAACTCATGACATTCAATGTAGTCCCCGTTCCATACAATGCCATCAATACCCCACTGAATGCAAACGGAATAGAGAACATAATGATAAACGGATAGGTCAGAGACTCAAACTGGGCAGCCATTACAATAAATACCAATATAATAATCAAAACAGCCAAAGTTCCCAGATCGCTGAATGAATCCTGCTGATCCTCATAAGACCCTGCCACCTGGATACTGATACCGCCAGGTAAATCCATCTTATCAATAATAGACTCACCCGCTGCCACCACACTACCTAAAGGCGCACCTGAAATCACAGCAGATACTGTTACAATACGTTCACGGTCTTTACGTTCAATAGTAGGAGGAGCTGAACGCTCCACTACCGTGCCGATATCTTTCACCCGAATCGCTTTACCTTCATTGGTATAAATCAGAATATTCTCCAAACTTTCAATACTGGTACGGAACTGGGGAGCATAACGCACCTTGATATCATATTCGTCACCATCTTCCCGATAGTAAGAAGATAAAGCACCATTAACACGGTTACGCAGATACAAAGCTGCTGTAGAAAGATTCAAACCATGTAAAGCCAGTTTTTCACGATCAAAATCCACCTGATATTCCGGCTGATAATCCTGACGGCTGATATTCACCTCAGACACACCGTTCACTTTCAATAAAGCTTCTTTCAATTCAGCGGCTGCCTTATCTGTTTCTGTAAAATCATATCCATATATTTCAAAATCGGCAGTGGCCTGTCCACCCATGCCTCCACTGCTACCACCCAGGATAACCTGGGCTTTATCCAGTTCGGGATAGGCTTTCAGATCCTCACGCATACCATCGCAGACTTCTGCCAACGTAACAGAACGCTGATCGGGATTATAAAGGTTGATATTGAATGAAATGATATGGCTACCATTATCCTGAATAGAAGCCCAAGTATTATCCGCATCAGCCTGTCCCACAGTATAGTTACAGATACGCATCACCCCTTCATATTTCTTCAGCCACCTTTCGGTCAGCTCCTGGGCCAATGCCTGGGCACGCTCTACGCGAGCTCCGATAGGCAATTGTAATTGAACAGAAATACGACTGTTGTCTTGTGACGGAAAAAACTCTGTACCAATTCCTTTCGCACAAATCAGGCTCAGCAGAAAGAACCCGAAACAACCGGCAATAATGGTCTTGCGGTGACGGACAGCCCAGTTCAAACGTTTCTGATACCAGTTATCCAATCCATCCAACGCACGTTCTATCGGTTTGTAGAATGTGACAAACCACTTACTTTGTTTTTTTTGCAAGCGAAGCATCTGCGCACACATCATCGGAGTAAATGACAGAGCCGAGATAGTAGAAATAGTCATAATGACACACATCATCCAGCCCAACTGACGGAACAAAACTCCCGACATACCACTGACCATCGTCAACGGGAAGAATACCGCAATCATGGTCAATGTGGATGCGATAACAGAAATTGCCACCTCATTTGTTCCATGGATAGCCGCCTGTTTCGGCTCGGAGCCACGCTCGATATGGGTCGTTACGTTTTCCAAAACAACAATAGCGTCATCCACCACATTACCAATCGCAATAGAAAGGCACGACAAAGAAATAATATTCAGAGATCCCCCATCCGTGATAGCCAAATAAATAAAGGAGGCAATCAATGACATGGGGATAGTGATACAGATAATCACCGTAGCACGCCAACGACCTAAGAAAACAAATACCACCAAGACCACAAACAGAATGGCATACATAATAGTTTCCGTCAAACTGTCGATGGTATTCAAAATATTATCCGAAGTGTTCACAATAACCCCCAGTTTCACATCACTGGGCAGTGACTTCTGTAACTTAGGCAACTGCTCCATTACTTTCCGGGAAATGTTCACTGAGTTTGCTCCCGATTGTTTCTGTACAACAATCATGGCTCCCTGCACCCCGTTATTATAGGTTTCCTGAGCACGTTCTTCTACAGAATCGACTACCGTTGCCACGTCACGCAAATACACCGAAGCACCATTGCGTATACCCACTACGATATTCTCCATTTCTTTCGGGTCCTTGAATTCTCCTTCCACACGCAAGGAATAGGTATTACTGCCCACATCGAAAGTTCCACCCGGAGTATTCTTATTTTCAGCCCCGACAATGGAACTGATGGTCTCAATCGTCAGATCATATGCTTCCAGTTTGTTGGGATCACAATAAATATTCACCTCACGCTTCGGCGCACCGGCAATGGACACCGTTCCCACACCGGGAACACGAGCCAAAGGATTTACTACATTATCATCCAATATCTTATACAGAGCCGGCTGACTTTCTTCTGCCTGAACGGACAACAGCAGGATAGGAATCATATCCGTACTGAACTTAAAGATAATCGGAGTATTGACTTCATCGGGAAGCTCCGAACTCACCATATCCAATTTATCACGCACATCATTAGTCAACACATCAATATCATAGCCATATTCGAATTCCAAAGTGATAACTGATATATTTTCTGAAGACTTGGATGTAATATGTTTCAAATTACTAACCGAGTTCAACGTATTTTCCAACGGACGGGTTACGTTGTTCTCTATATCGGAAGCACTGGCACCCTGATAAGATGTCATAACCATAATGGTATTGGTATCAATATCGGGATACAAGTCTACCGGAAGTTTCGACAATGAGAACAGACCAAAGATCGCTACGGCCAAAAAGCATAACGAGGTCATAATCGGTTTTTTAACCGCTCCTTCGTATAAACTCATGTTTGTTAAATTAAAAATTAAGAACTAAAAAATCATATATAGGTAAATAAATATGGAGTATTATCAACTAATTCTCAATTTTTAATTTACTGCCACTTCCACACCATCGGCCAAACGGGTCTGACCGGCAACCACCACCTGCGAATTATCCTCCACCCCGGAAATCAATTCATATTCGGTTCCCATCCGACGTCCCAATTCTACTTTATTATAGGAAACCTTACCGTCTTTGTAGACATATACATAACGGTCGCCCGAACCGGCACGTTTCACAATAGCCTGATCAGGAACCACCACATGCCGCAATGTACCAAAGCTCACAGTCACACGGCCAAACATTCCCGGACGTATACGCTGACGGGTATTAGCCAATTTTACCTCTACAGGAAAAGTATGAGTAGCAGCATCAATAGTAGGATACACCAAACTAACTTTCCCTTCGAACTCCTCATCACCATACACATCAAATTTCACCTTTACGATCATACCTTTAGTCACTTTCGGGAAATAAGGTTCGGATACATTGATCAACAGTTTAACCGGAGTGATCTGTTCAATGACCAACACAGGAGTGGAAGCGGAAGAATATAAATCACCGTTATCAAAATTACGTGCTGTAACCACTCCATGAATAGGGCTTAACAACTGCGTATTCTCCAACAAATTATTATAGGAAGTACGACGTACATCTAAAGCTGTTTTTGCTGCATCCCATTCAGATTTGGAAGCTCCACCCACTTTGTACAGTTCATCCATACGTCTGAATTCCGTTTCTTCATTTTCTAATTGCAATTTCATTTGTTTCAGATTTGCCGCATCCATTTGTACTAATTTCTGTCCTTTGGATACATGGTCTCCCACTTCAACAAAAATACGGTCTATACGCCCGGGAGAGGTCGGAGCTATATTATTTTTCGCTTCCGCTTCAACAGTGGCAGTATATTCCTCTATCTGATCTACATCGCGGGAAGTTACGGAAGCAAGCCGGACTACCGGTTTGTCCTCCATAGCGGTATCAGCAGCTTCCTTACTCTCCGTTCCACCTGAACATGCCCCCAGCATAGTTACCACCAGCCAAGCTGCGAATTGAAAATATTTTCTCATACTGTTATCTTTATGTTAATGTGTTATTGTTCCGTTACTTCATCAATGCCTAAGACTAAATCCAAATCAGCTTTAGCTACCAGATAGTCATAGATGGACTGGTTATAAGTCAGTTGGGCCTCTGTTAAAGCCACTTCCGAACTATTCAATTCCAAGATAGTTCCTTTTCCAACTTCATATCTTTTTTCGGCAATAGTACGCCCTTTCTCCGCCTGAAAGACAGCTTCTTTATTACTTACCACCTGTTCCGTACTAGCGGCCATATTATCCAAATAACCGGTAGCTTGCATAGTGAGTTGCCGCTCTGTATTGATACGGTTCTCTTCCAGTTGTTTCATCTGGATACGGGTCTGTTTCAATTGAGTAAAATTACTTCCTTTGAACAAAGGAATGCTTAGATTCAGGCCGATAGTAGAATAGGGCCTCCAATCGTATTCCTTGAACTTGAAATTATCATTCATTGAAGTATACATATATTGGAAACTGGCAGAAAGGGTCGGCATAAAGTTGGTATACTGCAACTTCAGCGTCTGCTTTAATTGCAATGCATTCAGTTCCAATTGCTTCAACGTACTGTTATTTGTCAAATTGTCTGGACGAGGCATTGCCTGACGAGTAAACATAGACATTTCATAATCCTTCAGATTGCCTTCAACCGCTACCTTTACATCAGACTCCATTCCCATCAAGACCTTCAACTGCAAATTTGCCAAATTCACTCCGTTACGGGCAGACACCACGGTAGGTTTCAAGCTGCGCATCTGCACATCCGCACTAATCTTATCATATTCACTGACAGTCCCCTGTTCATATTTAGCTTTCACCACATTATAATTATCTTCACTCTGCTTATAACTTTTAAGCAGCACTTCATAACTGTCCTGTGCCAAAAGCAACTGAAAAAATGCCTTGGTCACTTGATTTACCATATCCAGACGTGAAGCACGTGATTTCTCTACCGCCAGGTTCACATCTGTACTTGTCAAACTGATACTTTTGTAAAGAGCCGGAGCAAAGACAGGCAGACTGACAGACAGACCACCACTATAAGTATTATCTGTACCGACTTCAATCACCTCTCCCATCATGGCGAATGACTGCTTTTTTATGGCTCGTGAATAACTGCCCACCAAACTGGCTTCTGGGAAAAGACCGGCATAAGCTTCCCGGCGGGCTTCTTTCTTTAACAGGATTTCCTGACCGGCGACTTTAATGGTGGGATTGTCGCTCAATGCTATCCGGACTGCGTCCTGTAAGGTAATCCTCAATGTGTCTTGTGCTTGTGCACTTTGTATTGCTACATAAAGCAGCAAAAACAAGGTTAACGTAGGTTTGCAATAAAATTTCATTAACTATTATTCTTTATTTAGTGACTTATTTAATTTCTAACCATACTTATTATGTTCGTTTCCTTTTAAATTCAATAAAAAATTATCCACAATCTTCAACCCCTTTTCAGTGGAAATGCCACGCATATGCATAAATACAACTGTTTCATAAATTTCACCAAGCGAATAGGACTTGCATATTTCCGAATGCAACAACAAATCCATCTGCTCACATACCATAGCGCGTACAATATTATAATTTACATCATTTCTAAAAATGCCTTGTTCCACTCCTTTGCGATAAAATTCCATAGCCGAATCCAAATTCTCCTTCCGGCTTTCGTCAATGTAACGCATTACCTTGGGATATTTCTCAATATCCTCAAAGAATTTCCTGTTTGTATTCTGAAAATCCTGGGCACTTCTTTGAAAAAACTTCAAGAGGACTTCCAAAACATTTTCTGCTTTGGAAGCCACTTGAGTCATATATTCCTGCATCTCCTCCCGATGTAACTTCATGACATCAAGTAATAAATCCTCTTTGTCATGAAACAATTCATAAAGCGTACGTTTAGATATAGATAATCCGGCAGCAATATCATCCATTCTCACTGTTTTGACACCTTTCTGGGCAAATGATTTCGCTGCTGCCAAAACAATGTGTTCCTTCACTACCGTTTTATCCATTCTTTTTTTCCTGACGCTATTCATTCTTAACATAAAGGGAGACAAAGATACATTTATTTTATAATACCCAACTTAGAACTTCTGACAAACTCTATCAGATGTACAATTTCAGGACTAGACGGAACCTGTTCTTCAATACGACGCAATGCATCCTCTGTAGATGTATTCACTTTATACAATATACGGAAAGCATGCGCTATATGTTTAATAACCGTTTCCGAAAAACCTTCATGTTGCAACACGGTGGTATTGATGCTGTAAAAAGCCGTAGGCTCATGGGCTGCCACACAATAAGGAGGAATATCCTTGGTAAAACGACACCCGCCCTGTACGGCGGCATAAGTCCCCAAACGAGTCTTTCCCTGCATCAGTACATTGGAAGTAAGAATAGCATAATCCTCGACTACACAACAACCTGACACCTGCGAACCGTTACCAATAATACAGTTATTACCGATGGTCACATCATGTGAGATACGTGCTCCCTGCATAATAAAGTTACCGCTTCCTACCACAGTTTCATCTCCGGCGAAAGTGGCACGAATAATAACCGCATTCTCACGGATGGTATTATTATTACCTATACGGGCGATGGTATCATCACCCGTATATTTAAAATCTTGCGGAGTAGCAGCAATTACAGCTCCGTTATAAATGGTATTTCCGTTACCGATGCGTGCGCCGCTCATAATGCTGGCGTTGGGCATAATTACATTATCATCACCTATCTCCACATTCTTATCAATGTAGGCAAACGGGTGAATAGTTACGTTTTTCCCGATTTTTGCAGACGGGTCTACATAAGCTAACGGACTAATCATATTCATATTATTTTTAAGGTTAATTATTCACGTCCACCGCCCAATGCGCTGTACAGATTGATAACAGCCTGCATACGCTGGAAAGTATCGGATACTTCGTTCAACTGGGCACTCAGCAATGACTGTTGTGCAGTAATGATTTCCAGATAAGTGGCCTTTCCCGCCTGAAACAAATCATTGTTCATCTCCACCGCTTTTTGCATTTCAGAAACCTGTGCCTGGTGCTCGCTCAACTTTTTGTCTGCCGTATCATACAGGAACAAAGCATCACTTACTTCCTTACCAGCTTCCAGAATAGTCTGCTGATAATTCATCTTGGCAATCTGTTCTTCCGCTTTCGATACTTTCAAGTTGGCAATCAATTTTCCACGCTGGAAAATGGGTTGCGTCAATGAGCCGATAGCATTCCAAAGCATAACGGCAGGATTAGAAATCACTGTACCATTGGAACCATTAGTCCATCCCAGAGTACCTGTAATATTAACACTGGGATAAAAAGCGGAACGCGCCTGATTGGTAGTATAATAAGCGTCGGCTAATGCCAATTCTGCCGCTTTTACATCGGGCCGGTTCTCAAGCAACTGTAAAGGAACTCCCACCGCCAAATCAGCCGGCATCACTTGTTCCTCCAATGTTCCACGGTCTATGTTCTGAGGAGCCTTTGCCAACAATACGGAGATAGAATTCTCAGTTTCACGCACCTGGCGTTTCAAGTCAGCCAATGAAGCCTCCGTCTGGTGATAAGCCCCTTTACTCTGTGCCACAGCAGCTTCGGTAGTCATACCGGCTTCCTTCATAGCTTCCATAGTGCGCACTGTTTCTTTCATTAACGCCACATTCTGTTCGGTCACACTGACTTGACGGTCTAGCATCAATAAAGAATAATAAGCATTGGCTATACCACCAATCAACTGTGAACGCACTGCCTGCTGATAGGCCTTACTTTGCAAATAAGAAGCTTTCTGGCCACGATGGGCATTCAGCAATTTGCCGAACAAATCAACTTCCCAGCTTGCAGAAGCAGGTAAAGTATAGTTCTTTACAGGAGTACTTTTGTCCACACTAGTCAACGAACCTTGTGGAGCAAGGGCCAAAGAAGGGAGATAAGACAAACGAGCTGATGTCAATAACGCCTTGGCCTCCTTTACACGCAGGATAGCAGCCTGCATATCTACATTGTTTGCCAATCCCTCTTCAATCAGCATCTGCAATTTCGGATCACGGAAAATTTCCTTCCATGACAAGTTACCCATATTGGTTGTATCGTTAGCAGCCAATGTATCGTTGGCGGCAACCGGGTCACGATAGATGCCAGTGGCATCTATCGACTCGGGACGATCGTATGATTTATAGATGTGGCAACCGCTTAATAAAAACGTCGCGCAACATAATCCTATTATCTTTTTCATTGTTCTTCTGTTCATTTACGGGTGTATTGTTCAATTTCGGGTTCAACCTCTGTATTGTCCACACTTTCCCATTCAATCGGTTTGAATTTCTCTTGTAACCATTGGAATACCACAAACAATACGGGTACGATAAAGATCTGGAAGATCATACCAATCAACATACCACCAATAGCCGAAGCTCCCAAAGTACGGTTACCATGAGCACCAACTCCCATAGCCAACATCAACGGAATCAAACCTACAATCATGGCCAATGAGGTCATTAAGATCGGTCGCAAACGGGCTGCCGCACCCAAAACCGCAGCCCAGGAAATACTCATTCCCTGCTTACGGCGATCCAAAGCAAACTCTACAATCAGAATGGCATTCTTCGCCAACAATCCCATCAACATGATCAATGCAATCTGCATATAAATATCATTTGACATGGTTCCTAAAATCATCTTCAAAGCCGGAATATTTCCCAATGCTGCAAATCCGTTTACAAACAGGAAGCTACCCAACAGACCGAACGGTACTGAAAGCAATACGGACAACGGCAGAATGTAACTTTCATACTGTGCACTCAGCAACAAATAAACGAATACAAAACACAGAATGAAGATGATACCTGTGGAACTGCCACTGGTAGATGCCTCTTCACGAGCCATACCTCCCAACTCATAACCGTAACCGGTAGGCAAATTCTCTTTAGCAACTTCCGCAATAGCCTGCAAAGCCTGTCCGGAAGTATAGCCACTGGCAGGAGCCACCATCACTTTGATAGACGTATAAAGGTTGAAACGGCCTATAACATCCGGTCCATATACTTTCTTGACAGAAACGAACTGGGAAATAGGAGCCATCTCATTCCCATTACGTATCTTGATACTATTCAAGGATTCCAGATTCTTGGTCGCTTCGGGTTCCGCCTGAATCATAACACGATACATCTTACCGAAACGGTTGAAGTTAGAAGCATACAAACCACCGAAATATCCCTGCATGGTAGTCAGAATATCACTAGGACTGATTCCTGCCTTCTTACAAGCAGCAGCATCAATATCCAACATATATTGGGGGAAACTCGGATTGAAGGTAGTCTGGGCCGAATTAATTTCAGGGCGTGCCTTCAACGCATCCATATAGTCCAAAACTACATCATAAAAATGATTCAAGTCTCCACCGGTCTTATCCTGCATATTCAACTCGATATCACTGGATGCCGAATAACCCGGAATCATAGGAGGAGCAAAGAACAATACCTGCGCATCCTTGATGATCTTCTGCGCACGCATAAACAAGGTACCTACCACAATATCCGAATTCTGCATCATGGAGCGTTCTTCCCAATCTTTCAGCTTAATAATGATAGAACCGTAAGAAGGTCCCTGACCACCAATAAAGCCGAAACCGGAAATCACCGTACGGGAATCTACAGCCGGTTCGGCAGCCACCAAGCTGTCTACACGGTTTAAGATTTCCATTGCACGTTCCTGTGAAGTACCGGGAGGCAGTGTCACCGCACCCATAATGGTACCGGTATCTTCATTGGGCACCATACCCGTCGGAGTAACCTTCATAAAGAATACCAACAAAATGATAGAAGCGGCAACCAGCCCGAATGACAACCATTTCTTATGGATAAAGAATACTACATGCTTCTTGTACTTCTTCAATATAGAATCATAAGCCGCATTAAAGGCTGTATGGAAACGTTCTACACGGGTCATCTTCTTTGCTCCATGTCCCTCATCATGCGGTTTCAAGAAAATTGCGCACAGTGCCGGTGACAAAGTCAATGCATTCAAAGCTGAAAAACCGATAGAGATCGCCATGGTGATACCAAACTGACGGTAGAATGTACCGGCAGTACCTCCCATGAAACTTACCGGAATAAACACAGACATCATGACTAACGTAATAGAAACGATAGCTCCACCCAGTTCACTCATGGCATCAATAGAAGCCTCACGGGAAGACTTGTATCCCTGATCCAACTTGGCATGAACCCCCTCGACGACGACAATGGCATCGTCGACAACAATGGCAATGGCCAATACCATGGCACATAAGGTTAGCAGATTGACACTGAAACCGATCAGGTACAGACCGAAGAAAGTACCGATCAGCGCAACAGGGATTGCTATGGCCGGGATCAAGGTGGAACGAAAATCCTGCAAGAAGATATATACCTCTAAAAATACCAGTACAAATGCTTCGAGCAAGGTTTTCAATACTTCGTGGATAGAAGCGAACAAGAAGTCGTTGGCATTCAACAATTCTACGACTTTGACTCCGGGAGGTAAGGTCGGTTCCACTTTTTTAAGGTATTCCTGAATGTCCTGGATGATGGTCGTAGCATTGGATCCTGCCGTTTGGAAAATGATTGCGGTTACTCCCGGATGTCCGTTGACATTGTTCTGGAAACCATAAGTCAACCGGCCTAATTCGACTGTTGCAATATCTTTCAAACGCAAAATTTCTCCGTCGGAGGTAGCCCGGATAACGATATTTTCAAATCATCTAAGAAGAAGCGTCCGAAAAAGAAAAAACAGTCTAAGACGATCAATCTGTTTGCCGATCTTCAGGATGGAGATTATGTGGTTCATGAAAATCATGGGCTGGGGATCTATAAGGGAATTGAAAAGGTAGAGGTCGATAAGGTTACGAAGGATTACATCAAGATTGAGTATCGGGATGGTGGAACCCTTTATGTGCTGGCAACGGGCCTCGATGCCATCCAGAAGTATGCGTCTGCAGATGCAAAAAAGCCAAAGCTCAATAAGCTCGGTACACAGGAATGGAGCAGAACCAAGTCAAAGGTCCGGGAAGCAACCGGCGAGGTGGCGAAGGATCTGGTGGAGCTTTATGCGGCGCGTCAGCAGAAAAACGGTTATCCTTGCGGAAAGGATACGGTCTGGCAGAGGGAATTTGAAGAGATGTTTCCCTTTGAGGAGACGGAGGATCAGCTGCTTGCCATTGATGCGACGAAAAAGGACATGGAGAGCACGAAGATCATGGATCGCCTGATCTGCGGGGATGTTGGCTACGGGAAGACGGAAATTGCCATCCGTGCGGCGTTTAAGGCAGTACAGGAGGGAAAACAGGTGGTTTATCTTGTCCCGACAACGATTCTTGCGCAGCAGCATTACAATACCTTTGTACAGCGGATGAAGGATTTCCCGGTGAGAATCGACCGAATTTTTTCTTCCGCTTTCCGCTCTTTCCATATTTATCAAGCAGCGTTTCATACTGCCCATACACCTCTCTTGCATAGAGAAGAAATTCCGATCCGTCCTGCGTCAGGGAAACGCCCCGTCCGCTTCTTACAAAGATGGAAATTCCCAATTCCTTTTCCAGCTCCTGCATGGCACTTGTAAGTGACGGCTGGGAAATATAAAGCGCTTCGGCGGCCTTGTTTAAGGATCCTGCCTCTGCAATCGTAATGGCGTAATGCAACTGTTGAAGGGTCATGTGTCTGCCTGCTCCTTAAAAAGTTTTCATGTAATACTTCTATACCTGATTTTCTGATCAAAGCTGATGCTTCAATACCGCAATCACCTTGTCGTAGTTTTCCGGCTGATGAGGAAAGGTACAGTTCGTACATACCTTGATGGTTTTTCCATTCTTTTCCAGATAGGAAGGATTTCCGGGACATGCCGGCAGCTGATACATCGGACAGTAACAGAACAGACAGTTAAAGTCCGTTAAGCCCTGATGACAAGGGAAATATTTACAGTCTTTATTTTCAAAAAAGCGATAGGAATTCTCCATAACGTTACCTCTTCCTGTCCCGATTCCTGTTTTGATTTCTGTATTGATTTCTGTTCCGAAAGTCCTGTGCCTTTTCTACAAAGTTCTCCGCAAAACCGGGATTGGACGGATAATACAGATGGGGAAATCCGAGAAACCGGTTCTGTGTTTCAATGACGCAGGGATAACTCTTTCCGGTCACCGGTTTCACTGCCATGCAATCCTCTCCATTATCCGAGCTGTCATAATAATGGAACTCATGCCCGCGGATCTTCGTTCCTTCCGGCAGAAATGAAGGTTTCTTTTCCTGCAGCTCGATATACCCAAATCTTACCAGTTTTCCTTTGTTTATGCAAATGCCGGGAATGACTCCTGCCATCCGGTATTGCTGTCCCTCCTGATCCTCAATTGCTTCATGCAGATACATAAATCCACCGCACTCTGCCACGCAGGGAATGTTCTGTTCCATGGCAGCCCGGATCTCATTTCTTATCGACATATTCTGCTCCAGTTCCTGTAAATGAAGCTCCGGATAGCCTCCGCCAAGCAGTATGCCATCGCAGTTCTTGGGCAGATGGGAATCGTGGAGCGGTGAAAAGTAACGGATCCTTGCTCCCTGTTCTTCCAATAGCCGCAGGTTATCCTCATAATAAAAGCAGAAGGCTTCATCCCTTGCGACAGCGATGATCGGAGAGTCAGTGTCATTGCCATTGTCTGTCATTTCTCTTGCTTCCGTTCTGTCCCTAGCACTTGATTCGATGATTGAGTCTGTCACTGACTCAATATGGACATGTTCCTCTTCTGTGGAACCTTCCAAATGATCTCGAAGACCTGAATCTCCCTTCGACATCTCCGGCAGTTCCACCGCCTCTGCTGCAATCTCCCGGATTTTCTCTATGGAAACCGTCTTCTGTAATTCTGCTGCAAAATCCCGGATCTGCTGCTTTACTTTCTCCTGTTCCTCAGGAAGCACCAGTCCAAGATGTCTGCTTTTCAATTCCAGATGCTTCTGATCCGGAACATAACCTAATACTGCAACCGGAAGCTCCTTTTCAATCAGTGGTCTGATCGTCTGATAACAGGCTCCCGACATCCGGTTTAAAATCACGCCGCGGATCAGCTTCTCCGTATCATATTGCAGAAATCCGGCAATCAGAGCAAGGACAGATTTTCCCATTCCTTTCGCATCCACCACAAGTACAATCGGTGTTCCGGTCACCTTTGCAAGATGATAGGACGAGCCTTCTTCCCGGATGCCGCCAAGTCCGTCATACAATCCCATCACGCCTTCGAGAAGCGCAAGCTCCCCTTCCGTTCTGCACGCCTTTAATAAGACGCGTGTCTCTTCCTCCCCGGTAAAAAAGGTATCAAGATTCTTAGAAGGTACTCCCAGCACCTCCTTATGAAACATCGGATCAATATAGTCCGGCCCGCACTTATAAGAAACAACCGGAATTCCCTGCTCCTTAAGGCTCTGTAACAGCGCACAGGTAATGGTTGTTTTGCCGCTTCCGCTTTTGGGTGCTGCGATCATCACACGGTCTAATTTCATGTCATATATCCTCCCTTTTATCCACAAAAATCAAATGCACAGATCCATACCGGATTTTCTGCCTGCATCAGATGATAGGAACCTGCCACTCTTGCCCTGATTACCTGTAGCTGTATCAACTCTTCGTTTTCGATCGGATAATCGGAGAGCACCTCTTTGATCTCACAGATCGTCTCTAAACTAATCGCAGTGATCACGATCCGCATCTTAGGATTCTTTTGATATAACACCGATAAGATTTCATTCATCCTTCTACTGCTGCCACCGATAAATGCATGTGTCGGTTTTAGAAGTGTTTCTAAGCCGTCCGGTGCATCTGCTTTTATGATCTCTATGTTTTCTAAGCCAAAGTGTTCTTTGTTCTTCCCGATCAGGGCAGCTGCCTCTTCTTTTTTTTCTATGGCAAAAACACGGATATCGTTAGAAAGTCCTGCCGCCTCCACTGCGATTGAGCCTGTTCCACTGCCAATGTCATAAAATACAGC
>OGXX01001832.1_pt1 | contig 20697 bp, 20 predicted proteins | sample 1576301 | NCBI WGS metagenome assembly OGXX01 (sample SAMEA3541469, study PRJEB24748) | human gut metagenome | biome: human gut; feature: human-associated habitat; material: faeces | place: China | collected 2012
CAAATACTTCCATAAAACACAGAAGTTCGTCCTAATCGACGAGCTTTCTTTTTTTCAGTATAAAAACAGCATAGATTTTTCAGTATCTTTTTATAACTATCACGTTATAACTATCACGAACCGTCAATATATCCCTGTTTATAAGGGTTTGACGGTTTTTTTCTTCTCGCAGGTCTACCGCAGAACTGCACGTAATCCCTTATATATTCACTCGAAAACGTTGTACAAATCGTTGTAAATCATGCTACAAGGCTTCTCAATTCTCTGTTTGCTCCTGCCTCTGACGCATGGGCGTACAAGTCCAGCGTTATCGTTATGCTTGCGTGTCCCATGATATACTGTAAATTCTTCGGGTTCATGTTCTTCTGTGCAAGCTGTGTGCAGTAAAAGGCTGTGTGCATTAGCAGTAGTCCAGATAATGCAGGAGCGTATGCTTCATTTCCTTGCTGGCTCTGGTTTTCCCGTTCTCAATCTCATTCAGGTTCTGTCTGCTGATATGCAGTTCCTTTGCCAGTCTGCTTTGGGAATAACCGAAGGCGTTCTGTTTGGTTTTCAATACTTCGATAAAATCCATGTCATTCATGTTCATTCCTCAAATCAAAAAAGGCATACGCCCATAGGAGCATACACCATGTAGTTTGTGCTTACGATATGCTGTTTTCGACCTGTCGGGTAGAAAAAGCAATGTCGCAAGTACAGTAAGTTCTTATAACTTCGTACATCGTTTCATATCGGGATTTTTGTAATTGTTTTATGCCTTGTTTCTTGTAATAGTACCCCCCCTGTTAGATAACGGGTGCTTTGAACGGTTCGCTACGCTCGCCAAACCGCCGAAGCGAACCAGCCCCTTGCAAGCATGGCGGAAAAATTTTTGGGAGATTTTCCCGCCACCGTGGCTGGATCACTCCGTCGGTTGTCGTTTGCGTCCTTGAAAGCACGTTTCTAAAGCAGGGCAGAAGAAAAGGACAGAAACCTTTGTTCCTGTCCTTTCCATGCTCTATTCATTTTGTTGAAACTAAAAATTTCACTTATACTCTTGTTCCCAATCATTTTCTTGAAGCAAAGAATAAAGTAACGTTGAATAATCAGTAAGAGTATTTTTAGCACGTTCGCCATACTCATTTTCTATAAAATCTAAATCGTCTTTATCTGTGTGCATTATTAAACCATGTTTTTCTGTTTCAATAGGAGAACCGTTTTCCCAATTATTCGCTTCAAAATAAATGTACGGAATACCTATATCATTGAAAGGGGCATGGTCGCTTCTTTTTTGCCCTGTCGGGTATGGATAATCGATATTCCCCTCTGGCGGTAATTGTATTGCCAATCCAAGCTTTTTTGCAATGTCATACGCTTTAACTACTGCTTCAGCTCTATCTACTTTTCCATGCTCATTTACATTTCCACCATATAGGTAATGATAATCTCCTGCAAGAACACTGTCAATATTTATCATCAATACAATATCTTCTCTTTCCTTTTCGGAAAGAGTTTTAACATATTCTCTTGAACCACACATTCCGTTTTCTTCTGAACCAAAAAATATATAACAAATAGTATAGTGCGTCTGAGTATCAGCCATTAGCAAGGCATTTTCCAATGCAACAGCTATACCAGAACCATTGTCATCTACACCATGCGTTCCAGCACTGTCATAATGTGCTCCAACAACAATCGTCTTTTCACTTTCCCCCTTTTTAACTACTTTAATATTTTGGCTTGAATTGCTTTGCCTGCCACCCTCGAACTTGTTTTTTATCGACTCATCCATCATAGGAACGGCTTCCGTTATATTGAAAGATTGTATCGATATATCTTTTTCAGAATATCCGCCATTCAGTAGGGCAGAAAGGATAAACACAGCCATTTCTTTTTCTTTTTCCGTACCAGCGATACGTCCCGGATAATTGTCTTGAATATAATGCAAAAAATTGTATGCGAGTATTCCATAATCCTCTTTTGTTGAATTGATTGATACCTCATGAGGAATAGAAAAATTTTTCGCTTTTTTTATCATTTCTTTACTGCCATTATTACTACAGCCAGATAACATCGCTCCTAAAATAATAATAGCCAAAATACAAGAAAAGATTTTTTTCATAACCTAATTGCTCCTTAATTTACAAAAAATATCTACGTTGTAATACTCTTTTTTATTTCATTCAACACTTTGATTTGCTGGTTTTTTTAATGTAATGGCATATACAGTATTTATTTGTAAAGGGTCACTTTCTGCTATTTCTCCATTATAGTATATGACAACTTCATCGTCAACAGAAACGTCTGTATAACTGTCTTTGTTTTCTGCATCTAATGAAACTTAACAATTTTCCTCATTTGGATAATCTTCTGTATTGATATAGACGGTAATAAGGTTATCATGCACTTCTTCCACAATTCCGATAATACTTGGCTCATTTTCTATAATATAGTCCATAGTTCGATTATTACAGCCTACCAATCCCAATATACAAACTAACGCTAAAATAGATACTATCCAGCTTTTCATATTCATACCTCATAATTCTCTGTTATCTTTGTGCAAATTATATCATGTTTATCTTGGCATTGTCACTTCTTTTCTGCTTTTGAAAAATTACTTATCAGTCTATGAAAAGAGGAAATGCAGTTTGCCATTCGGGAAGCAATGAAAAGTGCTGAACCGGAAGCAATCGCTTTTTGGAAAGCAGTTGCTCCGGACGGAAAAGAGCCGCCGATAGAAAAGGTCATAGCAATGATTGCATTGAATGTTAATAATAGAATGTATAATTGAGGTGCTTCGGCATCTCTTTTTTTGTGTCCTCAAAAGTGTAGTATTAGGTGTTAGCAAAAAGTGACACCTTAGTGTCTGAAAGGTTACATTTCTGCCCGAAATCTTGAAATGTCTGAAAATTTAATATATAATGTTAGATGACTAACTGTAACGAAGAAAATTATAAGATGAAGGGGTGTTACAGATGAGAATATGTTATAACAAACTTCAAAAACTTATGATTGATAATCAGATGAAAAGACAAGATTTAATGCGTGCAGCGGAAATTACATCATACGCTGCAACGAAGATAAATAAGAATGAGCCGGTATCTCTTGAAGTGCTGATGAAAATATGTCAGGTGTTTCATTGTGACATTGGAGATATATGCGAGGTTATTTTAGACGAAGATTAAAACACGGAGGTAATTATAGATGGCAAGGGCTGCTAAACCAAAGAAAGAAATATCAATGGAAGAAGCACTTTGGAAAAGTGCTGATAAACTGAGAGGTTCTGTTGAGCCTGCGGAGTATAAGCACGTTGTTCTGAGTTTATTCTTCCTTAAATTTGCCAGTGACAAGTTTGATGAATGCCGTAATAAGATTATTGCTACACACGGCGAAAAGTATGCGGATATGAAACCGTTTTATACTCAGGAAAATGTATTCTATCTTCCTGAAGAAAGCCGTTGGAAGTACATTATTGAAAATGCAAAGCAGGACGATATTGCCCTGAAGATAGATACAGCACTTTATACGATTGAAAAGAACAACCCGGCACTGAAGGGTGCTTTGCCGGATAACTATTACTCCCGCTTACATATTGATACGGCAAAGTTGGCTTCTTTGCTTGATGAAATCAATCGTATCAATACAGATGATAAAGAGAACGATATTATAGGTCGTGTATATGAGTATTTTCTTAGTAAGTTCGCTCTTGCAGAAGGAAAAGGTAAAGGAGAGTTCTACACACCAAAGTGTATTGTAAACCTGATTGCCGAAATGCTTGAGCCTTACGATGGAATACTTTATGACCCTTGTTGCGGTTCGGGCGGTATGTTTGTGCAGTCCATCAAGTTCGTAGAAGCACATAGCGGTAATAAAAAGAAAGTGTCTATTTACGGTCAGGAATACACAAATACCACTTTCAAACTGGCAAAAATGAATTTGGCTATCCGTGGTATTTCTGCAAATCTTGGAGAGATGGCAGCCAATACATTTACCAACGACCAGCACAAAGACCTTAAAGCAGATTTCATTATGGCAAACCCACCTTTCAATCAGAAGCAGTGGAGAGCCGAAAATGAGCTTGTAGACGACCCTCGTTGGAACGGATATGAAGTTCCGCCAACAAGCAACGCAAACTATGGTTGGATACTGAATATTGTTTCCAAACTCTCTCAAAACGGTGTGGCAGGTTTCCTGCTTGCTAATGGTGCATTATCTGATGATGGTACAGAGTTGAAAATTAGACAGCAGCTTATAGAAAATCACTTGGTAGAAGCGATTATTATTCTTCCGAGAAACCTTTTCTATACCACTGACATCAGCGTTACCCTTTGGGTACTCAATAAGAATAAAAAGGCTCGTGTTGTGGAACAGAATGGAAAGCTCAAACGCTATCGTGACCGAGAAGATGAAATACTCTTTATGGATTTACGACAGATGGGCAGTCCTTATGAGAAGAAGTACATTGAATTGACAGAGGAGGATAGAGCCAAAGTTACAAGTGTATATCATAACTGGCAGCAGGAAGGCTATGAGGAAACTTATGAGAATGTGCCGGAGTTTTGCTATTCTGCTTCTTTTGATGAAGTAAAGGAAAAAGGATTTACTCTTGTACCGAGCAGATATATTGAGTTTGTCAACCGTGATGAGAACATCGACTTTGATACAAAAATGAAGTCATTGCAGGGAGAACTTAAAGAACTTCTTGTTCAAGAGGAAAAATCCAAATCAGATTTGCTTGCTGTATTTAAGGAGTTGGGATATGAAATCGAATTTTGATATTTTAGGAAACCATATCCGACTAATTGATATTCGGAACAGAGAAAGCATAACGGACAGAGTTTTGGGAATTAACATAGACAAGTTCTTTATGCCATCGGTTGCAAATGTCATTGGTACGGATTTGAGTAAATATAAACTGATAACTAAAGGAAAGTTTGCATGTAATCCAATGCACGTTGGTCGTGATGAACGACTTCCGGTTGCATTGTATGATGAAGAAGAACCTGCTATTGTTTCTCCGGCATATTTTATGTTTGAGGTAATAGATAACAGCATTTTGAATGAAGATTATCTGATGATGTGGTTTCGCAGACCGGAGTTTGACCGTATTTGTTGGTTACATACTGACGGAAGTGTACGTGGTGGGATTACTTGGGACGATATTTGCAGACTAGAATTGCCGATTCCTCCTATTGAAAAACAGCTTGAAATAGTGAACAGTTATAAGGCGATTACGGAGAGAATTGTTTTAAAGCAGAAGATAAATGATAATTTAGAAGCAACCTTAGCTGCTTTATATAAAGAATTTTTTACTATAACATCTTCTGATACATTACCCCTTGGTTGGAGAATTGCACCTTTTTCAGATATTGCAACTGTAACAATGGGACAATCCCCCGAAGGCGATGATTGTAACAATGCGGGCATAGGAGAGCCATTGTTAAATGGACCAACAGAGTTTGGATTTTATTCTCCATCTCCCGTGCAATGGACAACAAATGGTAAAAAACATTGTGTTGAGGGCGATTTATTGTTTTGTGTTCGTGGTTCAACAACCGGACGTATGAATTGGGCTAATCAATCATACGCTATCGGACGAGGATTAGCAGCAATTCATCATAAAAGTGATTGCACCTTAAATTGGTTTGTAAAGGCGATGATAGATAACAGCCTTCAAGAAATTCTTTCAGCAGCAACAGGTTCTACATTTCCAAATGTAGGTAAGGATTTGTTAAATGGCTTTCAGGTTATAATTCCAGATGACAATTCTTTACGAAAATTTGGTGTAAAAGGTCATTCTATTTTCAGTATGATAAGCAACAATGCTAAAGAAATAGATGTACTCTTAGGTTTACAAAGAACCTTGCTGTCTAAATTAACGATTTAAGCCGCTAAATTATCATTTACGAGGGAGGATATATATGGATAAAGAGAAAGTGCTTGGCACTATAAAATCAGCCACAAGAAGTTTCGCAGACCGACTGAATAATCAGTATGCAGAAAACCTGGATGATGAATTTTATCAAGGCTTTGATTTATGTATGATGAAAATGATGAACTTATTGGTAGATTCAAATTTGAAAGATGCTGAAATAATTCGTCTTTTGCATAAACATTTCGATTTAAGATTATCCGAAGCTGAGGATATGATAAGAACAGCTAAAAACAGGAAAAATCGAAATAAAGGAAAATAGTAAGACGCTCCTACCAACGGCAGGAGTAAAAAAAGAACAGCCGTTGCGTGTCGGTTCTCAATAATCCAAAGGAGAAACGACAATGAAACAGAATCTAATTACCGATGTTGTCCAAGCTATGCTCCCATACTTGAACAACGCACAGACAGAAAAGTTGCAAGAGGTTCTGCAACACAGCTTATCCGACTACGAGGTAGTCGAGAACGAAGAAAAAAAGGAAATCTCGGAACAGAACTTAGTAGATCTGTTCCTATCGGCAAAGCACATTGAAGGCTGTTCTGAGAAAACCTTGAAATACTATAATGCAACGATACAATCAATGCTTGATGGCATTGGAAAAGGTATCAAACACATTGTAACTGATGATATTCGTTGTTATTTGACCGAGTATCAGGCTAAGAAAAAATCCAGTAAGGTTACGATAGATAATATAAGACGAATACTTTCCAGTTTTTTCTCTTGGCTTGAGGACGAGGATTATATTTTGAAAAGTCCGGTCAGGCGAATACATAAGGTTAAGACCGGAACGAGCATTAAAGAAACTTATTCAGATGAAGCACTTGAATTGATGAGGGATAATTGTACGGAACTCAGGGATTTGGCAATGATTGATATGCTTGCTTCAACGGGTATGCGTGTCGGAGAAATGGTGTTACTAAATCGTGAGGACATAGATTTTAACGAAAGAGAATGTGTTGTTTTCGGTAAAGGCGATAAGGAGCGAATAGTATATTTTGATGCAAGAACAAAGATACATTTGCAGAATTACTTGAATAGTCGCAAGGACGATAATCCGGCACTTTTTGTATCATTGCAATCTCCGTATAATCGAATGAACATCGGAGGTATTGAAGTAAGATTACGGCAGCTTGGAAAACGATTGGGACTAAATAAGGTACACCCTCATAAATTTAGGCGAACACTTGCAACAATGGCAATAGACAAAGGAATGCCGATAGAACAGCTTCAGCAGCTCTTGGGGCATAGAAGAATAGATACGACATTGCAATATGCAATGGTTAAGCAGAGCAATGTGAAAATTGCTCATAGAAAATATATAGGATAAGGCGGAGAAGATATGTATAAAACCATTGAGGAACTTGTAACAAGGGTAGATGAAAGAAATAATGGTGGAATAGTTTCAGAACTGATAGGTGTAAGTATTGATAAATGTTTCATTAAGTCTGTTGCAAATACAAATGGAACAGACCTTTCAAAGTATAAGATTATCCGTAAAAATGACTTTGCGGTAAGTTTAATGCAGGTCAGTCGTGATGGAAAAATACCGGTTGCAAGATTAGAGGAATATGAAGAAGCAATAATGTCGCCCGCATATCCTATTTTTAGAGTAAAAGATAAGAATGTTATTTTGCCAGAGTATTTGGAGATGTGGTTCAAAAGACCTGAATTTGATAGAGAAGCTGCTTTTATTGCAGTTGGCGGTGTGCGTGGTAGTATGCCGTGGGAAGAATTTGCAAAAATGAAATTACCAGTACCGACTATTGAAAAACAGCGAAAGATTGTGAATGCATATAAGATTGTTACAGACAGAATTGCATTGAAGCAGAAGATAAATGATAATTTAGCGGCTTAACCGTGATAAAAGCATCTCTTGCAACTTGAAAAGCTGTCTGATTTCATCAGCGTTTTTTTCAATAGTAATCATTATAGGATTACAAAAACGTGCAAACTCTTTTTGAATATTCATTGGCGGAACGATGATAGGTACTTGTATCAATTCTGATTGTCGAATACCTGTAACTGTTGTTCCTGTTTTGCGAATATCAATTTGATGTTTTCCAATGGAATCTGTCAACTGAAAATACAATACAGTAGGTTCAATAATTGTTTTATTGGCTCTCATTGCAAATAATCGTTGGCTTAAGCAATATGTAGAAAAATCCGCAAGATAATAAAATTCTCCGAGTGGTGCTTCAGAGGTCATAAGAATATCTTGAGATTGTAATTTCTGCGGCATCCAGCGATTGTATAAATCATTATCAACATGATTAGCTATATCTAAATTCACAAGTTCGTGATTTTTAACTGACTTAGCTGATAATGCAATAATTCCTTCATTACTCCACTCACTACCAAGTTTAGTAGGAGTCAAACCTCGACGGTCAATGATTGTATCAAGAACATCTCCAAGAGTGAACAGAGTCCAGTCAATCGGATATGTACCAATTTCAGTTTCTTGACAGCATTCAGAGCATTGAACATATCGAATTTTATTAAAAAACATTATTGAAGCGGAAGCACGTAAATTATCATTTAACGGAGGTGGTAGGTATGACAACCGCAGAAATAATTCAGATAGTCATTGGAATATTGTCATTAGTGGCAACAATAGCTGTTTCGTTTTTGATATATTGGTTACAAACACGACACGAAAAAGAAATTCAAAAGCTACAAGATGAAAAGGAACAGAAAGAATTAGAAACGAAAGCACGTTTGTTTTTAATTGATAATGAGTCTGAGAGAGATTATTTACCGTGGTGTGTTGTAGCTGCTAATGTGCATCCACTAGAAAGACATTCCAGAAAGATTTATACGGAATATTGCCGTTGTACGGAAGAACTTCAGAATGAAATATTGCATCAAGCAGGATATAAAAGTAATTCAATACAAGGAACTCGTTGGGTACAGAAATGTATAATGGATTTGGAGAAGGATATTGAGCAATATAATTTAGGTGGGGATTATCTGTATGATGGAGCAAAGTATTTTCATAGAAGTTATGAGAGATACCGTGATTTGCAGTGGAATGGTACGCCAAGCGTGTTTGAACCCATAAATAAGAACAATAAATTCAGAAGAACTTTCAATATAAATCAACTTTCTATCGGGGAATATGTAGATGAGTATTTTTATTACTATATTGATAAGAAAATGGAATTTAATGAAGATGTGCCTATTCCTCCAATGGATTATGTATGGAATTCTCAAAATATTGCAAATTGCGAAGAAGAAAAAGTGTGTATGTGGTTAATGGAATTGATTGAAGGTATTGCTATTGTAATAAGAAATAGGAAACCTGATGAAGAAATAAATCAAAAACCATTGGAATATACAGATGCACAAGCTGAAACATTTGAGGACAAGTATTATGAGGTAATACAACAGCTTTATAATACTTACTATGTGAGTGTTGACGAAAATAAGAGCAAAAGAAAGAAATGCTAACGCAAAAGGAGTGAACGCAATGGCAAATTTTAATGAACACGCATTGGAAATGTCAATAATGGAGTTGTTCAAAGACGAGGGGTATACCTATGTCAGTGGCGACCAGATACACAGAGAAAGGACGGAGGTTCTGCTTACGGACGACCTGAAGCAATACCTCTATAATCGCTATGCGAAAGATGGTATCACACCGAGTGAGGTGGATAGTGTCATTCTAATGCTGCGTAATATTTCCGGTACAATTTATGAAGCAAACAAAGCTGTATTTAAGTTGCTCTGCGATGGATTTATTCTTAACCGTGAGGATAGAACGCAGAAAGACCTCTATATTGAACTTATTGATTTCGACACTCCCGAAAACAATATTTTCAAAGTGGTTAATCAGTTTGAAATTGAAGGCGTAAATAATCAGTTGCGTATTCCGGATGGCATTGTGTTCGTAAATGGTATTCCTGTTGTTGTTCTTGAATTTAAGAGTGCGGTACAAGAGAATACGACCATAATGGACGCATATAAGCAGCTTACAATTCGTTACCGTAGAGATATTCCGGAGATTTTTAAATATAATGCGTTTGTTGTTATCAGTGACGGAGCAAATAATAAATATGGTTCTTTCTTCAGCCCGTATGATTTCTTCTATGCGTGGAGAAAGATAAACTCAGACGATAAAGAACTGGACGGTATCAATTCCCTTGTGACAATGGTAAAAGGACTTTTCCGAAAAGACCGTTTACTTGAAGTTATCAAAGATTTTATTTATTTTCCGGATAACTCAGATAAGGATTTGAAGATAGTGTGCCGTTATCCACAGTTCTTTGCGGCAAATAAATTGTATGAGAATATCAAGGCTCATCTTCGCCCTGAAGGAGATGGTAAAGGTGGTACATACTTCGGAGCGACAGGCTGCGGCAAGAGTTATACAATGCTTTTCCTTACCCGTATGCTGATGAAAAGCAAATACTTTTCTTCTCCGACTATTCTTATTATTACGGACAGAACAGACCTTGATGACCAGCTTTCCAAACAGTTTGTAGGTTCAAAGAAATATATCGGAGATGAAACTGTTGTAAGTATTGAGTCCCGTGAGAAACTTCGTGAGGAGCTTCAGGGACGAGAGAGTGGCGGTGTTTATCTGACTACCATTCAGAAATTTACAGAGGATTTGCAGCTTCTTACAGACAGAACGAACGTTATTTGTATTTCTGATGAAGCACACAGAAGCCAAATCAATCTCGACCAAAAGGTTAAGATTACAGAGTCAGGTGTTCAGAAAACCTATGGCTTTGCCAAGTATCTGCACGACTCTTTACCAAATGCAACTTATGTTGGATTTACCGGAACTCCGGTTGATGGAACAATCGAAGTCTTTGGTGGTGTTGTAGACGCATATACAATGACGGAAGCTGTTAAGGACGGTATTACAGTTAATCTTGTTTACGATGGTCGTGCAGCTAAGGTTATGCTTAATCAGGACAAGGTAAGACAGATTGAAGAATATTATGCACAGTGTGAGCTTGAGGGAGCAAATGAACATCAAGTAGAAGAAAGCCAGAAGGCAGTTGCCAAAATGGAAGTTATTATTGGCGACCCTGACAGACTTCGTGCTGTTGCGGAGGACTTTATCAAACATTATGAAACCCGTGTGGCAGAAGGTGCAACTGTAGCAGGCAAAGCAATGTTTGTATGTTCCAACCGAAATATAGCATACGATTTCTATAAAATAGTAAAGGAACTCAGACCGGAATGGACAGAAAAGAAGATTTGTGATGACGGGGTTGTTCTGAGTGAAAAAGATAAAAAAGAGTTGAAGCCAATGGAAAAAATTAAGTTGGTTATGACTCGTAATAAAGATGATGAAAAAGACCTCTTTGATATGCTTGGCACAAAAGAGGATAGGAAAGAATTTGACCGTCAGTTCAAAAATCCGAAGTCAAACTTTAAGATTGCCATTGTTGTAGATATGTGGCTGACTGGTTTTGATGTGCCGGAGCTTGATACGATTTACATTGATAAGCCTATTCAGCAGCATACCCTTATTCAGACGATTTCTCGTGTAAATCGTGTATGCGAGGGCAAAGATAAAGGTTTAATTGTTGACTACATAGGTATCAAAAAAAACATGAACACTGCCCTCAAGAAATATACAAATTTTGAGAGCGAAGAATTTGAAGGTGTGGAGCAGTCTATCACGATTGTAAAAGACCAGTTAGAAGTTCTTGGTCAGATGTTCCATAACTTTAACAGCAGTGATTTCATCAATGGTTCGCCTACCGAACAGCTTGCCTGCCTGAACCGTGCGGTTGAGTATGTGCAGTTGTCTGAAGAACTGGAAAGAAGATTTATGGCAGCAGTCAAGAGAATGAAACAGGCATTTAACCTTTGTAGTTCAAGTGAGAAATTCTCTGATGAAGATAAAGATTATATCCATTTTTATTGTGCTGTCCGTTCTATCCTTTTCAAGTTGACAAAAGGCGATGCACCGGATATTGAGCAGATGAACGCTCGTGTCCGCAAAATGCTTGAGGGTGCAATTCAGTCTGATGGCATTGAGGAATTATTTGAAACCGGAAAGCATATATCGGTGGATATTTTCAGCGATGAGTATATGGATAAGATAAATGCTATTCAGTTGCCGAATACGAAAATTAAGATACTTCAAAGACTTCTTTCTCAGGCGATTGACGAGTTTAAGAAAGTTAATAAGATTATGGGTGTGGAATTTGCAGACAGACTCAAGAAAGTTGTTGATGAGTATAATAACCGTCGTCGTGATGAAGCGTATGCCAACGAAGTCCTTGATGATGTTGCGGAGCAGCTTGCACAGTTGTTGTCTGAACTGAAAACAGAAAAGAACTCCTTCAAGAATATGGGTATAGATTATGAAGAAAAAGCTTTCTATGATATTTTGAAAGCAGTTTCCAAGAAGTTTGAGTTTGAATATCCGGACGATAAAATGATTGAACTATCCAAGAGGATAAAGCTGATTGTTGATGATAAGTCACGCTATACCGATTGGTCTGCCCGTGATGACATTAAGGCAAACTTGCAAGTGGATTTGATATTGCTGCTTGATGAGTTCGGCTATCCGCCAGTAACCATTGATGATGTTTACAAGGAAGTTCTTGAGCAGGCAGAGAACTTCAAGAAATATGCGAATTAAAAACTGATTGTATCAGGAGTAATTTTCAGAAGATAGAACTTAGAAGAGAAAGGAATTGGATTATGTCAAAATTAAATGTTGACCAAAAAACAATAAAAGATTTATTTCAGAGTAAAAAATCGGACTTTTTAATACCAGATTATCAAAGACCTTATGCTTGGGGCGAAGCTGAATGCAGAACGCTTTGGGACGATATATTTTCATTTGCTATTCCCGATGAAGGAAAGACAGAATTTGATAGTAATAGCGAGTATTTCCTCGGTCCGATTGTAACTTTTAGAAATGAGGATAAATTAGAGGTTATTGATGGACAGCAGAGATTGACAACTCTTATGTTGCTTTTAAGAGCGTTCTATTCTAAGTTCGGTCATATGCAGGACAAGGCTTCTATATCAACAAAGCAGAACATTGAAAAGTGTTTATGGAAAACTGATGAATTTGGCGAGCCTGATATGTCACAGCTCAAGATAGATTCTGAGGTTGCTACTGATAATGATAAGGAAGAATTTCTTGAAATATTAAGAACAGGAATTGTCAATAAAGAAATGAAAAGCAAATACGCTTGCAACTTCAGATTCTTCCAGAATAATATTGATGAATTTTTGTCCAAATACCCTACTTACTTTGCTTATTTACCTACCCGTATTATGAATAACTGTATTCTCCTTCCGATTGAAGCTGAGTCGCAGGATACAGCGTTGCGTATTTTTTCAACGCTTAATGATAGAGGAAAGCCGCTGTCTGATGCGGATATTTTTAAGGCACAGTTTTATAAGCATTTTTCTAAATTGGGTAAAAAAGAAGAATTTATTGCTCAATGGAAAAAGCTCGAAGAACTTTGTGAGAGAATATTCCATCCGATTTCTGGTACACCGATGGACGAATTGTTTACACGATATATGTATTTTGTCCGTGCAAAAATGGGGATTGTATCATCTACAACAGAAGCTTTAAGAAAATTTTATGAGAAAAATTCTTATGCCCTTTTGAAAGATACTAATACATTAACGGAATTGATTGTATTGGCTGAATTTTGGGAAGATGTTTCCAATCAAGATACCGAAAGATTTTCAAATAGAGTTTTGAAGCAATTTTTTGTATTGAACTATGCTCCGAACGGAATGTGGACATATTTTGTATCCGTATATTTTATGCAAAATAAAGATGATGAAGGTTTGCTTGATGATGAGAAGTTCTATACATTCTTGCAAAAGATAACTGGATTTATATGGACGTATGCTATTACAAATCCGGGTGTAAATGCACTTAGAACACCAGTGTATGCTGAGATGGTAAATATCGTAAATGATAAGCCTGTTGAATTTTCAAAATATAAGTTCGATGCAGATACTATAAGAAGTATGTTTGATAATTTCAGCTTCAATAATGCACGTCCAATTACAAAAGCAATGATAGCTTGGTGGGCATATCAGAATGATAAACAGCCACTACTTTCACTTGAAACTACTTTTGAGATTGAACATATTTATGCTCGGAATAGAAACGAGAAAGAAAATTCATTAACAGATGCTCGAAATGTAGAGTCATTGGGCAATAAAGCATTACTTGAGAAAAGAATCAACATTCGTGCTTCTGATTATCGTTTTGCTGATAAGAAGAAGTATTATGAGGGATTTACAAACAGTAAAGGTCAGGTGAAAGAGGGAACAGGTGTTGTTGAACTTCTTGACCTAACGGCTACATCGGCTGATTTTACCGAGAAAGATATTATTGACCGATATAAAAAGATGATTGATTGCTTTATCAATTACTTGCAGAAGAATGGCTTGCTAAAATAAGAGCATAGAATGCGAAAATATACTTTATTTGGAAAATAATAAAGCTGTTTATAAATTTAAGCCCGTATTATAAAAATGTGGATAACAAGGAATGAGGTGGAGAGTGTGATAAATCTAAAAAGTGAAGAAATTCGACATAAAAGTTGGGGCGTGGGAAATGTTATTGAGCAGACGGACACTTATATCAAGATAGAATTTTCTTCAGTTGGTATTAAGCCATTTCAATATCCTGAAGCATTTGAAAATTTCTTAAAGTGTTCGGATATCACAATTCATAATCAAATTCTCGCTGTTCTTGCTGACAAAAAGCAGCAGGAAGCTGAGAAAAGGCTTAAGTTACAAGAGGAAAGAGAAAAGGCAGTAAAACTACACGAGCATACCATAAAAAATGCTTCTGGCAGAAAGAAAACTTATCCGAAAGAAAACATTGCTTTTAAGTGTAATTTCTGTGATGGAGGAAACAAAGAAAATGGTATAGGGTATAAATGTGCCTGCTCAGACAACCTTATAAACTATAACATTGAAGTAGCTCAGCATAATTGGTGTTGTAGCGGAGATTGCCCTTGCAGTCAATATTATGATGGAATAATTAACAGAAAGGCTCTTGATAGATATGCCGAAGAAGATGGTTTTGTTTGCTATGAAAGTCAAATGCTTAGAAATTGGGCAGCGTTTGCAGGATTTGCTTTAACTAAAGAAAACAACCAAAGACCAATGAAACTAAATAAGGTTCAAGTCAACAGTTTAGCAATATTGACCACACGAGTTCCATACGCACCGGAGAAAGATAGATTTGTTTTTGGTGTATTCCTTGTTGATGAAGCTTATGAGGGAGATAATCGTGAAGAAGGATATGTTACAACATCTTCTAAGTACAAGCTGAGCCTATCGCTCGAAGAAGCAAAGAAAATTTTGTTTTGGAATTATTATCATAACGAAAATGCTCCGGAAAAGGCGGCTTGGGGACAAGGGTTGCACAGATACATTACAGATGTTCAGGCAGCTTGTATTCTTAGAGATATTGCACAGATTAAAGCGAATACTTCGGAGCAAAAATTGGCAATAGAATTTCTCGATTATTTTTGCAATATTAACGGACTTGATAAGGACGAGCTTCCGGAATTAGACGGAGCATTACAAAGATAAAAATCAAAATGGGGGGATGGAGATGAAAGATATAGATAGATACAGAGGTTGCTTGCTTGGTGGTGCAGCCGGCGACGCATTAGGTTATGCAGTTGAGTTTCTTGACGATGCTGCCATCTTCTCCCGTTATGGAGAAAAAGGAATTACAGAATACACTCTTAGAAACGGGGTGGCTGAAATATCCGACGATACACAAATGACACTTTTTACAGCTACCGGATTACTACTTGCTACAACACGAGGTATGACTCGTGGAATAATGGGAACATATCCGAGCTATATCAATTTTAGTTATAAAGATTGGTATAGAACTCAAACGGAGCGTTATCCATTGCCTGAAGAATATCATTATTCTTGGCTTGTAAATCTGCCTGAAATGTTTTCGTGCAGAGCACCAGGCAATACTTGCCTGTCAGCCATTGAAAATCCTGCCTATGGAACAATAGAAGAACCAATTAACCGAAGCAAAGGTTGTGGTGGTGTAATGCGAGTTGCACCGATTGGTCTTTATTTTGAGGGCAAGAGATATTCCCTAGACGAAATTGATAAAATTGGGGCAGAAACAGCAGCTCTAACGCACGGTCATTCACTTGGATATATTCCGGCAGCTGCGTTAGTCCACATTATTCATCTTATTGCACATAGCGATGAAATATCAATGTACGACGCTGTTGAAGATATGAAAAGAGCCATCGACCACCAATTTGAAAACGATAAGCACCTTGACGAACTTTTGAAGCTCATTGATAAAGCAATAGAACTATCCAAAGATGAGAATATAGATGATTTAGAAGCTATTAGAGAACTTGGTCAAGGTTGGGTGGCTGAGGAAACGCTTGCTATCTCAATTTATTGTTCATTGAAATACAGCAATGACTTTGATAAGGCTTTGATTGCTTCGGTAAATCATAGTGGAGATAGTGACTCTACGGGAGCAGTTACCGGAAACATTGTCGGAGCATATCTCGGATTAAAAGGCATTCCACAAAAGTATATAGAAAATCTTGAGCTGAAAGATGTCATACTTGATATTGCTGATGACCTATATAACGATTGTAAAATATCTGAATATGGCTCTTATCACGATAAAGTATGGGAGCAAAAATACATCTATAACGCTTATAGACCTAAAAATTGATTAGATATTTAATGCAAAGAAAATGTCCTAAAGGTCAAGGTGGAAAAAAATAGAAGTTCAAACAAAATCAGAAGGGAGCGTGGAATGATGGCAAAGCAAAAGACCTATATCGCAATCGACTTGAAATCATTCTACGCTTCTGTGGAATGTAAAGAACGAAATCGTGACCCTTTGACTACAAATCTTGTGGTTGCTGATAAAAGCAGGACAGAAAAAACAATTTGCCTTGCAGTATCTCCGTCGCTGAAAAGCTACGGAATACCCGGCAGACCACGATTGTTTGAAGTTGTCCAAAAGGTCAGGGAAGCAAACAATAAACGCAGATGGAAAGCACCAAACAGAACATTTAACGGTTCTTCCGATGATAAGGCAGAGCTGGACGTAAATCCTGCATTGGAGATAGATTATATCGTTGCTCCGCCCCGTATGGCATATTATATGGAGTATAGCACAAAGATTTATAATGTCTATCTCAAATATGTTGCACCGGAGGAGATATTCCCCTATTCCATCGACGAAGTGTTTATGGATGTGACCGATTATCTGCAAACATATCGTATGACTGCAAGAGAACTTGCTATGACGATGATACAGGATGTTCTGAAAACAACAGGCATAACAGCAACCGCAGGAATCGGAACGAATATGTATCTCTGCAAGATTGCAATGGATATTGTAGCAAAGCATATTGAACCGGATAAAAACGGTGTGCGTATTACTGAACTTGATGAAATGTCATACCGTGAGAAACTATGGAGTCATCGCCCGATAACCGATTTCTGGAGAGTCGGAAAAGGCTATGCAAAGAAGTTAGAGGAACACGGACTTTATACAATGGGCGACATCGCAAGATGCTCTATCGGAAAGCCGAATGAACTTTATAACGAGGAATTGCTGTACAAGCTGTTTGGTATCAATGCGGAACTGCTCATAGACCACGCTTGGGGATATGAGCCTTGCACAATGGAGCAGGTAAAAGCATATAAGCCGGAAACAAACAGCGTATCCTCCGGTCAGGTATTGCATTGCCCTTATGATTACGAAAAGGCAAGGTTGATTGTAAAAGAAATGACCGACCAAATGGTGCTTGATTTGGTAGATAAGGGACTTGTAACTGACCAACTCGTGTTGACAATCGGATATGATATCGAGAATTTAAGCAGTCCGAATTTAAGAAATCATTACAAGGGAGAAGTCACGATTGACCGATATGGACGCAAAGTTCCAAAACACGCACACGGAACAGCAAACCTTGAGAAAAAGACTTCCTCTACCCGGCTGATAACCAATGCAGTGATGGATTTGTATGACAGAATAGTTGATGAGCATTTGCTTGTACGAAGAATAACCATCACAGCAAATAAACTTGTAGATGAAAATTCTGTCAAGCAGGAAGATGAATACCAGCAACTTGACCTATTTACCGACTACGAAGCACAAAGGAAGAAGCAGGCAGAGGAAGAAGAAAAATTAGAACGAGAAAGGCGTATGCAAGAAGCAATGCTGAGTATCAAAAAGAAGTTTGGCAAGAATGCTGTGTTAAAAGGAATGAACCTTGAAGAAGGTGCAACCGCCAAAGACCGAAACGAGCAAATCGGCGGTCATAAGGCTTAAGCAAACAGTGATTTGGTGGAGAAGTGAATCTATGGAAAAACAAGAGTACATTGAAGAAGTAAATCTCATAAAAGAACAAAATGATACAGAGTTTGAAATTTACCCTATGGCGGTAGAAATAATACAGCCGACAATAAAGAATCTGTCTAAAAGGTATGTTTTTGCAAGAAGAAAGACAGATAAAGGGCAGATATACTATGGAATAAGCAGTTTTCCGGATGTTGCTATATTAGATAAAAAGTTTAAAAATATATCAAATAAGACAATTAACGAAGATGTATGGCATCAACTTAAGGGATGTCTTGAAGTGAAGGCATTGGAGACTGAATTAATTACCAGGTTTCAAATAGAAGAGGTTATATCTAAAAAACCGGATAAACTCGGGCAGAAGATTGGGCACCTTATAGGTGAAATTCTGTGGTACAAAAAAGTGATTTATACAAATGGCATAGAATGGCGATATCTTTATATCAAAGAATACTCAGAGGAATTAATAAAAAGAATTATTGGGATAGTCAATAACAGAATTGATTTTGAAAAAAATCCAAAAAGAGAATTTAATTGGTGGGAAAGTTTTAAGAATATTGATTTTGAAATTGTTGATGAATGTATAACAGAAAATTGTATAGAAAATTGGGATGGCTTTATTGCGAAAATTCACAAAATAAACTGGGAATAAATTTACAATTTGTAGAATTCAAGAATTTAATATGAATTGAAATTTGCGTGGAGGAAAAGGTTGAAAGAGTTATTAAAAGAAACCCATATGCTAGATTTTAATGATTCCAGAATTCAATCATTAATAGAGAATAGAGGCTGGAAGAATCTGGAGCAGTTTGAATGCATTAAAGCCATATATTTATACGTTAGGGATGAGATTTTATTCGGCTACAATATTGATGACAGCATATCTGCATCCAAAGTTTTAAGTGATGGATATGGTCAATGTAATACAAAAGGTACTTTATTTATGGCGTTGCTTAGGGCATGTAAAATACCATGTAGGGTGCATGGGTTTACAATAGATAAGCAATTGCAAAAAGGAGCAATGACAGGAATTGTTTATAAAAATGCTCCGCAGAATGTTTTTCATAGTTGGGTTGAAGTGTACTTAGATGATACATGGTATGAACTTGAAGCATTTATTTTAGATAAGAAATATTTGAATAAGCTGCAAAAAATAAATAGCCAATGTTCTGGTGCATTTTGTGGTTATGGTGTGGCGGTAAAAGATTTTCAGAATCCAGTGATTGATTTTGAAAGAAATAATACTTATATACAAAGTGAAGGAATCAATCAAGATTTTGGAATATATAATTCACCAGATGAGTTACTTACAGAGCATCATCAAGAAATGTCGATAGTAAAAGCATTTGCATACCGTCATTTCGGCAGGCATCTCATGAATAAAAATGTTAAGAGAATCAGAGCTGCGAAAGTTTAAAAAATAATGCTTAGTGGCAAAATCCAGTTTGTCGAGTAAAGGAGGTGCTGCAATAGATGGACAACCATTCTTATGATGATATAATCAATCTTCCACATCCGACATCAAGGAACCATCCTCGTATGTCGCTTCACGACAGAGCAGCACAGTTTGCTCCTTTTGCGGCACTAACAGGACACGATGCAGCTATTAAGGAAACTGCAAGGTTAACGGATGAACGGTTAGAGTTGAGCGATGAGGTCATTATGAAATTGAATGACCAGTTAAATATGATAAGAGATAATATTGGTACAGAACAGGAAGTGACAATAACTTATTTTGTGCCTGATGATAAAAAATCCGGAGGAGCATATCTCACGCATTCCGGCATAGTGAAAAAGATTGATGAATTTGAACGCAAACTAATTATGCAGGATGAAACAGTAATCCCGACTGAACAAATCAGCGAGATGCAGGGAGAAATGTTCAAAGGACTATATGAGTAATAACTTGGAAAGGGCAAACAATGGAAACAAAGCCAAGAATATTATACTTAAAGAAAATATTAGAGGAACGAACGGACGAGGAACATCCACTTTCGACGACGCAGCTAATCAATATATTGGCTGATGAATACGGGATTTCAGCACATAGAACGACCGTTTCAAAAGATATTGCCGCACTTCAGGAGTTTGGTGTAGATATAGTGGTCATTCATTCCACCCAGAGCAAATACTTTGTGGCAAGCAGAAAATTTGAATTGCCGGAACTAAAACTGTTGATAGATGCAGTGGAGTCATCGAAGTTCATTACAAAGAAGAAAAGCGAAACTCTGATTGAGAAGATACATACGATGACCAGTCCAGGGCAGGTGGCAAAGCTGAAGCGTAATAACTATGTGGTCAATCGCATTAAGCCGGATAATGAGCAGATATATTACATTATTGACGCTATAAATGACGCCATCAACGCAGGTAAACAGATTTCTTTCCAGTATTACGATTATACCGGATTAAAGAAAAAGGTTCTGAAGAATAAGGGCGAGATTTATAAGC
>OGXX01001840.1_pt1 | contig 20585 bp, 21 predicted proteins | sample 1576301 | NCBI WGS metagenome assembly OGXX01 (sample SAMEA3541469, study PRJEB24748) | human gut metagenome | biome: human gut; feature: human-associated habitat; material: faeces | place: China | collected 2012
TATATCCTATTTCAAAAGCTAAAACTCCATTTGCAGATAAATAATCCAAAGAACCCGAAATTATTTTTTTATAAAAGAATAATCCATCTTTTCCACCATATAAGGCATTTTGAGGCTCAAAAGATAATTCTTTTTCCAGTGTTTTCATATCGATCTCATCAATATAAGGAGGATTTGAAACTATAATATCAAAATTTTTCTCCTTTATATTTGAAAAAATATCACTTTCAAAAAAATCCACATTTTTTAGATTCAACTTCTCTTTATTTTTATTTGATAATTTTATAGCTTCTTTGTTTATATCAATACCATAAACATACGATTTTTTCAAATTATCAGCCAGTGCAAGACTTATAGCTCCACTTCCACAGCCTATATCTAAAATTTTATCCTTTTTACAATCCAATTTTAAAATTTCATCAACCAAAATTTCAGTCTCAAATCTTGGAATTAAAGCAGATTCATCAACAAACAACTCCAAACCATAAAATTCCCATTTTCCGAAAATGTATTGTAAAGGATAATTTTGTTTCCTTTTTTCAATTATTTCTAAAAAATCATTATATATAGAATCAACACAAAATCTTAAATCCATTTTTAATTCAACAGACTTTTTTCCCGTTAAGTACTCTAAAATTAACCAATTTTCATTTGTGCCCCCATGCTTTTCAATTAATTCTTTTATGTTCATAATAAACTCCAATTCTAAGAAATTTTAGAATACAACTCATAAACAAAATTATAAAAATCATCAGTAACGGTTACTAGAAAAGAATATTCATTATACTTTAAAGTAGCCGCCCTGTCTTCTGCAGATAAAGAAATACTGAATACATTATTATTACTTTCAAAAGTTATAGTTATATCCTCTGTTCCCATAGTAAGTTCGGAATTAGAAACGAATTTACTAAATTCAAACTTTGAAATAACATCTCCTATTAATTTTTTATCTTCTATAATATATTTTTTATCATTTCCGGCTTTAGTAATTACTATCTTATTCAATTCTTGAGGAGATAAATATTTTTTTTCAATTTTTAAGACATCATTATTATTTATATCTGTAACTATATAATATTTTTCTCTTTCTTTCCTCACTTTTGCTCTTTCAAGACTTGATTGATAAAAAATCAATCCTAATCCCACAATTTCTATAATTAAAACTAGAATAACTATATTTTTAATATTTTTTTTCATAAAATACTCCTCCGATATTTAAGTCAAAAATAAATTAGAATCTTAACCATAATCCACTATTATTTTATCATAATTTGAAAAAAAAATAAATTAAAATTGACAATGACTAGCTATCTCTTGTTACTTTATTGATAAATATATTTTATAAAATTATATTATTTCATAAAAAAAGAGATGAATTTCTCACTCACCCCTTAAAATTCTTTTTGTAAATATTCCAAAAATGCCTTTATATCTTTAAATTCTTTATATACCGCGGCAAAACGAATATAAGAAACCTCATCAAGTGATTTTAAATATTTTAAAACCAACTCCCCAATCTGAGTAGATTTAATCTCATTTTTATAATTCTGCCTTATATCCATCTCAATACTATCTATAACGGACTCTATTTCTTTATCTTGAATATTTCTTTTTTCACAGCATTTTTTTATACCTGCAAAAACTTTATTCCTCGAAAAAATTTGTCTGGAACCATCTTTTTTTAATACAAAAATTACAAACTCCGGCATTTTTTCATAAGTAGTAAACTTATAATTACAAATTTCACAAACTCTTCTTCTCTTGACATAAGTTTTATCATTCGAATTTCTTGAATCTAAAACCCTCGTAGTTTCCGCTCCGCAATTAGGACACTTCATTATCTTAAGAAACTTGGAATATCTAAATCTAATCCATCATCTTTTTTATCTAAAGAAGATTTTTTTTCAACACCTGATGATTTTCTAATCCCTCCGGCTACAAGCGGATCGAATCCTGTTGCAATAACAGTAATTTTGATATTGTCTCCAAGTGATTCATCAACTCCTGTACCAAAAATAACATTAGCATCTCCATCAATGGCTTCTCTAATTAACTCTGCAGCTTCATGTGCTTCAAAAAGTCCAACATTCGCAGCTGTAACATTAAGAAGAACAGCTTTGGCACCATCAATAGAAGTTTCAAGCAATGGACTGTTAATTGCCATTTTTGCAGCTTCAATAGCTCTATTTTCTCCGCTTGCTATACCAATTCCCATATGAGCAACGCCTTGATCTTGCATTACTGATTTTACATCTGCAAAATCCAAGTTTATTACGCTAGGAACAGCAATTAAATCAGAAATACCTTGAATACCATTCATCAAAACTTCATCTGCCTTAGCAAATGCTTCTAACATAGTAGTTCTCTTTTCAGAAATTTGGATTAGTTTATCATTTGGAATAGTTATTAATGTATCAACTTTTTCTTTAAGTGCTTCTATTCCTTGTTCTGCTTGAATTGCTCTTTTTCTTCCTTCAAAAGTAAATGGTTTAGTAACTACACCTACAGTTAGAATTCCCATTTCTTTAGCAATACTAGCAACTATCGGAGCAGCACCTGTTCCTGTTCCACCACCCATACCAGCAGTTACAAAAACCATATCGGTTCCTTCAAGAGCTCTCATTATTTCTTCTTTACTTTCTTCTGCAGCTTTTTCACCAACAGATGGATTTGCACCAGCGCCAAGTCCTCTTGTTAATTTTTCCCCTATTTGAATTTTGGTTTCTATATCAATAGAATTTAAAATTTGTCTATCTGTATTTACTGCTACAAAGTCAACTCCTCTTAGTCCAGATTGTTTCATTCTTGAGATGGCGTTGTTTCCACCACCACCAATACCAAAAACTTTAATTTTAGCTAAGTCATTTCCATATACTTCCATCTCAAATGCCATTTTTATTTCCTCCTATATTATTTTATATTTATTTTTTAGGTAACCAATGTTATTATACTAAATTTTTAAATAAAATTCTACTATTTTTTTACAATTATTGGATTATCTCCTACATTTAGTATAATTTCCTTTGCATTTATTCCTTCAAGTTGAATTTTTTTAATTAAAATTCCAATTATTTGCGTCTTTTTAGTATAGTCATTTAAATCTCCAAAAGTTACTTTTAAAGAGTTTTTTAATTCTATTATTATTTCTTTATCATTTGTAAAATCAATACTAACAATGTCAGAATAATATTCTTTAGTCAAAATATTCAATAAAAACTTAACTTTCGTTTCATCCTTAGAAAAATCTTCTCCTACCTTTAATCCTGTTTCGCTGATTCCTTTTAATTGTGCTCCTGATGCTTTAGAGTTATCCGTAGCAACTTCCTTAACTTTACCGTAATTATCAATAGTTGTTAGCCCGCTTGCTGTATTTATATAGGCACTAACATAATTTTCTTTTACTTCTATTTCAATTATATTTGGATAATTCTTTCTTACCTTTACATCCTCAATATTTGAAAGCTCTTTTAAATTTTTCTTAATTTTACTTGAAGATGCTAGAAATATATTGTCTCCAACGCTAACACCACTTTTAGAAATTAAAATTTCTCTTTCATTTGCAACATTACCAACTACATTTATGTAATCAATCTTAAACAAATCATGGGTTAATCCAAAATAGACCATTATTGCCATACAAGCTAATAAAAATGCCAATAAGAATTTAAAAAATATTCTAATTCCTTTTCTTCTTTTCTTCTTTCTGCCTTTTCTGTCTATATAATATTCATCGTCATCTTCATCATCTTCTAATTCATCTGTAGTATCTTTTAATTCGTTATAATAATTTGGCTTTTGACTAACATTTACGTAATTTATTTGACCGGTTTTAATCTCGTCATCTAAACTTCCAAAATCGTCATCTTCATCATCTTCTAATTCGTTGTCAGTACTTTCATCTTTTTCAAATAAAGAATCATAATTTTCCTCTTTTGCTAACTCTTCATCATTAGATATCCCATATTGATCAAATATTGAATCTTTTTCATCTTTATCTTCAAAAGCAATAGCTTCATCTTTACTTTTTTCGTCGGATAATACAGCTTTCGGTTCTTCTTTTAAAATAAAATCTTCATTTTCTGATTCTAAACTTCCAAAATCGTCATCGTCAGAATCAAATTGTTCCGATGTACTAACATCTTCCACAATCTTATCTGTTTTGTCTTCCACAATTTTATCTGTATTTTCTCCTGCATCTACAGTTTTTTCAGGAATTTCTTGAATAACCTCATCTTCTATGATGTCTGCTGATGGAACATCTTCATCTCCTATATCTTCAGAAGGAACATGTTCTTTATCGTAATTCATTTGGTCAAAATCTACACTCTTAAAATCCTCAAAAAATGATTCATCTAAAGTGTTATTTTTAGATTTTAAGTTGTCATATTCATAAAATTCATCATGTACTGCATCAATCTTATCAGGTCTCTTTTTTACAAATATTTTAGGTTTTTTTCCTTTGTTATTGCCAGACATATCTATCTCCCTTTAAATTTATCATAAAATATTGAAACAAAATCATTTACTGCATTAGGCATTGCAAACTTTTTAGCATTTTCCTTCATTTGTTCAAGTCTATTATTATCAAAAATTATTTTTTCTATATTTTCCCATAATAAATCAGAATTTAACTCTTTTTCGAGTATAAGCTCAGATGCACCAATATCTTTATATGCTCTCGCATTAAATTCTTGATGATTTTCTGTAGTGTATGCTTTTGGTATTAGTATACTTGCCAAACCTATTTTTGATATCTCAGCTAATGTTATTGCTCCGGAACTTGTTATAACCAAATCTGAAACTCCATAAGCTTTATCCATTTCAATCATATATGGTAAAATTTTTACATTTCTACCTACTTTTATATCTTTATTTTTTATTTCTTCTAAAAATTTATCATAGTTACTTTTTCCTGTTACGTGAATTAAAGAAATTTTATTATTATCATAAAATTTCTCCAAAATTCCTAAAATTGCTTTATTAAGCTCTTCACTTCCATTACTTCCTCCAAAGGAAAAAATATTTTTGGAATCTTCATCAAGTTCAAAAAACTTTAGAGATTCTTTTCTATCTAAATTTTGAAATCTATTTCTAATAGGATTTCCTGTAACAACACATTTTTCATTATTTTTAAAAAACTTAATTGACTCTTTAAAAGTAACAGCCATTGAATCCACATATCTTGATAAGATTCTGTTCGTAATTCCCGGATAACTATTTTGTTCGTGAAATATTGTATAAATACCAAGTTTATGAGCTTTATACAAAACGGGTCCCGTTACAAAACCTCCTGTTCCTATAACAACATCAGGTTTAAATTCTTTTAATATTTTTTTTGCTTGAGATAATCCTTTAAATAAAATAAAAACTGATTTAAAAAATTTCTTATTAATTTTTCTTGGAAGCCCCATAACCTCAATAGATTTAAAATTTATATTTAAACTTGGAATTAATTCACTTTCCATACTGTTTTTAGAACCTATATATAAAATTTCTATATTTTCGTCTCTTCTTTTTAATTCTTCAATTATTGCAACAGCAGGATATATATGTCCTCCTGTACCTCCACCTGATATTACAACTCTCATATTATCTCCCTTTAATATCATATCTGACAATTCCTAAAATAATCCCAATCATTATTGAAGTCATAACTAAAGATGAGCCCCCATAACTGACAAAAGGTAAAGTTACTCCGGTAGGAGGAATTGTTCCGGTAGCTGTTCCTATATTTACTAATGTTTGTAATCCGATTGAGAATGTTATTCCCAGTACTATCATTTTTCCATATAAATTCTTTATATATCTTGAAATCATTATTCCTAAATATGCTAAATAAATATACACTCCAATTAAAAATACAGAACCTATAAATCCAAATTCTTCTGCAATAGTTGCAAAAATAAAATCATTGTGTGCCTCAGATAAAGTATATTTTTGTCTTCCATTTCCAAGACCAACACCCCAAAGAGAGCCATTTGTTATTGCAAAAAGTGATTTTATAAGTTGCCAAGATTTTGAATCTCTATATTTTAATGGATTGATAAACGCTTGAATTCTACTCGTTCTGCTATATCCAGAATTTAAAAAATATACAGCTGCAAAACTTGCAATTGATATTCCCATTCCTGAGAACAATATTGCTTTTTTGTCCATACCTGCAATTATATACATAGCAGTTAAAGTTCCGATTATTATCAATGTGTTTGAAAGATCCGGCTGAATCATAACAGAAAACGAAGCTAACCCGACTATCGCTAAATATTTAAAAAACACATTTTTAAAAGTAAATTTATTTTTATACTTATCAATAATATATGCCATTAGCATTATAGAAGCAATCTTCATAAAATCAGAAGGCATAAAAGTAAAACCACCTACTCCTATCCATCTTCTTGCATTATAAATATTAATTCCAAGCGGGGAATATACTAAAAATCCCACAAAAAACGCAAATATAAAAATTCTTTTGCTATATTTTTTAAATCTTACAATATTTACATACGAAACCAAAAACATAAATAAAATAGACAGAAACACAAATATTACATGTTTTTTTATTATATCTATCTCATTTCCTTTTAGTCTATAGCTATAAGGCCAACTTGTACTAAAAACCATTATACTTCCAAAAAGAAGTAAAAACAGTACAACCATAACCATTTTTTTTGTGTATTTATCAAACTTAATCATTATAATTCATTTACCAATTTTTTAAATAAATTTCCTCTTTCTTCGTAACTTTTGAACATATCCCAGCTTGCAGATGCCGGAGAAAGTAAAACATTATCTCCATTTTCCGCAATTTCAAAGCATTTTTCTACAACTTCTCTATAATCATTAACAATTATATTATTTTCAAATCCATTTTTCTTTGCACTATCATAAAATTTATATTTTGTATCTCCAACTAAAATTAGTGTCTTTACCTTACCATTAAAACTTTCAAACAACGGATTAAAATCCACATTTTTATCATATCCACCTACGATTAATATAATAGGCTTTTCTAAAGCTTCAATAGCTTTTATAGTTGAATCTACATTTGTTCCTTTAGAGTCATTATAAAACTTTATCCCATTTAATTCTCTAACAAACTCAATTCTATGTTCAACGCCACCAAAATTTTTACATGCAAAAATTATGGTATCTATGATTATACCATAATTATAACAGATTGCCAAAGAAATTAAAATATTTTGAGCGTTATGTCTTCCTAAAATTTTCAAATCTTTCATAGAAAAAAGTCTTTTATCATTATGATAAAAATTATTTTCACTCAAATAAAAATCTGCCTTTTTATTTTTTAATGAAACTGTTGTTACATTTGTATTTTCTACATTTATTTTATTCAAAATTTCATCATCAATATTTAAAATTAGATTCCCATTTTTATCCATGTTTTTAAATATTTTTAATTTATCTTCTATATAATTTTCAAAACTTCCATGCCAATCAATGTGATCCGGAGTTATATTGCCAATAGATGCTATAAATGGTTTAAACTTTTCAATGTTATGCAATTGAAAACTGCTAACTTCTATAATATTTACAGTTTCTTTATCTGAATTAAAAATTTCCCATAGCATTCCTACGCCAATATTTCCTACCACTTTTGATTTGATATTTGCAGTTTTAAAAATTTCTCCAACTAAACTTGTTGTGGTAGTTTTACCATTAGTTCCTGTAATTGCAATAATTTTTCTTTCTGGAAATAGAGTATATGCTAATTCCAAATCCGTATATATTGAAACTTTTTTATTATAAAAATATTCGATTATTTCATTAGTAGGTTTAATTCCGGGACTTTTAACTATAAAATCAAAATAATAATCTTTGTAATTTTTTATAAATTTATAATTAAATTTTTCAAGTTTTTCAAAAACATTTTGTAATTCTGATTCGTCTTTATCATCATAACAATAAACATCAGCTTCCAAAGAACTAAGAGTTTTTATTGTTGAAATTCCTGATAAACCTAATCCAATAACCAAAACTCTTTTATTTACAATTTCCATAGACTAACTCCTAATTAAATACTAAAAAATAAATATACAGATATAATTGATAATATTCCGCTAATTACAGCAAAAGCTGTAACTATTTGTGGTTCTTTATATCCTTTCAATTCATAATGATGATGTATCGGACTCATCAAAAAAACTCTTTTCTTATTTCTTGTTTTATAGCTAACAACTTGAATAATAACAGATAATGCTTCCATAACATATATCCCACCAATAATAGGCAAGTAAAAAATTATTCCATTTAATATACATATTGTTGCTATAGCTCCTCCCAAAGCCATTGATCCAGTATCGCCCATAAAAACTCTGGCAGGATATGAATTAAACATAACAAAGCCCATTAAACTTGCCATAAAAGCTAAAGAGAATACTCCAACACCCGGAAATCTTGAAAAACTTATCAATCCAAGTCCTAAAAATACGGGAATTGATACAGAAGATGAAAGTCCATCCAATCCATCAGTTAAATTAGTAGCATTTGCAGTTCCTATCATTACAAAAATCAGTATAGGATAAATAATCCAACCAAAATTAACTGCTCCTTTTACAAAAGGAATTAACTGATATCTTAAATCTGTTCCTACTACTTTTTCTATAAATAAAATTACAACTATGCTTATTATAAATTGGATTATCAATTTTTGAATTTCTGTAAGACCCAAAGATCTTTTCATAACAAGTTTAAAAAAATCATCTAAAAATCCAATAAGTGTAAAACCTAACATACCGATTAATACAGCAAATACTTCTTTAGAAAAATTGCCTAAACAAAATGTCGTAAGAATTGTTGCAATTACAAAAAATATTCCTCCCATTGTTGGTGTTCCCGCTTTGGATAAATGACTCTGAGGACCGTCATCTCTTATATTTTGACCTAATTTAAATTTTCTTAAATATGGAATAGAATATTTTGCTATAATAATTGTTAAAAAAAAGCTAAATAAAATACTCCATATTGTAAAATTTGATATTCTCATTTATTCCATCTCCTAAATTAATCTTCAAAGGTCAATACTATTTCTTCATCTTTTGAAATATAACTTCCTATTTCTTTGTTCGAAGACACAAATTTTCCTTTACCACCTGAAGTTTTGTATTTATATCCCATCTTATTTGCGACGTCTATAGCCTGTTGATAGTTCATTTTTGAAAAATCGACAACACGTAACTTTGTATCTTCATCATCTGAAACGGTTAGCTTAACTGTACTTCCTTCAACCAAACTCTTTTCAGGATCCTCACTTTGTCTGGTAACTATAGACTTTGGCGAAGCAGAACTATCTATACTGTAATTTAAATACTGTCCTTTTAAAAGTTCTGTAGCATATTCTAATGTAAGTCCTCTAACATCCGGAACTTTTGTTTTTCTAACTATGCTGTTATTATCATTTTTTTTAGTCAATTGTTTATACTCAGCTATTTCTTCGGCTAGTTTTTTAGCTAAAGGAGCACAAACACTGGTACCACCTGAATTTGCTTTAGGTTCATCAAACACAATTAAAATACTGTATTTTGGATTTTCAATAGGAAAAGCAATATACAATGAGGCAACAGTCTTTTTATCATCATATTTGCCATTTACAGCTTTTATTGTTGTGCCGGACTTTCCTCCAATTCTGACATTATTAGAATAAACCTTGTTTACTATTCCGTCAGTTACACCATGCTCCATTAACACTCTCATTTTATCACTTGTTTCTTTTGAAATAATTTGATTTTTAACAATAGCTTCATTTTCTTTTATTTTAATTTTATTATCTGAATCTTTTTCGACGTTTTTAACATTAATTTGTGGTTCTAATAAATACCCACCATTAACAACAGCATTTGCAGCCATAATCATTTGAATAGGAGTTACAGAAATTCCATGTCCATAACTCATTGTAGCAAGTTCTGCTGCTCCTATATCTGATAAAGACTTCGGAATTTTCCCGTTAGATTCTCCCGGCAAATTTATCCCTGTTTTATTGCCAAATCCGAAGCCATTAATATATCTATAAAATTTTTCTTTTCCCAAATGTCTAACCATTTGCACAAAGGCGGGGTTACAACTGTTATCTAACGCTTCGGTAAAAGTTTCTTTCCCGTGTGGATTTTGCCAATTAAAACATCTGAGTGTAACTCCCGGAATATCTCTTATAAATCCATTACAAAAAAAAGTTGAATCTAAAGTATCTGTCTTTTCCTCTAAAGATGAAGATGCTGTTATAAGTTTAAATACAGAACCTGGTTCATAAACATCACTGACAGCAGGATTTCTCCACATTGAAAATATTTTTTTCAATTTTTCTTTTTCATCTAAATTTTCAAATTCTTTAATCGCATTGTTATCAAGTGGAACTGTAGGATTATTGTTATCATATTTTGGAAAACTATCCATCGCAATTATATCACCGTTTGTTACATCTGAAACTATAACACTCATCTTGATGGGTTTTTCTTCTTCAAAATATTTTTGCCCATATTCCGCGACATACTTTTGTATTGTACTATCTATAGTTAAATATAAATCTTTTCCATCTTTTGCTTCAATGACGTCCTCAACAGATTTGTTAAGATTTTCTCTTATAACTCTTTTAGATCCGTTTGTTCCTGAAAGAGTATCATTCAAAAAATTTTCAATGCCGCTTTGTCCTCCGTTTTCGTTAGCATGTCCAACTACAAAAGGTGCCAAAGTTCCATCTAAATAGTTTCTGCTTTGTTCAATCTCAACACTGATTATAGAAGAATTTATATCCTTAATTTCTTTTGCTAATTCAGGGCTTATACTCTTTTTTATTTTAAAATTAGTTCCTCTATCTGCTCTGTCGAATACTTTTTTCTTATCAAGCTCAAGGGCAGAAAAAATTTCATCTAATTTTTTTTCTTCTGTCTCTTTAGCTTTTTGAGAATAAAGTTTAAATTTGTCATATTCCAATACAGAAAAATAAACTTCCTTATTACTATTAACACTCACTATAAGCGAATTTTTTGATTTTATAGTAGCGTTTTGTTCTTCTGTAATACCTTTTTTTATTAACAAATTATTATATTGATCAGCTTTTTCAAAAATTTCTTCTTTATTCAACTGCAATATATCAAAAATTTTATCCAATTTTTTTGTTTCTGTATCTTTAATCTTTCCATTGGATTTTTTATAGCGGTTATAATCAAGAGTCGAAAAATAACCATTATATACACTTATACTCTTAGCCAATGTATTCCCATTTCTATCAAAAATGGAACCTCTTTTTGCTTCAAGCGGTGTATAGCTAACTGAATCTTTAAATTGTTCAACACTGTATTTATTTTTTGAATACAACTGTAAATATGCTAATTTAGCAATTATAGTGCTAAAAATTATTATAAAAATAAAAAATAAAACAGCCGAACGAGAAGAGACTGTTTTATTTTTAATAATATATTTCTTGTTTTTCATTTAAACTCCTCTTGTCTAAGTTTAATAAATTAATCAATCTTATCCAAATATTTAACTTGTTCCTTCTTAGGAAAATCCATATTATAGTTAAGCCTTGCAAGTTTTGCAATCCTATCTACAGATTTATAAGGCTCAAGTTTCATATTATTATCATCTCTTTCAGTTTCCAACGAGCGAATTTCAGAGTTTAGTGTATTTATTATTCTATTTTGTTGAGCAATATTTAGATATCCATATAAAATTACTACACTAAAAATTAATGTAATAAAAGTGAATATAAAAAGTGTAATATTTTTATATAAACTGGATTCTCTGGTAATTCCGTAGGCTTTTTTGTTTTTCTCTGAAATTCTCTCGCCTGAAACATTGATATATTTTACTTGAGCCGTGCTCATATAAATCATCCTCCTAAATTTTTGAACAAATCCTCAATTTTGAACTTTTTGATCTGGGATTTCTGTTCGTTTCTTCTTCGGAAGGTACTAAAGGCTTTTTTGTTAAGATTTTTATTTTTGGTTTATTATTACAAACACATACATATAATTCTTTAGGGCAAATACAACCTCTTGCCAATTCTTTAAACGAATCCTTAACAATCCTATCTTCCAAAGAATGAAAAGTTATAATACATAATCTACCGTTTTTATTTAGTCTTTCTACAATATCAGGAATAACTTTCTTAATAACTTCAAGTTCTCTGTTAACCTCAATCCTTATAGCTTGGAACACTCTCTTTGCAGGATGTCCTCCTTTAGCTCTAACTGCTTTTGGAATTGCTCTTTCAATAATATCGACCAATTCAAAGGTAGTTTCTATTAACTTTTCTTTTCTATAATTAACAATAAATTCTACAATTCTTTTTGTCCATTTTTCTTCACCATAATTATAAAAAATATATTCCAAATCTTCAGAATTGTAATAATTTACAACATCAAATGCACTCTTTTTTAAATCTCTATCCATTCTCATATCCAATGGAGCATCTATCATATAAGAAAAACCTCTTTGACCATTGTCTATTTGATATGAAGAAACACCGATGTCTAATAAAACACCATCAACTTTATCAATTCCAAAGTAATCTAATATTTCTTTAAAATTTTCAAAATTGCTTTTATAAAACAAAACATTATCTGAAATTTTTAAAAGTCTATCTCTAGCAACTGACAATGCTTCTTCATCTTGATCAACGCAAATAAGTTTTCCATTTTTTATTCTTCTTAATATTTCTGTTGAATGACCTGCACCACCAACAGTCAAATCAACATAAATTCCATTAGGTTTAATATTCAAATTATCTATTACTTCATTTAACATTATCGGTATATGATTAAATTCCATAAATAAATCCTTTAAAAATCAAGACCATCAAATCTTTCAGACATAATATTATCATCACTATATTCTGCTTTGCTATATTCATCCCATTTTTCTTTAGACCAAATTTCAATTCTATCTGAAACTCCGATAATCATTACATCTCTTTCAATTTCTGCAAATTCACGTAAATTTTTATTTACTAAAAATCTTCCTTGCTTATCCAGGTCTGCATTCATTGCACAGCTACAAAAGAATCTGGTAATTGAACGAACATCTTTTTTACTGAAACCTTTTGAATTAAGTTGCTCAGTAAATTCAGTCCATTTTCTTTCTGTAAATACAAATAAACAGCCTTCAAGTCCACGAGTTACTACAAAATTAGTTCCTAATTCATTTCTGAATTTTGATGGCATAATCAGTCTGCCTTTATCATCTAAAGTATGTGGAAAATCTCCAATAAACAATGCCATCACCTCCTAAAAAACTAACTCCATTTCACTCCATATTGAACCACATTTTTTATTACACTTATATTTTATACTATTTTTTCATATTTTGCAACCCTTTTTGTAAAAATTTTTATAAATTTTTTTAGAAAAAAACATTAAAATTTCAACAATTATAAAAAAATATTAAAAAAGTGGAGGAATTTCACTAAAAAATCTTAAAAAATTAAAAACTTTTTACTGTTTTTTTACAAAAATTTTATAAAAAAACTACATAGAATAAATCCATGTAGTTAAAAAATTTTTTAAAAGTATTAAATTATTAATTATTAATGTCTTTTCCATATTTTCTATTTAAAAAGAAAAGTATAGTTCCAACAATAACTCCAATAAGTGATAAAACTTGTGAAACTCTAAATCCTAAAAACATCAGACTGTCAGTCCTCAAACCTTCAACAAAAAATCTTACAATTCCATATAAAATTGCATAAAGGAGAATAATTTCACCTTTTTTCTTTTGGTATTTTCTCATATATGTCATTAAAAATATAAAAATTAGAAAATTTCCAATTGATTCATATAAAAATGTCGGATGATATTTTTTCCCATCTATAATAACTGCCCAAGGTAAATTAGTTTCAGTTCCGTGAGCCTCTTGATTTATAAAATTTCCCCATCTTCCTATTGCTTGACCAAGTATAAGTCCGGGTGCACAAACATCAGCTAAATCTCTAAAATCAATTTTTTTATATTTACTGAAAAAATAAACTACAACAACTGCTGCGATTACAGCTCCATATATTGCAAGTCCACCCTCTCTAATATTTATCATAGATAAAAAATTACCTCTATAATTTTCCCATTCAAATATTACATAATATATTCTTGCCCCAATTACACTAATAGGTAAAGCAAAGAGCAAAAGGTTTGAAATTTCATCCTCTTCTATATTTCTAAGTTTGGAGTTCTTCGTCGCTACAAAAAGTCCAGCCATAATTCCAAAACAAATTATAATAGCATACCACATTATATCTATTCCAAATATGGAGAAGGCAACTCTGTCAATTTTAACTTCCATATTTCCTCCTAATTGTATTCATAATCTTTAAGTTTAAGAAAAATATAAATTGAAAAAACGAACACTGTAGATAATACAATTACATTTAAAAATAAAACAAAGAAAAATTCTTCCGGTAAAATCCTTATCATTAAGTCTGTCTCATAATCTAAAAGCCATAAATCATTATTAAAAAATAGTTTATGAAAATACACAAAACTTTCAGAAAAAAATAAAGAACAGATGCCTAAAAAAGAAATTACAGATATATATGCTATTAAAATATACTTTCTTATATATATGAAGAACAAAAAATCATTTTTAAATAATTTATATATAACTACCAATAAGGTAATTATAAACAAAGATGTATAAACTATTCTATCAAGTTTAAATAGTTTATATACGTCTTCCATATGAGAAATTTCTTTTTTATTAAAATGATTTTTTAAAACTTCTTTATCTCCACTTTTAATAAATTCAACCAGTGAATTACTTGCACCTTCTATCCATTCTTTAGAAAGTCCTGACTCTTTTTCAATCTTATAATCTCTATGAAAATTATTATAATAAGAAATATCCTTAGCCATAAAATCTATTGAATATAATAAAACAAATAAAATTATACTAATAGAAATCAAAAAAGCAAATATTTTTTTCATATTATTCTATATCTAAATCTTCAGGTATTTCCCAATTATGATAAACATTCTGAACGTCATCATTATCTTCAAGTTGGTCTATCATCTTAACCATTTTCTTTATATTTTCAGGATTAGAAATCTGTGAATTATTATTTGGAACATATTCCAACTCACAGGCACTAAAAGTATATCCTTTTTCTTGTAGTGCATCTCTTAAAGTAATGAAGTCAGAAACTTCAGAATAAATTGTATAAACTTCTTCATCTGATTCAAAATCACTGGCTCCATTTTCTAAAGCAAAGTCCATCAAATCATCTTCCTCTGCTTGATCTCTTGAAATTACTATTACACCTTTTTTTTCAAACATAAACAAAACGGATCCGTTTTGCCCTAAATTTCCACCATGTTTATCAAATGCATGTCTTACATCTGCAGCTGTTCTATTTCTATTATCTGTTAGACATTCAACCACAACTGCAATACCTTCAGGTCCATAACCTTCATATATTATAGTTTCATAATTACTGGAATCTCCATCTCCGGCACCTTTTTTCAATGCTCTTTCGATATTATCATTTGGCATATTTTCTGCCTTAGCTTTTTCTATTGCAGTTTTTAAAGAAGGATTGTATTCAGGATCCGCTCCTCCTTCTTTAACTGCAACAATTATATAACGCGCAAGTTTTGTAAATATTTTTCCTCTTCTTGCATCTTCTTTTCCTTTTTTATGTTTAATCGTACTCCATTTATTATGTCCTGACATAATTACCTCCTAAATCCTTTTGCAAAATTTCTCTTGTGCTCCGAAATTTTCACCATTTTTTTTATTTTTTCCTCTATATTTTTATCTAATTTTTCACCATTTATAAACTTTTCTAAATCATCGTAGGAAAATCCCATCTCGTCTTCATCTGTTTGATTTTCAAAAAGTCCTGCACTCGGGGGCTTTTGAATTATTTTATCCGGAACTTTCAAAAATTTTGCAAGTTCAAAAATTTCTCTCTTTGTAAAATCTACAAGAGGCATAAGATCAGATCCACTATCTCCATATTTTGTAAAATATCCAACAGTAAATTCTGATTTGTTACTTGTTCCAACTACTAAATATCTTTTTAATTGTGCATAATAATATAAAGTAGTCATTCTAAGTCTTGGCTTAATATTAGCATAAGCCATTGAATTATCCCCTTTTTCAACAGAATCTGTAAAAATAGAATAAGTCTTAGATAAGTCAATTTTAATTGCATTAAGTTTAAATTTATCTATAACCAACTTAGCGTCTTTTTCATCTTCTTCACAACTGTTTATAGGCATCATAATAGCTAAAGATTCATCATCAAAGGCTAGTTTTGAAAGTGCAGCAATAACAGCTGAATCAACTCCACCGCTAAGACCGTAGACTATCCCTTTACAATTAGCTTCCTTAACAGAACTCCTAAGCCATTCAACCAGTTTATCAACAACTTCTTTCATAATACACCTCCTTAAAATAATCTTTATTTTAAAATACAAACTTATAATACTATTTTTTATTTAAAATAATTAGTAAATAGTGCAAAACTGTAATTATTATATCAAAAAATTTTAAAAAATTCTACAAAACAAACAAAAAAAGCTATGTTTTTACTCATAGCTTAAATTTTTTCCTGATATTCTCTGAAACTTTTATTAACATCTGCAAGATGAAAATTATGATGGTTTTCTCTTTGATCTTCAGGTGGTAATTTCATATAATCTCCATATAAAACTCTTAAATATTCATCATAATTTTCCGGAGCATTAACTTTTATATTTTCAAAATCAACCTTTACTCCTTTTCCTAATAATTCTCTTTTAAAAGGCATTATATAAAAATTATCAACTAAACAAACAACATACTCACAGTCTTCAAACTTTGGATTATCTTTTGGAATAGACAATTTTGAAATATCAGTCTTTAATTTATTAGGAATAGTTTCTCCTAATTTATAAACAAATTTCTTGCCAAATCCACTTAATGCATTTGAAAAAGCATTAGTATCCGCCTCTTCAAAAACAGGTTTTTCCTTAACTCTTAAATCCAAAACCCTATTTTGACCTTTAATGTATCCATCTAAGGGAAAAATATCAATAAATACCCCATGATTAATATCCACATCAATTACATGTTTTTCAAAAAGAGTTGTATTACTATCACGAAGTTTTGCAAAATTTAAAGCGTATTTCGGATCCGATTCCATTGTCTGAATAAAATAATTTTCAGGCAAATATTCACTACCCTCTCTTATAAATCTATCATAATCTTCTCTTGGCATACAAACATCTACATCGTCATCCCATGGAATAAATCCTTTATGTCTAATCGCTCCAAGCAAAGTTCCAAAAGCAATATAATAAGTTAAGTTCATTTTTTCACAACAAGAAATAAAATTTTTTAAAATTTCTAATTCTTTTTTCTTTAAAGCCTCAAAATCTATATCAAACTTACTTTTTTTAAATTCACTTTTCATTTTCCAAGTGTTTTTTGAATCATATTTAAAAACCATTATCTTTCTTCCTTTGGTAATTGCAACATTATTAAATAACCTACAACAAATAGTGGAATTATGCCAAGAATTGAATATCTTGGATTATGTGTTATTGTAGTTATCAAACTCATAATAAAAGGTCCGATTATAGCAGCAAACTTACCAAAAATATTATAGAAACCGAAGAATTCATTTGCATTTTCTTTTGGAATAATTTTTGCATAATAACTTCTACTCAATGCTTGAATTCCACCTTGAGCAGATGCTATAAATGTTGATAATACGAAAACATGAACTAAGTTGCTCATAAAATATGCAAATATTACTGAAACCATATACGTTATAATCCCTACTTTAATCATAGTTCTAGTTCCAAACTTACTGGCCAATCTTCCATAAATAATAGCAAAAGGAAATGCCACTATTTGAACATAAATCAAAATTCCTAAAAGTACAAGTGTATTAAACTTATCTGCATCTAAAACAGATGTAGCATAAGGTATAACCATCTTTATGATAGTATCTACTCCGTCAATGTATAGAAAATAAGAACATAAAAATATAACTACAACCTTATTTTTCTCAATATTTTTTAAAGTATGAAAAACAGTACTAAAACTTTCTCTAACAGGATTAGGAACAGGTTCTACTCCATATATTTGATCAATATTTTTATACATTGGAATTGTAAGTGTCAACCACCAAACGGATGTTATAACAAAACCTATTTGATAACCTAACGGATTTTTCATCCCGAAAATCAAAACAGCTCCCAAACAAAACATAAATGGTATAACACTGGCTATGTATCCGTACGCAAATCCTGCTGTACTAATTTTATCCATCCTCTCATCATTAGTTACATCAACTAAAAATGCATCATAAAAAATATTAGATCCTGCAAAAGTTACGCTGCCCAAAACAAAAAAAGCCATTAATAAAGGTAAGCCAAATTCTCCTGCAAATGATAAAAATAATGTTGAAAAAATTGCAATAAGTGAAAATAATGTAAATAATTTTTTCTTCATGCCTTTAAAATCAGCTATAGTTCCAAGTACCGGACTTAAAATAGCTATAATAATACTGGCAAATGAATTGTAATATCCTAAATTCATTTCATTTCCACCGACCATTCCGAAATAAATCGGGAACAAGGCAGTAGTAATCGCCATAGAATAAGCAGAATTTGCACAATCATATAAAATCCAGCTCAATTCTTTCTTTGAATAACCGAACATATTTTTCCTCCAAATAATATAATAACAAAAAAATTAATTTAAGCTATATTTTACTTCAAAATTTACCAAAAACATAAAATGTAGCATTATGACCGACCTATTACCATATTCATAATAAAAATCATATACTATTAATTTTTTAGCAAAGCTATTATATCATATTTAAAAACGATTGTCTATTGTTTAAATCCAATAAGCTTTTAATTATATTCAAACAAAAAGAAGAAATTTTTTCGATTTCTTCCTTTAATAATTTATATTTTATTTACTTTCACTGATTCAACAAGTTCAATAAAATCTTTCTTTATTTTTTCTTGTAAATCTAAAGGGCACTAACAAAAGCCATTAGATACTTTTAAGTTCAACATCTATTTTTTCTTTTTTTCCTTCTTCCAGTGCTTCTCTTATTATCTCAAAGAGATTATATCCATCACTAGTCAAAAAGTACTCTGATAGATTATGAATATCAGGACTGATATTATCTCCCCAAGGCGGTGATGATTTGAGATTATCTATATCCCAAACTACTTTATCAGTTCCTAGCTTTTTGAATAATAATTCAATTTCATTTAATTCTCGAATTGCAGAATCAATATTCTCATACTTTAATTTCCCTTGATATAATTCTTTCATCAATATTGGAAACTTACTCCCCCAATTTGAATTTTCAAGATTAACACATATTGTTGAGAAAAATGAATGAAGAAAATCGGGATACCCAATTGAATACCATAAAAAATCAATTTTAAGTCCAACTGCCATAATGTCTCCTTTTTATTAACATCTACATTTTTTAACTTTTATTTATAGTTCAAGTCAATTTCTTTTTCTGTTATATTGTCAAAAAATTTAATTTTACCATCTATTTTTACTAATTGTAAATCAGTTCCAACTGGTAAAGTATATATTCCTATTATTGCTGGTTCTATTTCTGCCACTGTATTAAAATCACAAACCACCATATTATTTGGATTATTTACATACTCATCTGTATCTATATTTGAAAAAAATCTCCATCCTGTATCTGATGGATGAGCCCCTTTCTCTCTTAAAATCCAAGTTAATCTACCTTTACCTTCTAAAATATTTTTTGAAACTATACATGCTCCCGCATTTTTGATAAATTCTGTCTTTTCATGAAATTTATCTATTTTGTGAAACATATTTTTTCATCCTTTCATATATACTTTCTCTGTATGGGAGCCCTTCTGCATACTCAATAGGCGTATTGTTAAACTTATCTTTATCTAAAAGATTCAAATTATCTTGAGATAAAAACACATCATACAATTCTTCCAATTCACTATCACTAAAATTATTCATTCGAATAATATACACAAATGCTACTTGTCCATATTTATCTTTATGATTTATATCCACTCCTCTTTTTATTAGTTCCCTGCATAATATTGCAGTTTCTTCTATTATATGCAATCGAGCATCTAATAGCACCTGTAAAGCATTATATCCTTCAGAATTTAATTCATTAACATTTGCTCCGGTTTCAATCAAAAACTTACTTATCTTATATCTATCCTCTGGCTTTGTATTTGATAAAGCATAGAACAATATCCTTTCTATTTTTATATCTTCGCTTTTAAATTGTTCAAAAAATTCTTCAGCTGTTTTAAGTTTTGCTACTAATTCTATTACCATTTTATGGCCTCCCTTCTAATAAATAATTAAATGACTTTCACAGACTTAACAAATTTTGTAAAATCTTTCTTTATTTTTTCTTGTAAATCTTGTGGAGTATTTACTAAATCAATTTGAAATGTAAGCTCTAATACTTCTTCTCCATCTTTAAATAAATATGAATGTTTTTCTATCTTTTTATTTTTTCCGGAAATTTCTACACAGTATTCTTTGTAGTCAATCTCTTTATATTTAAAAGATTTCAAAGTGCCATACCATCTTGTCCATTTTTC
>OGXX01001844.1_pt1 | contig 20542 bp, 13 predicted proteins | sample 1576301 | NCBI WGS metagenome assembly OGXX01 (sample SAMEA3541469, study PRJEB24748) | human gut metagenome | biome: human gut; feature: human-associated habitat; material: faeces | place: China | collected 2012
GTAACTATTCAGTAGGTAGTATCCCGCGAGGTGTTTTGGCATGAATATGCCAAAATCCCGAGACATACAAGGCAAAATGCCATCACCGAAGGTGATTTTAAATGCATTTTGCCTTGTAACTGTGAAGGTACTGAACAGTTACCATTTATAAAGAAAGGAAATGTGAGATGAAAGGAACAGGAAAGAGAGTACTTTCGGTATCTCTGTCTGTAATGATGGCACTGGGTATGCCGTCGGGCACATTTGCTGCTGCTCCGGATACGGAAGTGGCCGGGCAGGTGAGCAAAGCGGAAGTTCCGGTGACAACAGAGCCGGAAGCGACTGTGGAAGTTACACAGCAGGTGACAGAGACTTCGGAGACAACGAAAGAACCTGTAAAAGAGGAAGCAACACAGGAAGAAAAGGAAACGGAAAGTAAACAGGAAAAAGCAGAAGCAGCAACGGAAACAAAGGACAGTACAGCGGATGCAGAAACTGTAAAAGAGTTACCGGATCTGAAAGTGACAAAGACAGAGCTGATTGAAACCAAAGACGAATACCTGGTTACGGTTTATACAGACAGCGATGTGTATGATCAGTTATATGTAGGAAAGAAAGAAGATACCGAGAAAAAAACGGTCGTAGAAGGAAAGAAGAGTCCGAACGGACAGTACACCTTCCAGTTTGTCGTCAGCGAGGAGAAGCTTGGCAGCAAATTACAGATCGTACCGGGCATGAAAGCATCCGGTGAGTGGTACACAAAAGAAGATGTCTTCTGCCAGGTACCGGAGAAATCTCAGACAGCATCTGCAAAGACAGAGACAAAAGAGCAGACGCAGGCAGAGGATCAGAAAGAAGAGAAATCTGTAGTTACCACAGCGGACAACAGCAGTACAGCAGAGAATGTAATCAAAGCAGTATATGCGACGGATGAAGCTAACGGAGACAAAGCAGGAACGGATTATTCCATGTTCAAAATTGCAAAATCTTCAGCAACTCTGAACGGGGATCAGATCGATGTGGAAATCTATGTAAGTCCGGCGAGCAGTGGAAGGTTTACATACGATGCACTGTATATCGGAAGATGGGATGACGAGACCAAGGAACCGCTGGTAATGGGCGAAGTGGATACCGAGCTGAATCTGGAGAAATTCGCGTTCAGCGTACCGGCAGAGAAAAATGGTCAGGAAGTCATCTTTGTACCGAGAAACGGAAGAACACAGAAGTTCAGTTCCAGTAAAATTGCACTGAAACTGCCGACACTGGGAAGCACTGATACAGATCCGGAACCGACCACGGCACCATCCGTACCGGACGGAAGCAAAGTGGAAAACAGTATCACAGCAGAAAAAGCAGACGGATCTGCATTTACGATGTTCAATGTGGAAAAATCCACCGCAACAGTGAATGGAGAAAACATTAATATTGAACTGTACCTGAAAGCGAATGCATCCGGAAAGTTCTCATACACCGGTATTTACCTGGGAAGTAAAGAAGATGAAGAGAAAACACCGGTCATTGAGGGAACGATCAACGAGGATAACAATCAGGTATACAAATTCAGCATTCCGCTGAGCAAAGCAGGAACAAAATTACAGTTTGTACCGATCAAAGCAAACGGAACATTCTACAGCAGAGCAGACCTGTATCTGACGATTCCGGAGTTCAAAGGTAACGGGGAAAACCCGGAGCCGACCACGGAACCGACCGAAACACCGGATCCGGATGTGACACCGTCAGATACCTCCAAAGCACAGGTGATCAAAGCGGACGGAACAGAATTCAAGATGTTCCAGATCTCAACCTTTGAGGCAAAGGCGAATGGAGATAAGATCGATCTGACCGTGGAGACCACAAACACATCGTTTGACAAGCTGTATCTTGGTAAAAACAGTGATGAAAACAAGACACCGGTGATCAGCGGAACACAGGACAACGGGGTATGGAGATTCAGCTTCAGCGTGGATAAGAGCCTGACAGGAAAAGCCATTCCGGTTGTTCTCGGAAAACCGGACGGTAACTGGTACAGCAATCAGCAGTTGTATCTGGTTGTGCCGGAAGTAAAGGGAAGCGAAGATGTTGAACTGCCGGAGGCAGGTGTAACCATAGAACAGGGCGGTACTGCGGCAACATTAAACGGATTTAAGGTAGTAAGTTCTTCTGCGAAACTCTCCGGCGATCAGGTAACCGTTACATTTACCGTAGACGGAACGACCTATGACAGAATTTATCTTGGAAAGAAAGATGACAGCACCAAAGAACCGGTGGTACAGGGAACACAGAAAGATGACCAGACCACATTTACCTTCCAGGTATCTGCAGATCAGCAGGGAATCTACGTTCCGATTACGCCGGGACGTACCAACGGAAGCTGGCTGACCAGCGGAAGAAATCTGTTTATCAAGATTCCGAACGTAGGGAAAACCTTTGATGCGGCAAGCTATCCGAACGGAATATATGACGCTTATGGCAATGCCCATACGCAGAATGGTGTATTTAACATTGAAGATGACAGTACAATCACGGTAAAGGGAGACGAGATCACAGTTACCATTTACTCTGGTTCTACTTCTTACGATAAACTGTATATCGGTGAAGTCGGAGACAGTGATGATGTCAAAGATGCCAATGCAGTAGAAGGAAAACTTCTCGGAGAATCGGATCCGAGCCGTCCGGAATACCGGGTATATACCTTTACCCTGAAAAAATCCCAGCTGGGAACCAAAGTTCCGTTTGTATTACATAACGCAAAAGGAACAGCAAAATGGCTGACAAAACAGGATTATCTGGAGATCCCGCAGTTTATGACAAAGATCGGGGATGTACCGGAAGATATCATTTACCGGAAAGCCAATCTCACGACCGATGCAAAAGATTTTATCATCAACGCAGACAAGAGTTACTACATGGTTACCAGTGGAGCACTTGGTCGTGTGGTGATGGCTACGGACAGCGATACCTATGACAGAATGTATTTCGGAACCAGAGACGAAATCAACAAAGCAATCAAGAGCGGAGGCGGCGGAAATTATCTGTCTCTGTGGAAACTGACCAATGGTGCGTATGGATATATTTGGGATGGATTCACCACAGATATTACCGGAAAGACATTTTCTTATGTACTCTACAGCACGAAAAACGGAAAATGGTCCGAGGGAACGTATCAGATGACCATTCCGGCTCCGGATACCATGACGACAGCCTGCACAGATGCGGGAACAGGAAAAAGTCAGGTAGAGAGCGCGGATGATCCGTATGCAGATGCAAAAGCTCCGGATGTGGATGCAACGCCATCCCAGGAACCTACACAGGAACCATCCAATGCTCCGGCAGACGGTATCTACAACACTACCGCAGAGACCGGTGCAGCCATGTTCAAAGTGGTTGGTGTCAAACTGACCGTGAAAAATGGTAAAATGACAGCATTAATCACATTAAGTGGTGAAGGTTATGATTACCTGTATATGGGAACCGCAGCCGATGCGGCAACCGATACCGGCAACTGGATCAAATACAACGGAACAACTACCTATACACTGGACGGCGAGACTAAAACCGGAAGAACGTATGAGATTCCGGTATCCGCACTGGATACCGCGCTCACGATGGCGTCTCATTCCGAACGTCAGCAGAAGTGGTATGACAGAACTGTTACGATCAGCTCCAAAAATCTGGAGAAGATCGGAGATGTTCCGGCTGAGGGAACACCGGCAGATGGTATCTACAGCACAAGTGCTGTAACCGGCGCAGCCATGTTCAAAGTAGTGGGAACAAAACTGACCGTGAAAAACGGCAAGATGACAGCACTGATCACACTGAGCGGTGTTGGCTATGATTACCTGTATATGGGAAGCGCAGCCGATGCGGCAACCGATACCGGAAACTGGATCAAATACAATGGAACGACAACCTACACACTGGACGGCGGGACCAAGACCGGAAGAACATACGAGATCCCGGTATCCGCACTCGATCAGCCGATTACCGTAGCGTCCCATTCCGAAAGCCATGACAAATGGTACGACAGAACCATCACATTCAGTTCCAAAGATCTGACAAAGATCGGTGATGTTTCTGATAACAACAATGGAAACAACGGAAATAACGGAAACAACAATAACGGTACGACCGGAGGAAACAACAACAGCGGAAATGGTAACACAACCGGAAATACCACAACAAAAACGGACACCAAGCCGGATAGCGAATCCAAATACGAATCCGACACCAGTGGTTCCACCAAAGCAGTCAACAGCAAGACGAAACTGAAAGACGGTGTATACAAACCGGACAAATTCAGCTGGTCCGGCGGTACCGGAAAGGTCAATATCACCTGTGACAAGGTAACGATCAAAAACGGACAGGCACTGGCTACGATCGTATTCAGCAGTTCCGCTTATCAGTATGTAAAAGCAAACGGAAACAAATATCTGCCGACACATACCGGCGGAAAATCCATTTTTGTCATTCCGGTAGAACTGAACAAGAACAATACGATCATCGGTATGACAACCAAGATGAGCGCCGCACATGAAATCACTTACAGTATTCTGGTTTATCTGGCAGCAGCTGACGGAGACGGCAGCGGTTCTGCAAGTGGAGACGGCGGTCTGAACTTCGGAACCAACAAGAAACTGGATGAAAAAGCACCGGACATCATTGGTCTGGAGTACAAATCCGAAACCAAACTGGATTATGCGAAGTATTTTAAAATCTATCATTATGACAAAGATGTAACACTTCTGGAAATTGATATGACAAAAGATACGGACAACGATCCGGATAAGGTAAAAGAAGACACGGAAGACAGCGATACGAAGAAGTCCGATACAAAGAAAACTTCTACAAAGACAGACAGTAAGAAGGCTTCCAAGACCAGCACGAAGAAAACAACAAAAACAGACAGCAAAACCACAGACAGCGAGAGCGTAACCTACAGCGATGAGGGTGAAGTGATCGGAAAGACACAGGAAGAGCGTACCGCAGATCTGTATCGGGCAAATGTTGTCAAATATCTGATCGTTCCGGAAGATTCCGATGTGGAACTGCCGGTTGGTATCGAGAAAGAAATGATCGTTGTCAATCTGCCGGTCAAACATGCGTATGTGGATTCCGAGGAAAGTCTGAATACCATGGATGAGCTGAAACTTCTGAAAAAGATCGCAGCAGTGGGATTTGATCAGGACGAAACAGATATTGATGCAGTCAACGAAGCGCTGGAAGAGGAAGACATGATCTATGCAGGATCCGGAGAAGATCTGAAATTCCGGGAACTGGTGAAGAATAAAGTTGATCTTGCCATTGTATCCTCTGAGATCCTTCCGGGAAGCAAGACAGAAAAAGCAGCGAAAGAAGAGGAAGAGAAAGACAGCAAGACAACGAAGACTGCGGATACTTCCACAGACAAGACGGACAGTAAGACAAAGACAGCGGACAGCAAGACAACAACTGCTGACACCGATACAGAAGAAACCACGGTACTGGATTCTCTGGCAGATAACTTTGCAACGCTGGGAGTACCGCTGATCGTCGACCGTTCGGGAGATGAAAAGACAGAGCTTGCAAAAGCAGAATGGCTGAAAGTATACGGTGCAGTATTCGGATGCAGCAAGAAAACCGATAAATTATACAACAAAGTGGTAAAAGCTGCGGAGAGTAAGAAAAAATAATTTTCAGTAAATAGTCACAACGAAAAAACGTGAATTAACGAATTACCGGAAGCGGTCAGAACTCCAGAAGGAAACGTGACTGTTTTCCGGTAATCGTACATAAACGAGGAAAAAAGATGAGAAAAAAAACATACACAGCATGCAGCCATATGACAGCCATTTTCCTTGCGGCAGCCCTGATGCTGACAGGATGCGGAACAGGAGCCGGCGAGAGCAGTTCCGCAGATTCTAAGGAGACACAGACAACGGAAGCAGCAGATACCAAAACGGAAGAACAGCAGGAAACCGATACCACAAACGCAGAAGAAGCGGATACGGCGGAGGATACAGAGAGTACAGCCGACAGCGAAACGTCATATCTGACGGACGCACCGGATGCCCCGGAAGTTTCCGGTCTGACCTGCCAGGGAAAACTGAAACTGGATTATGCGGAGTGTTACGATGTCTACTATTACGATGACGACTATCAGCTGATCGATGTACACGACAGTGCACAGTATCTGCTGGTACCGGAAGGAGCCGAAGCACCGGAAGGTCTGGATGAGAGTATCATCGTACTGCAAAAACCTCTGGACAGAATTTATCTGGCAGCAAGTTCCACGATGGCACTGTTCCGTGCCCTGGACGCTATCGACAATATCAAGATGAGCGGAATCGATGCGTCCGGCTGGTACATTGAGGAAGCAAAACAGGCAATAGAAGACGGCAAGATCCAGTTTGCCGGAAAATACAGCGAACCGGATTATGAGATGCTGATCGATCAGGACTGTGATATCGCCATCGAGTCCACCATGATCCTGCATACACCGAAGGTTCAGGAAATGATCGAAGACCTGGACATCCCGGTATTTATCGACCGTTCCAGTTATGAGACACATCCGCTCGGAAGAACAGAATGGATCAAACTTTACGGTGCGATGATGGATAAAGAAGAGGAAGCCTACAGCTTCTTTGACGAGCAGGCAAAAGTTATCGGAGATCTGAAAGATTTTGAAAATACGGAAAAAACCGTAGCCTTCTTCTTTGTAAGTACCGATGGTTCCATCGTAGTCAGAAGAACGAAAGATTATATCCCGAGTATGATCGAGATCGCCGGCGGCCGGTATGTGTTCCAGGATCTGACAAATGAAGAGAGCAACAGTGCTTCGGTATCGATGAGCATGGAAGAATTCTATGCGACAGCAGCGGATGCCGATTATCTGGTATACAACGCCACCATCGACAGTCCGATCCAGTCCGTGGACGAACTGATCGCAAAGAACGACCTGTTTTCTGACTTTAAGGCAGTGCAGGACGGCAATGTATGGTGCGTTGGAAAATACATGTACCAGGCAACCGATATCGTCGGTCAGCTGATCACCGATTTCCATCTGATGCTGACAGGCGGGGATGAGAAGGATATGACCTTCCTCACAAAAGTAAATTAGTATGAAACAGTTACAATGGAGAAAATAATGGGAAAAAGACAGGAAGCTCCGAAGGGAGCGAACGATTTTCATTATGAAAATTTTCTGCGCAGAAGCAGATACACCACCGTATTTCTGGTGCTGGTGGCTGCCTTCTGTGTGATTACAGTTCTGAATATTAATACGGGAAATGTAGATATTTCCATTTCAAAGATTCTGCGGATCATCTTCCTTCGGGAAGGAGAAAAGATGGAGTACAATATCATCTGGAAGATCCGTCTGCCGCGTATTCTGATGGCGGCGATTCTTGGAGGAGCCCTTTCTCTTTCCGGATTTTTATTACAGACGTTTTTTGAAAACCCGATTGCCGGTCCGTTCGTGCTGGGTATTTCTTCCGGCGCGAAGATGGTGGTTGCTCTTGCGATGATCTATTTCCTTGGAAAATTCCAGGTGGTATCTTCGTATACGCTGATCATCGCGGCATTTATTGGTGCCTTGATCGCGACCGGATTCATCCTTCTGGTATCGCGGAGAATCCACCATATGGCAACACTTCTGGTAGCGGGTATCATGATCGGATATATCTGTTCGGCAGTGACAGACTTTGTGGTAACCTTTGCGGAGGACTCGGACATCGTCAATCTGCATGGATGGAGTCAGGGAAGCTTTTCCGGCATGAACTGGAGCAATGTAAAAGTGGCTGTGATCGTCATCGGAATCACCATTCTGATCACGTTTCTGATGTCAAAGCCGATCGGTGCGTATCAGCTGGGAGAAGCGTATGCACAGAGTATGGGTGTGAACATCAAATTTTTCCGGATCATGCTGATTCTGACGTCGAGTGTGCTGTCCGCCTGTGTGACCGCATTCGCGGGACCGATCTCTTTCGTCGGAATCGCGGTACCGTATCTGGTAAAACGCAGTCTCGGAACTTCAAGACCACTGGTCGTGATACCTGCCACCTTCCTCGGCGGCGGTGTCTTCTGTATGATGTGTGATCTGATCGCGCGTATGGCATTTGCACCGCTGGAACTGAATATCAGTACCGTGACTTCTATATTTGGTGCGCCGGTGGTTATTTTCATGATGCTGCACCGGAAGAAAGGAAACTGACATGGGAGAATATTATTTTCATCTGGATCAGCTGACGGTGGGATACAACGGAAAGCCTCTGATTGATCAGATTCAGGTAGGTATCCATAAAGGAGAGATTGTCACACTGATTGGACCGAACGGATCCGGAAAATCAACAATTTTAAAGAGTATCACCCGACAGCTGAAGATACTAGGCGGTAAGGTTTTGTATGAAGAAAATGATCTGCACAAGCTTTCTTACAAAGAACTTTCCACCAGGATGGCGGTAGTTCTGACAGAACGCATGCGGCCGGAGCTGATGACCTGTCATGATATTGTGGCAACCGGTCGCTATCCTTATACGGGTCGCCTGGGCATCTTAAGCCGGGAAGACGAGAATAAAGTGGATGAGGCCATGCGGATCGTCCATGCGGAAGAACTGGGAAGCCGGGATTTTAATGCCATCAGTGACGGGCAGCGCCAGAGAGTCCTTCTGGCAAGAGCTATCTGCCAGGAACCGGAGATCATCGTGCTGGATGAGCCTACCTCTTTTCTGGATATCCGTCATAAGCTGGAACTGTTATCCATTCTCCGCTCTATGGCAAAAGAAAAGGGCATAACCGTGATCATGTCTCTCCATGAGATCGATCTGGCCCAGAAGATTGCAGATCAGATCCTTTGCGTAAAAGGAGATCATGTCTGCTATTACGGAACTCCGGAACAGATCTTTGAAGAACAGACCATCCGGGAATTATACGGAATCGAAAACGGATTCTATGATCCAAGATTTGGCAGCATTGAGCTTCCAAAGGTTGAGGGGGAGCCGGAGGTCTTCGTGATCGCCGGATGCGGAAGGGGAATACCCATCTACAGGAAGCTGCAAAAGGACAATATCCCTTTTGCAACAGGTATCCTGTATACCAACGACGTGGACTATCAGCTGGCTCGCCTGTTGGCCACTGAGGTGATCACAGAGGAACCTTTTTACCGGATCACCCGGGAGCATCTGCAGAAAGCACTGCAGGTTATGGAAAAATGCAAAAAAGTGATCTGTGCCGATGTGCCTATCGGAGAATGCAACAAAGGACTGGAGGAACTGATCCGGGCCGCAAAAAAGAAATCGTAACGTTGAAGAAAATTAACAGTTACTGGTGTTCAGAATAACAACAGTCAGGTACAAAAGCCTCAGATCATAGGAGAGAAATTCTACAAATCAGATAAACATGCAGACTGCTGCGGAAGCTCCACACACACAAGCTCTTCCGGAAGAAGCCATGGAGGAACATCCGGAAAGTTCTGATGGATGGAAACAATCGACAGCCAATAAGAAAAAGGAAAAAGACGAATCATACATTTTCAGTAGATTCGTCTTTTTTTGCCTGAAGTTGCTATGATTGTTCTAAAGTACGTACATCTGGATAAACATTTGGTGTGTATGATAAGACAGGCATTTACCAATGGATCATTGGGAAAGCTGTAAGAGAAAAAAGTAGCAGAGAAATGCACAGAGCGTTTGACAGTAATGCCGGGAAAGGGTAGAATAAAATAATGTGCGGTTGAAAGAATAGTACTTCACAAACATGGAAGAAATGGAGAAAAAATTATGGCATATTATCTCGTAGATTATGAAAATGTAAAAGCTGACGGAATGTACGGGGTGGATCAGCTTGGCAAGAAGGATTGTGTGTGTATTTTCTACAGTGAAAACGCATCCACACTTACCTTCGGTCTTCACGAAAAACTGAATCAGACAAAAGGAAAGATCGTATTACAAAAAGTTGAAGTCGGTGTGAAAAATGCACTGGATTTTCAATTGTCCACATATCTGGGATATCTGATCAGTGAAAATGAAGGTAAAAACGAGACATATTATATTGTGTCTGAGGATAAAGGTCTTGCGATCCTGACAGGTTACTGGGCAGAACGTGGAGAAAATGTGAAGACTGCGTCAGATATTGCAGCAGCAAAGGAAGATCTGGAAGAAGAAAAACCTTCAAAAACAGAAAAAAAAGAAAAGAAAGAAAAACCAGAAAAAATGGAAAAAGCGGAAAAGGAATCCGGTGAAGAGAGAGAAAAACCTGATCAGCGGAAGAAATTCCATGGAAAAAAACAGCAGAAGAAGGGAAATGCACATTCGGGGCAGACAACAAGACTGCAGGTACACACAAGAAAACAGGAAACAAAATCACAGAATCCGGCGCAGCAGAAACCGGATGTGGAAAACACAGAGATTCCGGTGGCAGAAAAGGTGCTGACAGAAGAGAAACAGGAACAGCAGGTAAAAGAAGTTGCAGTCCTTCAAGAGAATAACGGTGCAGGAATCAGAAAACCGGAACATCGCAAATACAGAAAATACCGCAATTACCGGAAGTATCCGCAGAAAAACAGAAAAACACAGGAATCTTCCAAGGTAATCCGTCCAATCCTCTCAGCAGGAGAATAAAAAAAGAAAAGGATAAGTCATATGATAGCGATAATTGAAAAAGTATATCAGTTTTTATGGGGTGACTGGATCGTGCTTCCGCTTCCGGGAGGAAGTTCTTTTCGGCTTTCCCTGCTCGTACTGATACTGATTCCGGCAGGAATCTGGTTTACGATCCGGACGAGATTTCTTCCCATCCGTCTGTTTCCGGACATGCTGCATACATTGTTTGAAAAAAAGGGAAAGGCGGAAGGGGAGAGCCATAACAGTACATTGTCGGCATTACAGACACTGATCGTCTCTACCGCTACACGTGTCGGTATGGGAAACCTAGTCGGTGTGGTTGCGGCAATTTCCGCCGGAGGAGCAGGTGCGGTTTTCTGGATGTGGGTGACGGCACTCATCGGCTCGTCCACGGCCTTTGTGGAAGCAACTCTTGCACAGATCTATAAAGAAAAAGACCCGGTATATGGTGGCTACCGTGGTGGACCGGCCTATTATATGCACAGATTTATACAGGAAAAGCGGGGAGGAAAAAAGAAACGTTATGTGGGGATATCCGTTCTCTTTGCAATCTCCGGACTGATCTGCTGGTGTGGAATCAGTCAGGTTATCAGCAATTCCGTAACTTCTGCATTCCATAATGCCTTTCACATTCCGCCAATCTATACCACAGTGGTTCTGGTAGCACTTGCGGCAGTGATCATTTTTCGAAAAACTGCAACGGTAAAAGTGCTGGATGTGCTGGTACCGGTTATGGCAGGATGTTATTTTCTGATTACTGTGATTTTGATCTGTATGAATTTTTCTGCCCTTCCGGGAGTGTTTTCCAGAATCTTTGAGGAAGCGTTTGGTATTCGTCAGGCAGTGGCAGGAGGACTTGGTACGGTGGTGATGAATGGTGTGAAACGTGGTTTGTTTTCCAACGAAGCCGGTTCCGGCTCAGCTCCCTGTGCGGCAGCGGCAGCAGAAAGCGATCAACCGGTAAAACTTGGGCTGACCCAGGCACTGGGAGTTTTTATTGATACGATCGTGATCTGCAGCTGTACGGCGATGATCATGCTTCTGACGCCGGAAAGCCTGACCGAAGGGGCGGTAGGAATGGAACTTTTACAGGCAGCAATGGGCTACCATCTGGGACAGTTTGGTGTGATTTTCATTGCAGCGACACTCTGGCTGTTCAGTTTCTCCACTTTTCTCGGTATTTTATATTATGCAAGATCAAATATATCATATCTGTTTGGAGATGGAATGCTGCCGCAGAATCTCTATAAAGTACTTGCATTGGTGATGATGTTTATCGGCGGACTGGCAGCATACACAGTGGTGTGGGATCTTGGAGACGTCGGCGTGGGTCTGATGACCGTGTTTAATATTATTATGCTTTATCCGATGTCCGGAATCGCCATGAAGGCACTGAAATCTTATGAAACAGAGAAGAAAAACAGAAAAAAAGGATAAAAAAACACAAGATATGGAAATTGTTCTTGAATAAATACAATATCTGCCAAAGATTGTACAAAATTGCATACATGCCTATATTTCATGGATTTGGGATTATTTTCTATTTGTTTTTTGAAAAAAGTGATGTTATACTACACCTGACAAAAAGATAACAATCTAAATACACACAAACACAGGAGGATATGCAATGGCTAAGTTTGAACAGTGGGAAGGCTTCCAGGGTAAAAACTGGGTTAATTCCGTAGATGTACGTGACTTTATTCAGTGCAACTACACACCATATGACGGAGATGAAACTTTCCTGGAGGGACCTACAGAGGCAACAGATAAACTGTGGGGAAAACTGCAGGAGCTGCAGAAAGAAGAACGTGCAAAAGGCGGCGTTCTGGATATGGAAACAGAAGTAGTTTCCGGTATCACAGCATATGGCCCGGGATATATCGATGAAAGCATGAAAGATCTGGAAGCAGTCGTTGGTCTGCAGACAGACAAACCGCTGAAGAGAGCATTCATGCCTTACGGTGGAATCAAGATGGCTGAGAAAGCTTGCACAACACACGGATATACACCGAGTGAGAAACTGCATGAAATCTTCACAAAATATCATAAAACACATAACCAGGGTGTATTCGATATCTATACTGACGAGATGAAAGTTGCCCGTCACAATAAAATCATCACCGGTCTGCCGGATACTTACGGTCGTGGACGTATCGTAGGCGATTACCGTCGTGTAGCTCTGTACGGTATCGATTTCCTGCTGGAGAAAAAACACTACGATATGAAACGCTACGAAAGACATGGAATGAAAGGAACTGATTTCCGTCTTCGTGAAGAACTTGCAGATCAGATGAAAGCTCTGAACGAAATGAAAGAAATGGCTGCATCTTACGGATTTGATATTTCCGTACCGGCGAAAAACGCAAAAGAAGCAGCACAGTGGCTGTACTTCGGATATCTGGCAGCAATCAAGACTCAGAACGGAGCAGCAATGAGTGTTGGCCGTGTATCCACATTCCTGGATATCTATATCGAGAGAGACCTGAAAGCAGGTGTTCTGACAGAGAAAGAAGCACAGGAATTGATTGACCATATGGTTATGAAATTCAGAATGGTAAAATTCGCAAGAATTACTTCCTATACAGAACTGTTCTCCGGTGACCCGGTATGGGCTACTCTGGAAGTTGGTGGTATGGGACAGGACGGACGTTCCATGGTAACAAAGAACGATTATCGTTTCCTGCATACACTGGAAAACATGGGACCGTCTCCGGAACCGAACCTGACTGTTCTTTATTCTTCCAGACTGCCGGAATCTTTCAAAGATTACGCAGCAAGAATTTCTGTAACAACAAGTTCTATCCAGTACGAAAACGACGATGTTATGCGTCCGGTATGGGGCGATGACTACAGCATCTGCTGCTGTGTATCCGCTACTCAGACCGGTAAAGAGATCCAGTTCTTCGGTGCACGTGCGAACCTGGCAAAATGCTTACTGTACGCAATCAACGGTGGTATCGATGAGAAGACAAAAGTTCAGGTTGGACCTGCTTACAGACCAATCACAGCAGAATACATGGATTATGATGAAGTAATGGAACATTACGACACCATGATGGACTGGCTGGCAAAACTGTATGTAGATACTCTGAACATGATTCACTACATGCATGACAAATATTATTACGAAGCAGCAGAGATGGCTCTGATCGATACGGATGTAAGACGTACTTTCGCAACCGGTATCGCAGGTTTCTCTCACGTAGTAGATTCCCTGAGTGCGATCAAATACGCAAAAGTTAAAGCAATCCGTGACGAAGACGGTGTGGTAGTTGATTTCGAGACAGAAGGCGAATTCCCAAGATACGGTAACGATGATGACCGTGCAGACGATATCGCAATCTGGCTGCTGAAAACATTCATGCACAAACTGAACAAATGCCACACATACAGAGATTCCGAGCCGACAACTTCTATCCTGACAATCACATCCAACGTAGTATACGGTAAAGCTACCGGTACTCTGCCGGATGGAAGAAAACTGGGCGAGCCTCTGGCACCAGGAGCTAACCCATCTTACGGCGCAGAGAAGAGCGGCCTGCTGGCTTCCCTGAACTCTGTAGCAAAACTGCCATACGAACTGGCACTGGATGGTATCTCCAATACACAGACCATCAGCCCGAGCGCACTGGGTCATGACGATGACGAAAGAGTCAACAACCTGGTACATATCCTGGATGGTTACTTCGATCAGGGTGCACATCACCTGAACGTAAACGTATTCGGTACAGAAAAACTGATCGACGCTATGGAACATCCGGAGAAACCGGAATACGCAAACTTCACAATCCGTGTATCCGGATATGCTGTTAAGTTCATCGACCTGACTCGTGAACAGCAGCTGGATGTTATCGCAAGAACCTGCCACAAAACAATGTAATTTGTCTGACGGATTCAGGTGAATAAACAGTAATATAAAATAAAATCGTTTGGCGGTGCAGTGAAAAACTGTATCGCCAAATGTTTTCTATGGTAAAATATAAAAGAAAAAATGGAGGAGCTTATGTCAGAAGAAAAGAAAGAACTGACAGGATATATTCATTCACTGGAAAGTTTTGGTTCTGTGGACGGACCGGGGGTACGATATGTGATCTTTGTGTCCGGATGTGCGATGCGCTGCCAGTTTTGCCATAACCCGGATACCTGGGATATGAAAGTCGGAACACCTTATACCGCAGAGGAACTGCTGAAAAAAGCAGTCCGCTATAAAGGGTACTGGGGAAAAGAAGGTGGAATTACGGTCTCCGGCGGAGAACCGATGTTGCAGATCGATTTTCTGACAGAACTTTTCCGGAAAGCCAAAGCCCAGGGCATCCACACCACACTGGATACCAGCGGCAATCCCTTTACCAGAGAGGGCGAGCGCTTTGAGAAGATCAAAAAACTTCTGGAAGTGACAGATCTTGTGATGCTGGATATCAAACACATCGATGATGAACAGCATAAGATTCTCACTGGTCAGACGAACCAGAACATTCTGGATATGGCAAGATACCTCGATGAGATCGGAAAACCGATGTGGATCCGCCACGTGTTAGTGCCGGAGCGAAGCGACAAAGACGAATATCTGACCCGTCTGGATGCATTTATCCAGTCTCTTCACAACGTACAGAAAGTAGAGGTTCTCCCCTATCACACACTGGGTGCATACAAATGGACAGAACTCGGTTATGAGTATCCGCTGGAAGGCATCGATCCGCCGACTCAGGAGAGAATCAAAAATGCAAATCAGCTGCTGCATACAGGAGCGCGGGTTTAAAGTGTTTACAGGGCACGTTGTAATAGAAAATGTCATGGAAAAGCAAAGCTTTTTTCATGGCATTTTTTTCTTTACCCGTTCTGTATTTTCATGTATACTATTTATGATAGGTGAATTATGTCCAATATTGTAAACATCAAGAATAAAGAGGTGATTGGAATACATGATTAAAATAAAAGAATACGTGATGGCAGAAAGCCTGGAGCAGGCGTATGAATTGAATCAGAAGAAGCGAAACTGTATTATTGGAGGTATGTTGTGGCTGAAGATGGGAAATCGGATGATTCCGACAGCCATCGATCTGTCCAATCTGGGACTGAATACCATCGAGGAAAATGAAGAAGAGTTTTCCATTGGCTGTATGACAACTCTGCGGCAGCTGGAGCAGCACGAGGGACTGAATAGCTACACAAACGGTGCAGTCAGTGAGAGCGTAAGAAGTATAGTCGGTGTACAGTTCCGAAATCTGGCAACCGTTGGCGGAAGTATTTTCGGAAGATTTGGCTTCTCGGATGTACTGACCTGTTTTCTGACACTGGATACCTGGGTGGAACTGTACAAAGGCGGCTGCATTCCCCTTGCCGAATTTGCCAGGCAAAAACCGAATCGGGATATTCTGGTGCGCCTGATTGTGAAAAAACATGAGGATAAAAGTGTCTATCTGTCTCACAGAAATTCAAAAACAGATTTTCCGGTACTGACCTGTGGTATTTCGTTACGGGAGGGACAGATCTATACGGCAGTCGGTGCCCGTCCGTCGAGAGCAGTCTGTCTGTGTGTGTCCGAGGCTGACTGGAAGAAAAAGGGCAGTGAAGCACTGGCCGGAGAACTGGCTGCGCAGTTCCCGACAGAAGGAAATATGCGTGCGGGAAAAGAATTCCGAAGCCATCTGGCAGAAGTTCTGATCGGCAGAGGGCTCAAACAGATCGAAAAGATGCAGGAGGTATAACGGTATGAAGATCCAGATGACGTTAAATGGTAAAAAAATCACAGAAGAGATTCAGCCGGGGATGCTCCTGCTGGATTTTGTGCGTGCCCATGGGTGTAAAAGTGTGAAAAGAGGATGTGAGACGGCAAACTGCGGGTTGTGTACCGTATTTGTAGATGATAAACCGGTACTTTCCTGTTCCACTCTGGTGGCGAGAGTATCTGGCCATAAAGTAGATACTCTGGAAGGACTGCAGGAGGAAGCGGCGGAGTTCGGTGCATTTATCGCCAATCAGGGAGCAGAACAGTGCGGTTTCTGTAATCCGGGCATGATCATGAACGCACTGGCACTGTTTCGTGAGAATACGGATCCATCCGAGGAAGAAATCAAAGAATATCTGGCAGGAAATCTATGCCGTTGTTCCGGATACGAAGGACAGCTCCGGGGAATCCAGCAGTTTCTTGCTTATAAAAAAGAGAAAGAAGGTGCAGTATGCAGGTAGTAGGACAACCGGTGATGAAAAAAGATGCAATGGCGCTGGTAACAGGAAAACCGGTCTTTACACAGGATGTGGCTCCGGCTGACTGTCTGGTGGTAAAAGTACTTCGAAGCCCGCATGCCAACGCAAATATTCTGTCAATAAAAACAGATGCAGCAAAGAAGGTTCCGGGAATCGAAGCTGTGTATACCTGGGAAGATGTACCAACCCAGCGTTTTACCATGGCCGGACAGACCTATCCGGAGCCAAGTCCCTATGACCGTCAGATCCTGGATCAGCATGTACGCTATGTGGGGGATCCGGTGGCCATCGTAGCGGGAGAGAATGAGGAGTGCGTAGACAAAGCACTGAAAATCATTAAAGTACAGTACGAAGTTCTACCGGCCATTCTGGATTTTCACAAAGCCAAAGATAATGAGATTCTGGTTCACCCGGAAGAAAACTGGAAAGCATTATGTCCGGTGGGAGCAGATAATAAGCGCAATCTGGTGGCAACAGGAACCAGCGGTTACGGGGATGTGGAAGCCGTTTTCAAAGACTGTGAAGTGATGGTGGAAGAGACCTATCATGTAAAAGCAGATCAGCAGGCGATGATGGAGACTTTCCGTACCTGCTGCTTTATGGATGCTTATGGCAGACTGAATGTGGTGAGTTCCACACAGATCGTCTTTCATGTACGAAGGATCCTGTCCAATGCCCTGGGAATACCAAAATCAAAGATCCGTGTCAGCAAACCGAGAATCGGTGGTGGATTCGGGGCAAAACAGTCGGTGGTAGCGGAAGTTTTCCCGGCTTTTGTCACCTGGAAGACCGGAAAACCGTCGATGATCATTTACAGCAGACAGGAATCCCAGACCGCATCTTCCCCACGGCATGAGATGGAAGTAACCGTACGGCTGGGAGCAATGAAAAATGGTAAGATCCGTGCTATCGATGTATATACGTTATCCAATTCCGGTGCGTATGGGGAACATGGTCCGACAACGGTTGGCCTGTCCGGACACAAATCCATTCCGTTATACGAAGGATCTTTGGAGGCTCATCGTTTTTCCTATGACGTAGTTTACAGTAATGTGATGTCTGCAGGTGCATACCGTGGATACGGAGCAACGCAGGGGCAGTTTGCGGTAGAATCCGCTGTCAATCAGCTGGCGGCAAAGATCGGCATAGATCCTCTGAAGGTTCGTGAGATGAACATGGTACGTGAAGGGGTGCAGATGCATTCTTATTACGATGAGGTAAGTAATAGCTGTGCCTTGGATCGTTGTCTGGAGCGTGCAGCAAAGATGATCGGCTGGGAAGACAAATATCCGGCAAGAGATATGGGAAACGGTAAAGTGCGAAGCGTGGGAATGGCCATGTCCATGCAGGGTTCCGGTATCTCCGGTGTGGATGTGGGGTCTGCGGATATCAAACTGAACGAAGACGGTATCTACACCCTGGCAATCGGTGCGGCAGATATGGGAACCGGCTGTGATACGATTCTGGCACAGATGGTAGCAGAATGTATGATGTGCCCGATTGAAAATGTGATCGTCAGCGGTGCGGATACGGATACATCTCCGTATGATTCCGGATCTTATGCATCCAGTACCACATATATTACCGGACGTGCGGTAGAAAAGGCCTGCAGAAAATTACAGGAACGGATCGTGCAGGAAGCTGCAAAGATCCTGAACTGTGAAAGTGAGGAACTGGAATTCGCCGGAGACAGTGTAAAACGTCTGGCTACTGGTGAGGAAGTTTCTCTTACCCAGATCGGTACCAGTTCCATGTGCGGAAGTATCAATGCCCTAGAAGCTGTGGAAGACAGCAGCTCACCGGTGTCCCCGCCTCCGTTTATGGCTGGTATGGTAGAGATTGAACTGGATAAAGAGACTGGTCATGTAGAGGTTCTTGATTATGTGGCAGTTGTGGACTGTGGTACGGTCATCAATCCGAATCTGGCACGGGTTCAGGTGGAAGGAGGCATTGTACAGGGAATCGGTATGGCACTGTATGAGAATATTCAGTACAGCCCGAAAGGACAGCTGAGAAATAATTCCTTCATGCAGTATAAAGTTCCGACCCGTCTGGATATGGGAAAACTGCGTGTGGAGTTTGAGAGCAGTTACGAACCGACAGGACCGTTCGGAGCCAAATCCATCGGTGAGATCGTTATTAATACGCCATCACCGGCACTGGCGCATGCAATCTATAATGCAACCGGTCTGTGGTTCCGGGAACTGCCGATCACAAGCGAAAAAATTGCGATGGGACTCTTGAAAAAATGAGAATTCGAATGATTTATATGGCGGCTGGAAACAGCCGCCGTTTTGGCAGTAATAAACTTTTTTACCTGATTGATGGAAAACCGATGTATCTGCATGTGCTTGAACGATTGTCTGCGGTATGTAAGAGGCACAGGGATTGGGAGATCGTGCTGGTCAGCCAGTATGAAGAACTTCTCGAACAGGGAAAGCAGCTGGCACATCGAACCGTATATTCTCCCGAGAGCAGGGACGGTGCGTCCTGGACGATCAAAAACGGGCTGAAGGCTGCAGGTGACGCAGACGCGTTTGTATTTTTTACCGCAGATCAGCCGTGGCTTTCTGAGGCAACCATTGAAGAATTTGTAAGCAAAATGGAGCAAAACCATGCGGATCTGGGAAGTGTCTGTCTGGGAGAGACACCCGGCAATCCGGTCTGGTTTTCACGGGAATATCTTCCGGAACTTCTGGCACTCTCCGGGGATCAGGGAGGACGGAGAGTCCTGAAAAAATATTCGGAGAGGATCTTCTGGTATCCGGTGGCAGATGCCAGGGAACTGGAAGATGTGGATTATAATTTACGTGAACAACGAGTCAAAAATATGATTGTACCGGACGGGTCATGCTGATATAATAAGGGGGACGCGAAAAGATAAAACATAAAAGGAGATATCCATGAAAAATGAATTGTTTTCCATTGGTCCGATCACAATCTACGGATATGGACTGATGATTGCCATTGGTGTGCTGGCGGCATACTTCAGTGCCACGTACCGGTCGAAAAAATATGCGCTGGATCCGGACAAAGTCTTCTATGTGACGGTCTGGGCGGTGATCGGTGGATTTGGAGGAGCAAAGCTTCTATATCTGATCACGCAGCTTCCGGCGATTCTTAAAGATCCTTCCCTTTTGAAAGATGCACGGAACGGTTTTGTGGTTTATGGAGGAATCATCGGAGGAATCCTTGCCGCATGGCTCTACTGTAAGGTGGCAAAACTAAAATTTATAAAATATTTCGATCTGGTTATGCCGTCGGTGGCACTGGCACAGGGATTTGGAAGAATCGGGTGTTTTCTGGCAGGATGTTGCTATGGAAAAGAGACGAACAGTGCATTTCATATTCTTTTCCACGATTCTGCTTATGCGCCGAACAACGTGCCGTTGATTCCGACGCAGCTGATCTCCAGCGGTCTGGATTTTCTGAACTGCATCTTCCTGATGTGGTTTGCAGGAAAGAAAAAGGGCGACGGACAGGTGGCAGGACTGTATCTGGTTTGTTACAGTGTGGGAAGATTTGTCCTGGAATTCTTCCGTGGGGATCTGGAAAGGGGAAATGTGGGAAGTCTGTCCACATCCCAGTTTATCGCTATTTTCACTGCGATTGCCGGCGTGGTACTGTTTTTCTGGTTTGGAAAGAAAAAGGCACAGGGACCGGAAAAGAATATACAGGAAGAAAAGGTTGTGTAACTATTCAGCAGCCACTACCCCACGAGGTGTCTTGGCATGAATATGCCAAAATCCTGAGACATACAA
>OGXX01001845.1_pt1 | contig 20540 bp, 19 predicted proteins | sample 1576301 | NCBI WGS metagenome assembly OGXX01 (sample SAMEA3541469, study PRJEB24748) | human gut metagenome | biome: human gut; feature: human-associated habitat; material: faeces | place: China | collected 2012
CGAGCTGATGAAGCACGGCTGCACCACCTGCTTCGACCACCACTATGTCTTTCCCGCCAGCAGCGGCGACCTGCTGGGGGCGCAATTCGCCGCCGCCGATGAGTTGGGTATCCGAATGTACGCCAGCCGGGGCAGCATGGATCTGAGCAAGAAGGACGGCGGTCTGCCGCCGGACAGCGTGGTGCAGACGGTGGATGAGATCCTGCGCGACAGCGTCCACGCCATCGAAGCCTATCACGATGCGTCCTACGGCGCCATGCACCGCGTGGCGCTGGCGCCCTGCTCCCCCTTCTCCGTGTCGGCGGAGCTGCTGCGGCAAAGCGCCATTCTGGCCCGTCAGTACGGCGTGCGCCTCCACACCCACCTGTGTGAGACGAAGGATGAGGAGGACTTCATGCTGGCGCGGGAGGGCGTCCGCCCGCTGGCATACATGGAGCGCTTGGGCTGGATCGGCAGTGATGTGTGGTTCGCCCACGGCATCCACTTCAACGACGAGGAGCTGCGTCTGCTGGCGCAGACCGGCACCGGCGTGGCCCACTGCCCCATCAGCAACATGAAGCTCGCCAGCGGTGTGGCGCGTATTCCGGAGATGCTGGCGCTGGGTGTGCCGGTGGGTCTGGCGGTGGACGGCTCCGCCTCCAACGACGGCTCCAGCCTGCTGGAGGAGCTGCGGGTGGCCTACCTGCTGCACCGTCTGACCTCCAGCCGTCAGGCGCCCACCGGCTACGACGTGCTGAAGATGGCCACACGGGGCAGTGCCCGCCTGCTGGGGCGGGACGATATCGGCCAGCTCAGCGAGGGCAAATGCGCCGACCTCTTTATGATCGATGCCCGGCGGCTGGAGCTGGTGGGCTGCGGCTGCGACGCCGGCTCGGTGCTGGGTACCGTGGGTGTCCGCGGCCCGGTGGACTATACGGTGGTGCAGGGCCGCGTCACCGTGGAGGGAGGCCGCCTCGTCACCGTGGACGAGGAGCGTCTGGCGCGCGAGGCCGATGCCAAATGCCGCGCCTATCTCGCCCTGTGACAAGCTGCATCCTACGACAAAAAAGGAACGGGACTTCATGGGAAGTCCCGTTCCTTTTTAGCTTCTATTCCAGCTCACTGCGGTTGTCCGCCATGGTCTTGGCGAACAGCGACGCGCTGCTGGGCGGCGTATAGGTGATGGCGTTGGCGCCCGCCTCAATGGTGGCCAGGATGCTCTCATCCGTGGGGCCGCCGGTGGCGATGATGGCCATATCCGGATACCGTGCCCGCAGCGCCGCCACGATCTCCGGCGTCCGTGCCGCGCCGGACACGTTGAGGATGTCCACCCCCGCGTCCAGATAGGGCTGGATATCCATCTTCTCCGAGATGACTGTGTACACCACCGGGATCTCCACGGCGCTCTTGATATCGCGGATCGTCTCCAGTCCGATCTTGCTGTTGCACACCACGCCGTAGGCGCCCTGATGCTCCACATAGGCGGCCATGCTGGCGGAGCGGATGCCGGTGGTCAGACCGCCGCCCACGCCGCAGAACACCGGCACGTCCGACACGCCGATGATGGCCTGTGTGATGGCAGGCTGGGGCGTAAAGGGGTACACCGCGATGATGGCGTCGGCGTTGATATTCTTGATAATGGCCACGTCCGTGCTGAACACCAGAGACTTGATGCGGCGTCCGAACACCCGGATGCCGCTGCACTCGCTGATGCAGCGGGGCACCGACAGCGCGTGCTTGCGCAGGTTGCCTTCATAGGCCGGTACATATTTTCTCACTGGCTTTCCTTTCCCGCTGTTGCATACCTGTTCTAACCGTATTATAATAACATAAACGGGCAAACCTGTAAATATTTTTGTCCGTGTTCTTCTGAGCATTCCCTTTGTATTGTCTGTTTTCCGTACTTTTTCGTGAGGTGAGTTTCATGCTTTCCATTGTGCAGGGTGATATCACCCAGTCCCACGCCGATGCCATTGTCAACGCCGCCAACACCTCCCTGCTGGGCGGCAGCGGCGTGGACGGCGCTATCCACCGCGCCGCCGGGCCGGGTCTTCTGGCGGAGTGCCGCACCCTCCACGGCTGTGAGACGGGACAGGCCAGGCTGACCGCCGCCTATGACCTGCCCTGCCGGTATGTCATCCACACCGTCGGCCCCATCTGGCGGGGCGGCGGCCACGGTGAGGCGGCGCTGCTGGCCTCCTGCTACCGCAGTGCGCTGACGCTGGCCGTATCCCACGGCTGCCGCAGCGTGGACTTCCCCTCCATCTCCACCGGTGTCTACGGCTACCCGGTGTTACAGGCCGCCCATGTGGCGCTGAAGGCCATTATGGACTTCCTCCGGGAACACCCGGACATGGACGTGCGGATGGTCTGCCACGGCGCGGACACCCTCCACGCCTATCAGGTGGTGTGGAATATGCTCTATCAGGACGTAAAGCCCCACGAGGACTGACAGGACACAAAAAGGATGCCTCTGGCTCTGCCGGAGGCATCCTTTTATGCAAATGCTCAGATCTTAATTAGTTCGTACTCCCGCGTACCGATGCCGATCTTTTCGCCGTGCTCCAGACAGCTGTGCCAGTCCGTATCCGGATGGATGCGCTGGAAGTGGTCATGCTCGTGGACATGACCCGCCTCCCCGTCGGCGGCGGAGCCGCGCAGGGGCGTCTGGGCGTTGACCGCGTCCACGCAGGCCATGTCCAGCGCCACCGGGTCAAAGGAGGCAAACATACCCACGTTGGGTACGATGGGCATATCGTTCTCCGCATGGCAGTCGCAGTTGGGGGACACGTCGATGACCAGCGAGATGTGGAAGCAGGGGCGGCCGTCCACCACCGCCTTGGTGTACTCGGCGATCTTCCGGTTCAGGTTGGTGGTGGTCTCGTCCCAGTTGATCTGCACCGCGTTCTTGGGACAAATGGCGATGCAGCGGCCGCAGCCCACGCATCTGTCGTGGTCGATGACAGCCTTGCCGTCGGTGATGATCGGCGCGCCGTGGGCGCAGATCCTCCGGCACTGGCCGCAGCCCACGCACAGCTTCTGCTTTACATGGGGCTTACCGGCGTTGTGCTGCTCCATCTTACCGGCGCGGCTGCCGCAGCCCATGCCGATATTCTTCAGGCAGCCGCCGAAGCCCGCCTCCTCGTGGCCCTTGAAGTGGGTCAGGGAGATGAACACATCGGCGTCCATAACGGCGCGGCCGATCTTGGCGGCCCGCACATACTCGCCGCCCGCCACCGGCACCTCCACCTCGTCGTTGCCCTTCAGGCCGTCGGCGATGAGGATCTGACAGCCGGTGGTCATGGGGTTGAAGCCGTTGAGCATGGCGCTGTCCAGATGATCCAGCGCATTCTTCCGCCCGCCCACATACAGGGTATTGCAGTCCGTCAGGAAGGGCTTGCCGCCCCGCTCCTTCACGAAGTCCGCCACCGTCTTGGCCCAGTTGGGCCGCAGAAACGCCAGATTGCCCGGCTCGCCAAAGTGCATCTTGATGGCCACATACTTCTCGTTGAAATCGATATCGCCCATGCCCGCTGTTTTCATCAGACGGGTCAGCTTCTGCTGCAAATTCTCATGATGATCCGCCCGCAGGTCGGCAAAATAGACCTTCGATGCCATAGTCAGGCCCTCCCTTTTTCGGATTAGTGCATTTATGATACCACATTCCCGGAAAATATGCTATACTGTTTTTTCGGAAGGAGGTGCGCCATGCGTATACTGACCCACACCGTCGCCGCCGGAGAGGACGGTCTTACCGTCAGGCAGCTGCTCCGCAGCCTGTGGCATATCGATCACAGCCTGCTGAGCCGCCTGAAGTTCCGCAACGCCATCACGCTGAACGGTGCACCCGTCACCGTCCGGGCCGTGGCCCACACCGGTGACCTGCTGTGCGCCGACGTGTCCGATCCCCCTGGCGAGAACCCGCATATTCAACCGGTGGACTTTCCGCTGGACGTTCTATACGAGGACGACGACCTGCTGCTGCTCAACAAACCCTCCGGCATCGCCCTGCACCCCGCCGCCCTGACGGAAGAGCCAGTGACGCTGGCCGGGGCGGTGGCCTTTTACCTCCGCAGTGACACGTTCCACGCCGTAAACCGGCTGGATCGCGGCACCACCGGCGTCATGGCGGTGGCAAAAACGGGGTTCATTCATGCGCGGTGCATGGCTCTGCTCCACACGGAGAGCTTCCGGCGGGAATATCGCGCCGTGTGCGAGGGGGTGCCCTCCCCGGCGGAGGGCGACATCGACCTGCCCGTGGCGCGGGCGGAGGGCTCCCTGCTCCGGCGGCAGATCGACCCGCAGGGACTGCCCGCACACACCCATTATCAGGTGCTGGAGACGGCCCAGGGCCGCGCCCTGCTGCGGCTGACCCCCACCACCGGACGCACACACCAACTGCGGGTACACATGGCCGCCATCGGTCACCCCCTCACCGGCGACTGGCTCTATGGCACGGAGGACAGGGCGCTCATCGCCCGTCCTGCGCTCCACAGCTATCACCTGCGGATGCTGCACCCGGTCACCGGTGCGGTCATCGACGTCACCGCCCCTCTACCGGAGGATATACAGCGGCTGTTGAAGGAGGAACGTCTATGAATTTTCGCCTGTTAACCGCAAAGGAATACCCCCGCTGGTATCACGACCAGCTATCCGAGGCTTTTGTCCCGCAGGAACGCAAGCCTCTGCCCGATATTCTCCGTCTGCTGGAGGAAGGACGTTACGAGGTATGGGGACTGTTTGACGAAGATGAGATGCTGAGTTACGCCGCCCTGTGGAAAAATGCGACAATACCACTGGTACTGCTGGACTATCTGGGAACCACACGCGCTCGTCGTAATGAAGGGCTGGGCAGTGATATGCTTTTGCGGCTGGAGCAGCAGGGACGGCCTCTGGTAGCGGAGGCGGAGTTTCCTGTGCCAGGAGGCAGTGACGCGGAAAACGCACTGCGTCTGCGGCGTATCCAGTTTTATATTCGCAATGGGTTCACTCCCGCCTATATCATGTCCACCTGCGGCATGGTCTGGCAGGCGCTGCTGTGTGGCACTGTCGAACCGTTGGAAAATATCATGGCGCAGCACAAGACGCTGTACGGCGACGTGCGGACAGACGTGGTCATTCCCCTACCCGAGGGGCAAACTCCTCAGCCTCCCTACTGGATGATCTAATAAAGCAACGACCGGCTCACGCCGGTCGTTGCTGTCACAGATCCACCTTTTCATACACCGCCGCGCCCCGGCGGTAAGCCGCCAGCGTCCGCACTACGCTGGAATATCAGCGTCCTTCTGCCAAGGGTTTACGGGCAAGCCGCTTTGTGGTACAATGGTCGCGAAAAGAGGTGGTCAACGTGGAATTATGGGAATTGCTCCGCGTTGGCGGTGATGGCGTCCCGGAATTTCAGACGGCTGAGCAGGCTGCCGGAGATGTGCCACAGGCCGCGGAGCAGCTGCTTGGCGGTCTGCCCGTCCTCGGCGGCGGCCACGGTATGGGTCAGTATGCGCACGGGCGCACCTCCTTTCTTTCTGAAAAACAGTATAGCACATCGGCGGGGAATATGGTACAATAACGGCAACACATTCTCAAAGGAGTACCGCTATGGATCTCTGCGACCGCAACGATATACAGGCACTGCTGGCACGGCACGGCTTTCGCTTCGCCAAGTCTCTGGGACAGAATTTTCTCATTGAGGGCTGGGTGGCGGAGGATATCGCCGCCGCCAGCGGCGCGGACGCCGGTACCGGCGTGGTGGAGGTAGGCCCCGGCATCGGCTCCCTCACCACACAGCTGGCCCGCCGGGCGGGAAGGGTGGTATCTGTGGAGCTGGACCGCCGCCTGTACCCCGTGCTGGCGGAGACGATGGCCGAGCACCCCAACTTTACACTGGTGGAGGGCGACGTGATGCAGCTGTCCCTGCCCGCGCTGGTGCAGGAGCATCTGTCCGGCCTGCGCCCCGTGCTGTGCGCCAACCTGCCCTACAACATCACCACGCCCTTTCTCACCGCCTGCGTGGAGTCCCACTGCTTCGACAGCCTGACGGTGCTGATCCAGAAGGAGGTGGCACAGCGCATCTGCGCCGCCCCCGGCACCGCCGACTACGGCGCGTTCACCCTGCTGATGCAGTACTACACCCAGCCGGAGCTGCTGTTCACCGTACCCAACACCTGCTTCCTCCCGGCGCCCAAGGTCACATCCGCCGTCATTCACTGCAAGACCCGCACCGCCCCGCCGGTGCAGGTGCGGTCTGAGGCCGCCTTCTGGCGTACCGTCCGGGCAGGCTTCGCCCTGCGGCGCAAGACGCTGGTCAATAGCCTGCAAACCGGCTGGGAGCTGCCCAAGGACACCCTGACGGACATCGTCACCGCCTGCGGGCTGGAGCCCACCGTCCGGGGCGAGCGGCTGGGGCTGGAGGAATACGCCCGCCTGTCCGACGTCCTGCTGGACGCGGCGAAATAAGTTTACATAAAAATAACAGGTGTGCGGCCGCACACCTGTTATTTTTATGCAGTCATGAGAGCCTTCTCCACCGCCGCGCCTGCAACGATCCTGCCACTACCGGCACAGAGGACGCCCGCGCGAACGTCTCCGCCCAGACAGGCGACACCCCCGGGTCATCCACTTGGTTGACATAAATTATATCGCACAATCCCTCGGCGCAGATGACCCGCGCCGCCATTTCCGGCGTGATGACCGCCGACCACGGCGCGCCCGCCAGTCTGGCGTAGATGGCCGGGCGGTGCGCCGCCTGCCGGATGGGCTGTCCGAAGGCGGTGGCGCCCAGCACGCAGATGGTGCGCGTCCGCTCCGGCGGCAGCACCGGCTCCCACGTCTCATGGGCCTTGGCGGGCAGCCGCTTGGAGCCGTCCGCCTCCACCAGCACGAAATCCGCCGCCTGCTGCCAGCCGTCAAACGCCGGAGCCGTCAGCTTCCCCTCCGGCGTCAGGCTGCCCGCACAGGCCACGCCGCCCGCTGTCAGCGCCGCTGTCAGCTCCTCCGCCGTCTGGGTGAAGGGATACTGGGGCGGCCGCATGATGTGGGTGGTGGTGGCCAGCAGCACCGTACCGTAGGGACGCAGTTCCTCCGCCAGCTCATACAGCAGGCTGGTCTTGCCGCCGCTGCCTATCACCGCCGTCACGCCTTTTGCCACGCCCAGTACTTTCCACAATTCCTCCACGGAAACACCCCCCTTTTTCCCTATAATACCATGCAAAAGGTGGTGTTGCAACGAAAAAAGCGGGTAAAATTGCCAAAAATACCGGCAAAACTTGACAAAAAGGCAGGATGGTGCTATACTCCACGAGTATTTCTGTTTGGTAACAAAAGTTACAAATAATTTCAATTCTTGCCGCTGCCCTGTTTACGGATGGGGCCGGGCGGCTATACTGCGAGGTACTATGGAACGAATCGAAACCGTGGCGCGGCGTCCGGTCCCTGTGCGCCGCCGCCCCAAGCTGGACCCCGTTTCCGTGTGCCAAGCCATCCACGACGCCCCTGATGGTCTTGTGCGCCTTGTGCGCCGCGGCGTCCGCGCCGTGGGTTACTGGCTGGCCTGGACATGGGACGCTGTGGTCACCGACCAAAAACAGATGTATCAGGACTTTCTCCGCTCCCGCTTTGCCCGGAACTGGCACGCCCTTTTCCATGCCCCGGCGCTGGTGGGCTTCACCGCGGCGCTGCGGAACAACTGGCTGGTGCGCTTCACCGGTATGGTCGCCCTGACGGCCGCCATCTTCGTGGGCGTATCCCTGACGCCTGCCGCCCCCACGCTGGACGCCATCTGCATCCTTGTGGAGCAGGACGGCCCGCAGGTGGTGTCGCAGGACACCGAGGAGCTGGACCGGAACTATCTGTCCCTGCGCCGCAGTCTGGGCGGCGACAAGGCCATGCAGTATATTTTGCAGCCCGGATACACCGTCACCGTCGACCACGCCGGCCAGGTCACCACCGCCGTCTCCGCCGGTGAGCGCTTGCCTGTCTTTCTGGAGCGCTGCGGCATCAGCCTCGGCGATGACGAGATGGTGGAGCTGAATCTCACCGGCGACCAGCTGTCCATCCGCATCAGCGGCACCCTGACCTACCAGCACTTTGTGACTGTGGAAACGGATTACGAGATCAAGCGCACACCCGATCCCCTGATGGACAAGGGTACGGAGGAGATCGTCCGCAAGGGCGTTTCCGGCCAGATCGTGGAGACGTATGAGGACACGGTGGTGCGGGGTGAGGTGGTCTCCACCCGCTATGTGGGCGCCAGCCACGACACCTCCCACGCCGAGCTGGTACGCTACGGCACACGGGTCTATGAGGTGGAGCGGGACGACACCATCGAAAAGGTAGTGCCCAACAGCAGCGGCGAAGGCGGCATCCTCTACTTCAAGTCCGGCGACACCATGACCTACTCCAAAACCCTGACCTGCAGCTCCACCGCCTATTACAGCGGCGGTGAAAAGGGCGCGGCGTGGACCACCGCCGTCGGCGCCAAGGTGGGCATCGGCACCATCGCCGTGGACCCCAAGGTCATTCCCTACTACACCAAGATGTTCATCCAGACCACCAACGGCAGCCGTGTCTACGGTATGGGTACCGCACTGGACTGCGGCGGCGCCGTCAAGGGCAATATCGTCGACCTGTGGTTCCCCACCTATGGGGACTGCCGCAGCTGGGGCCGGCGCAACGTGACCGTGTATATTCTGGATAAAAAGGCGTAACACACCGCCTCATCGCGTAAAAGGGGACGTCCTCCGCGGACGTCCCCTCTCTTATGTCTCGATCACGTCTCAATGACCGCGTTTTTCCGCAGCAGGCAGTCCCGCAGCAGCCGCTGCGCCGCCGGGAGGTACTCCGCCACGGTCTTTGCCTTGCGGATGGCCTTCAGCTCCCGCTCCGTCCCCTCGAAGCTGCCACTGAGATAGTTCCACAGCTCCCGCATCCGGTGCAGCACCGGCGTGTCGCCGGACAGCCGCTGCCGGTAGTCCACCAGCAGCCGGTCGTGGAACGCCGTCAGCTCCTGCCGGGAGGCCGGGGCGCCGCCCCGCAGCCGCCTGCCCAGTGCCGGGTCGGCTATCAAGCCCCGGCCCACCATCACCGCGTCTACCTGCGGATATTGGCGGCAGAATGCCGCCACATCCGCCGCCGTGAACAGGTCGCCGTTGTACACCGGCGCCTCCCGTCGGCTTGCCAGCGCCGCATCAAAGGCGTCCCGGTGTACCGCGCCCCGATAGAACTCCTTCTGCAAGCGCGGGTGGACGATCAGCTCCGCGACGGGGTACCGGGCATAGATGTCCAGCAGCCGCGGCCACTCCGACGGATCGCTCTTTCCGATGCGGGTCTTGATGGACACCCGCATCTCCGGCAGCGCCCCGAAGATCTCATCCAGACACCGCTCCAGCTCCTCCGGATAGGCCAGCAGCCCCGCCCCCTTATGCTTGGCGGTGACGGTACCGGAGGGACAGCCCAGATTGAAATTGACCTCCCGGTATCCCATGGCGTACAGCTCCCGGGCTGCCCACACAAAATAGTCGCCCCGGTTGGTCAGCAGCTGCGGCACGGTGTCCCGCTCCCCCTGCGTCACCTCGTCCAGCTCCTTGCGCTGGAAGGTCAGGTTGCCGTTGGGGGAGAGAAACGGCGTGAAATATTTGTCCACGCCGCCGAACATCTCCCGCTGGGCGCGGCGCCAGATATAGCCGGTCAGCCCCTCCATGGGCGCGGCGTATAGCTTTATGTCAACCATCGTTGTCTCCTCCCGCTGCAATATGGGCTTTTACCGCCCCATCATACCCGATATTTCTTGCATTGGCAACCTTTGTATGGTAAGATATCACGTTGGAAAGCGAGGGATACTATGACCCTTTTTGACTACTATGCGCAATACATGACCGAGCTCTGGGAGGGCAAACGCCCCGCCCCGGAGGGTATCACCCTGCCGGAGGACGGCGACGAGAGCTCCCGCATACAGGCGCTGGGCCAGCAGCTGCAAGCCATGGGCATGGCGGCCTTTGTCCGCGCCTGCGCCGCGCAGGACGGCACGGTGCTGCCGGAGGAACTGTTCAGTGAGCATATCGACCCCAACGGTCTTGCGTTCTTTCTGCGGGATCCGGATGCGCCGGAAGCCGCGCCGGAGCGGCCCGCAACTCCCGATCCCGATGCCAACAAGCACGCCTTCGAGGTGTTTCTGGACTGCATCGCCATGGACGACGGTCTGGTGCAGTACCTCATCGACGTGCTGAAGCGCATGGACCGCAAGGAGTTCTTCAAGCTCAGCCAGATCACCACCAAGCTGGATCTGGATCCGGAAGAATTCCTCTACTGGCTGGGCCGCCGGGAGCTGTACGCCGGTGAGGAGGAGCAGGCCTGCGCCGCCATGATGGATCACGCCCTGCTGCGTCTGGCGGAGGAGGGACGGCTGGACGTGGTGGCCGCCCTGCTCAGCGGCGACCAAAAGACCTTTGAAGCCCTGCGCTGCGAGGCACCGGAGCTTGTCCACGCCCCGGTGGCCACCTATGACTGGTACGCCCGGAACTATCTGGACCGGGACTACCCCATCCGTCTCATCATGCGCCTGAACGGCGTCAAATTCCCCCAATGAGGTACACCGTATGAACGAACAGTACAAAGCTCTCGGCATCAGCGACGCCGTGCTCACCTTCGGCGAGAAGGTCCTCGCCGGTCTGACGGAGCGTTTCTCCCAGATCGACGCCATTTCCGAGGCCAACCAGATGAAGGTCATCGCCGCCATGCAGAAGAACCGGCTGGCCGCCAACCACTTCAATCTCTCCTCCGGCTACGGCTACGACGACGAGGGCCGTGACAATCTGGAACGGGTCTACGCCGACTGCTTCGGCACCGAGGCGGCGCTGGTGCGTCCCCAGATCACCTGCGGCACCCACGCGCTGGCGCTGGCGCTGGGCGCCAACCTGCTGCCCGGCGACGAGCTGCTCAGCCCTGTGGGCGGCCCCTACGACACGCTGGAGGAGGTCATCGGCATCCGCCCCTCCGCCGGCTCCCTCAAGGAGTACGGCGTCTCCTACCGGCAGGTGGATCTGCTGCCCGGCGGTGTCTTTGACTACGACGGTATCCGTGCCGCCATCAACGAGAAAACAAAGCTGGTCACCATCCAGCGCTCCAAGGGCTACGCCACCCGTCCCAGCTTCTCTGTGGAGCAGATCGGTGAGCTGATCGCCTTCTGCAAGCAGTGCAAGCCGGACGTGATCTGCATGGTGGACAACTGCTACGGCGAGTTCACCGAGCTGCGGGAGCCGTCCAACGTAGGCGCGGACATGATCGTGGGCAGCCTCATCAAGAACCCCGGCGGCGGTCTGGCCCCCACCGGCGGCTATGTCTGCGGCCGGGCCGATCTCATCGATCGCTGCGCCCGCCGTCTGTCCGCCCCCGGCCTGGGCCGGGAGGTCGGCGCCAATCTGGGTCTGCTGACCCAGCTGTATCAGGGCTTCTTCCTGTCCCCCACCGTCACCGCCGCCGCTGTCAAGGGCGCGGTGTTCGCCTCCGCCTGCTATGAAAAGCTGGGCTTCCGCGTGGTGCCCGCCGCCGACGAGACCCGCCACGACATCATTCAGGCCGTGGAGCTGGGCAGCCGTGAGGGTATGGTGGCCTTCTGCAAGGGCATTCAGGCCGCCGCGCCGGTGGACAGCTACGTAACGCCGGAGCCGTGGGCCATGCCCGGCTACGACAGCGAGGTCATCATGGCCGCCGGCGCCTTCGTGCAGGGCAGCTCCATCGAGCTTTCCGCCGACGGCCCCATCCGCCCGCCCTACGCCGTGTATTTTCAGGGCGGCCTGACATGGTACCACGCCAAGCTGGGCATCCTGATGAGCCTGCAGAAAATGCTGGAGGCCGGCCTCATCTCACTCTAATTATGTAAACTTGCAGAGGTATCTATGCTCCTCCCTAACCACCCTTTTCGACGGCGTCCGCCACCCGTTGTATTCTCCCGGAATATAAATCTTATGTAAACTAAAAGGAGAATATTATGTGGTTTTGGTTTTCCCTCATCGCTCTGATCTGCTGGAGCGGCTCCGACCTGTTCAGCAAGATCGGCTGTCAGGATGCGGACGATAAGTACAGCCATCTCAAGATGGTCATGGCCGTGGGCCTTGTGATGGGCCTCCACGCGGCCTACGAAATTTTCATCAACGGCACAGAGATCAACGGCAGCATCATCCTCACTTATCTGCCGGTGTCCCTGCTGTACATCAGCTCCATGACCATCGGCTACATCGGCCTGCGGTACATCGAGCTGTCCATCTCCTCCCCCATCTGCAACTCCTCCGGCGCGCTGGTGGCGGTACTGGCGCTGGCCACCGGCGGTCTGGGTGATCTGGTACCCGCCCAGCTGGTGGCCACGGCGCTGGTCTGCGTGGGCGTCATCGGCCTTGGTATCGTGGAAGCCCGGGAGGACGACGACCTGCGGGCCGCCCGTCAGGAGGCCAGCAACCATCGCTACGCCAAGTCCGTGCTGGCGCTGGCGCTGCCGGTGGTCTACTGTCTGCTGGACGCGCTGGGCACCTTTGCCGACAGCCGCGTGCTGGAGACGCTGAACGAGGACAGCGCCAACTGCGCCTATGAGCTGACGTTCCTGCTGGCCGCTATCGTGTGCTTCATCTATGTGGTGCTCATCAAAAAGAGCAAGCTCGTCCCCAAGCGGGAGGGTCCCAAGTACGTGGGCGCCATCTGCGAAACAGCCGGTCAGTTCGCCTACATCTACGCGCTGGCAGACACGGCCCATGTGGCGCTGGCCGCCCCCATCATCTCCGCCTACTGCGTGGCCTCCGTGCTGTGGAGCCGCCTGTTCCTCAAGGAGAAGCTGAGCTGGAAGCACTACGCCATGATCGCACTGGTGGTGGCCGGTATCGTGATCCTCGGTCTGTACGACGCGTAACGCAATATGAAAACGGCATCTGCGGACACCGCAGACCGCTCGACAAGCAAAGCAAAACACGGCGCTGTCCCCGATACAGGGGCAGCGCCGTGTCCTCTTTTTACTTGCTATGCTCCCACGCCAGCAGCTTTGCCTTTCGATCCAGCCCGCCGGCGTATCCGGTCAGGCTGCCGTCTGCACCGATCACGCGGTGGCAGGGTATGATGAGGGAGATCCGATTGTGTCCCACCGCGCCGCCCACAGCCTGCGCGGACATCCGGGCAAGCCCCCGCTCCGCCGCCAGACGCGCTGCCAGCTGTCCGTAGGTCACGGTCTGCCCGTAGGGGATCTGCAAGAGCAGCGCCCACACCGCCTGTTGGAACGGGGAACCGACGGGATGCAGCGGCGGCAGGAAGTCCGGCTCTCTGCCGGTAAAGTAGCTATCCAGCCAGCGCCTGGTCTCCGCGAGAATCGGCGTCTCCTGCCGGATATGAGCCGCCGGAAGTCCCTCGGCAAAGTACTTCCCTCCGTCGAACCAGAGACCGGTCAGACCGCTCTCATCCGCCGCCAGCAGCATGCCGCCCAGCGGCGAGTCGTAGTGCTGCGTGCATATCACGGTGCATCCCTCCTTTTTATCAGTTTACCACGGTGTCAGCTGTTTGGCAACCGGCGTATCGCGCATATACACCGGCGCTGCGGCACATTTCCAAAAAGAATACCCCATCCTATCGGATGGGGTATTCTTTTTGGAGCGGGCGACGAGGCTCGAACTCGCTACCTCGACCTTGGCAAGGTCGCGCTCTACCAGATGAGCTACGCCCGCAAACGCAAGATTGATTATACCTGCGTTTTTCGGATTTGTCAAGCGCTAATTTGCATTTTTTGTATTTTGTTCTGCACCCTCTGCGCTCCCTGCGCCGCTCAGCAGCACCTCAATGATGCCGGCGTTCCCCGAATCCGGGTAGAAATTCACCGTCCACGGCTCCTTGCTCTCCGGCTCTACCTCGGCCTGTATCCGGGTCACCTGTGTGCGAACCTCCTCCGCCTGATGGTCGAAGTAGCCCACCTGCACCACCAGCTCCGCAGCGTGGTTCCGTGCGGTCTCCCGCAGCAGATCCCCCAGAGCGGAGGTGCTGGTGATATGCACAATGCCCGCCACCTGAGCCGCCGTGCGGCGATAGCCGACGGTCAGCTGGATGGCGTCATAGTTCCGAGGTGTCTCGTCCACCGTATAGGTCAGGTACTCCACGGCGTAGGCTCCCAGCGGCGTCTCCTTCTGCACCTCCAGACACGCCCGCTCCGCCGCCTGCGGGGCGGGAAGCCCGCTGTCGTCGGGGTAGAGCCAGATGGTGCCCTCCCGGGCGCCGCCGGTCAGCAGCAGCATCAGGTCGTTCACCAGGTCCTGATAGCTCTCCGCCCGGAGGACGGATCGGTCCTCGCTCTCGTAGTAGCTGGAGCTGTGGGGCTCGGTGACGCTATAATCCCGGTTCAGCAGGGAGCCGCAGCCGGTAAGGGGCAGCATCAGCAGGGCCGCCGCCAGCGCCCATACACGTTTTCTCATGGCCGCACCTTACAGTCCGCCCGGCGCATATACGCCGAAGCCCTCGCCCAGTATCTCGTGGGCGTCGCAGACGATGACAAAGGCGTCTGGGTCGATCTCCTGTACCGCCCGCTTCACGGGGATGATCTGTGTCCGGGCGCAGGCGCACAGGATCACCTGCTTGTCCTTGCCGCTGTAAGCGCCCTTGCCCTGCAAAAGTGTCACACCACGATCCAGCTCCAGCAGGCGGTGGGTCAGCTCCTCATGGCGGTCGCTGATGATATAGGCCACCTTGGCGGCATTGGGGCCGTAGACCACCTTGTCGATGGACACGGAGATCAGAGACAGGGAGATCATGCCGTACAGCGCACGGGTCAGATCCCGGAAGATCAGGGCGTAGGTCACCGTCACCAGAATGTCGATGGCAAGACACAGGGTACCGATGCTGAGGCTCTCCAGCTTCAGCTTCAGCAGCCGGGCCGCCAGCTCCGTGCCGCCGGTGGTGGCTCCCTCCCGCAGCATGATGCCGCAGGAGACGCCGATGATGACGCCGCCGTACAGACAGGCCAGAATGGGCTCCATGGGCTTAAAGGTATGCACCGCCGCCAGACCGTCGATCATCAGAGAGCTGACGGCCGTGGCATAGACGGAGGAGAACAGGAAATCCTTGCCGATGAACCGCCAGCCCAGCACGAACAGCGGCACGTTGAGGATAATGACGATGGTGCCGATGGGCAGGCCCGGCAGCAGGTAGTTGATGATCTGCCCCAGACCGGTGAAGCCGCCCACGCTGATGTGGTTGGGGTCAAACATCCAGTTGAACCCCACGGCATACAGGGCGCAGGACGCCGTGATGATGAGATACTGCGTCAGGACGTTCCGTTTCATAGGCTCCTCCTTTTTTCTTACAACAGGGTCAGCTGCTCCTCGCCCCGGTCCTCCGGCCGCAGGAGAGCGCCGGTACCGGGGATGCTGCGGGCCCGATAGCGGGGGAGATTCACGATACCGGACTCCTCCGGCGTGCAGACTCGCTGCAGCTGGTATTTGGGCTTCAGGGTCATGACCGCCACGCCCTGCGTGGAGCGGGTGGCCTTGGGCAGCAGCAGGGACGTGTGGAAGATCAGCGCTCTGGGCTCCGTGGACAGCAGCGCCAGCTCCCGATCCTCCGCCAGCGGCAGAATGGCCACCAGCCTGCTCTTGTCGGAGTAGGCCCCGGTGAGCTTGCGGCGGTTGGAGACGGTGGCGTAGGCCTTCATCTCCACACGGGCGATCTTGCCGTTTTCAAAGAAGAACAGCAGATGCCCGCTGTAATCCCCCGGCAGCACCATATATACCACGCTCTCGCCCTCGTCCATGCCCAGCTTCGCCGGCAGATAGTCGCCCAGCACTGATGCCTTACTGTCACCGAACTCACTGAGACGGGTCTTGTAGACCTGACACCGGTCGGTGAAGAACATGACCTCGGCGGCATTGGTGGCCTCCGTCTGCTGGCCGGGGCCGTCGCCCTCCTTGTACTTCTGCTCGCCGCTCATCCGCAGGGACTGGGGCGTGATCTTCTTGAAATATCCCTCACGGGACAGGAACACGGTGACAGGATAGTCCTCCACCTGCTCTTCCTCCCGATACTCCTCCACCTCGTGGCTGTAAATGATCTCGGTTTTCCGGGGCTGGGCGTACTTCTTGCGTACCTGCGTCAGCTCCTCCACCATGATCCTACGGATGCGGGCTGGCTTTTGCAGGGTGTCCTCCAGATCCTGGATCTCTCCCTGCAAACTCTCCGTCTCCTGCACCCGCTTGAGGATGTACTCCTTGTTGATGTTGCGGAGCTTGATCTCCGCCACGTATTCCGCCTGCTTCTCATCGATGCCAAAGCCGATCATCAGGTTGGGGATGACCTCGGCCTCCTCCTCCGTCTCCCGGATGATCCGGATGGCCTTGTCGATATCCAGCAGGATGCGCTTCAGGCCCTGCAGCAGGTGGAGCTTCTCCTTCTTCCTGTTGAGGATATAGTACACCCGGCGTTTGACGCAGTCGGTGCGCCACGCCGTCCACTCCGTGAGGATCTCCCCCACCCCCATGACCCGGGGCATACCGGCGATAAGGATGTTGAAGTTGCAGCTCACCGTGTCCTGCAGGGGGGTCAGGCGGAACAGCTTGGCCATCAGCTTGTCCGGATCCACGCCGCGCTTCAGGTCGATGGCCAGCTTCAGACCGCTCAGATCCGTCTCGTCCCGCATATCGGCGATCTCCTTGATCTTGCCGGCCTTCACCAGCTCCGCCACCTTGTCCAGTATCGTCTCAATAGCGGTGGAGTAGGGGATCTCGTAGACCTCGATGACGTTTTCCTTCTTATCGTAGCGCCAGCGGGCGCGGACCTTCAGGCCGCCCCGTCCCGTGGCGTAGATGCTTCGCAGCTCATCGTTGTCGCAGATGATCTGCCCGCCGGTGGGAAAGTCCGGTGCCAGCAGGGTGGAGGCGATGTCGTGGTCGGGGTTTTTCAGATACGCGATGGTGGTGTCGCACACCTCGCCCAGATTGAAGCCGCAGATCTGGCTGGCCATGCCCACGGCGATGCCCTGATTGGCAGACACCAGCACGTTGGGGTAGGTGGTGGGCAGCAGCGACGGCTCCTTCATGGTGTTGTCGTAGTTGTCCACAAAGTCCACGGCGTCGCAGTCCAGATCCCGGAACAGCTCGGCGCAGATGGGCGCCAGCTTGGCCTCGGTATAGCGGCTGGCGGCGTAGGCCATATCCCGGGAGTACACCTTGCCGAAGTTGCCCTTGCTGTCCACGAAGGGGTGCAGCAGGGACTCGTTGCCCTTGGCCAGACGCACCATGGTCTCATAGATGGCCTGATCGCCGTGGGGGTTCAGGCGCATGGTCTGGCCCACGATGTTGGCGGACTTGGTGCGGCTGCCGGTGAGCAGCCCCATCTTGTACATGGTGTACAGCAGCTTGCGGTGAGAGGGCTTGAAGCCGTCGATCTCCGGGATGGCGCGGCTGACGATGACCGACATGGCGTAGGGCATATAGTTCTCGTCCAGCGTGCGGGTGATGGGCTGCTCCACCACCGCGCCCCGCAGGCCCATCACATTGGGATCGGCCGGCCGGTGGACGGTCTTTTCTTCCGTTTTCTTCTTTGCCATTGCGGTTCCTTTCTCAGCTCACGTCGATCATATCCAGATAGCGGCAGCCATTCTCGGCGATATAGTCCTTGCGGCCCGCCAGATTGTCACCCAGCAGCAGGTCAAAGACCCGCGCCGTCTCCTCCGCCTCCTCCGGCAGCACACGGATGAGCCGCCGTGTCTCCGGATTCATGGTGGTGAGCCACATCATCTCCGGGTCGTTCTCACCCAGTCCCTTGGAGCGCTGGATATTCACCTTTTTCCCGGACAGTTCCTTGAGGATGTCCGCCTTCTCCCGCTCGGAGTAGGCGAACCACGTCTTTTCGCCGCCCTTTTCCTTGCAGGTGATCTCAAACAGCGGCGTCTCCGCGATATAGACGTAGCCCTCCCGGATCAGGGTGGGACACAGGCGGTACAGCATGGTCAGGATCAGCGTCCGGATCTGGAAGCCGTCCACATCGCCATCGGTGCAGATGACCACCTTACTCCAGCGCAGGTTGGCAAGGTCGAACTGGTTCAGATCCTTCACCGCCTTGCCGCTGACCTCCACGCCGCAGCCCAGCACCTTCATCAGGTCGGTGATGACGTCGCTTTTGAAGATACGGGGATAGTCGGCCTTCAGGCAGTTCAGGATCTTGCCCCGCACGGGCATCAGACCCTGAAACTCCGCGTCGCGGGACTGCTTGCAGGCGCCCAGAGCGGAGTCGCCCTCTACGATGTAGATCTCCCGCCGCTCCACGTCCTTGGTGCGGCAGTCCACAAACTTCTGGACGCGGTTGGCGATGTCGATCTTCTCCGTCAGCTTCTTTTTCTGGTTGATGCGGGTGCGCTCCGCCGTCTCGCGGCTGCGCTTGTTGATGAGCACCTGTGCGGCGATCTTCTCCGCCGCCTCCTTGTTCTCGATGAAGTAGATCTCCATCCGGCTGCGGAGGAACTCTGTCATGGCCTCCTGGATGAACTTGTTGGTGATGGCCTTCTTTGTCTGGTTCTCATAGCTGGTCTGGGTGGAGAAGCTGTTGCTCACCAGAATGAGGCAGTCCTGCACGTCCGGGAATGTGATCTTGGACTCGCCCTTTGTATATTTGTTGTTGTCGCGCAGGTACTTATCGATGGCGGACACCATGGCTGAGCGGGTGGCCTTCTCCGGGCTGCCGCCGTGCTCCAGATAGCTGGAGTTGTGGTAGTACTCGCACACCGCCGTCCGGTTGGAGAAGCACAGCGCCACGCTGAGCTTCACCTTGTACTCCGGCTTGTCCGCCCGGTCGCGGCCCCGGCGCTCCGCCTCCCAGAATACCGGCTCCGTCAGGGCATCGTCCCCCGCCAGCTCCCGGATGTAGTCGGCGATGCCGTTTTCATACAGGAACTCCTGGGTATCAAACTTACCGGGGGCCGTCTCGTTGCGCAGGCGGAACGTGACGCCGGCGTTGACCACCGCCTGCCGCTTCATCACGTCCTGATAGTAGTCCAGCGGCACGGCGATGTCGGTAAACACCTCCAGATCCGGCAGCCAGCGGATGGTGGTGCCGGTCCTTTTCTTGTTGGTGGTCAGCTCCGCGCTCTCCAGCTTTCCCACGATCTCGCCCCGCTCGAAGCGGAGGCGGTACTCCTTCCCCTCACGGTACACCGTAACGTCCATATAGCGGGAGGCGTACTGGGTGGCGCAGGAGCCAAGGCCGTTCAGACCCAGGGAAAACTCATAGTTCTCGCTGTTCTCGTTGTCGTACTTGCCGCCGGCGTACAGCTCGCAGAACACCAGCTCCCAGTTGTAGCGTCCCTCTTTTTCGTTCCAGTCCACCGGGCAGCCCCGACCCTGGTCCTCCACCTGGATGGACCGGTCGGCGAACCGGGTCACAGTGATGAGCTTGCCGTGGCCGCCCCGGGCCTCGTCGATGGCGTTGGACAGTATCTCGAATACCGCGTGCTCGCAGCCCTCCAACCCATCGGAGCCAAAAATGACGCCGGGCCGCTTCCGTACCCGGTCCGCCCCTTTCAGACTGGAGATACTTTCATTATCATAAGTCGCTTTCTTTGCCATATCTATCCTCCGGTGTATACCGATCACAATTCATTATACATTATATAGTATCGGCAGGCGTTTTGCAAGCGCTCACACGCCCCATTCCCCGCCGCTTCCGCAAGAAATGTTAGATCCCCTGAAATATTGACTGGTTTACACAAAAAGTAACCCGGCCGCAACCGGGCGCAGCCCTTTGTGTATAGGGTTTTGCACAGTTTCCACACCTTTTTCCACCAGCGTTATGTTACCTGATAATTCTCGTAAAAAGTTGCAAAAACACAGTTAATAGACATAATCAGGCGGCTTTTACTCTTATGCGTGTATACTTGCGTGCATATTCATTTGCTGCACACGCTTATCGGACGACACGCTGTTGAATAACCGTGAAACCACCTGTCCCCCAGGGCTTTTCGCCCACGCCCCTGACAAACTGCACAACAGGACAACGGCGGCGCGGCGCAACTTTTCCGTCACGGCGCAAAAAAGACTCTTGCGCTCTGCCGGCAGGTGTGCTATGATGTGAATACAGTTGTTCGCAAGCGGCGGACACAGGGAGGAACGATATGGAGAAACAGAAATTTTACTTAGTCGCCGCCGACGCTCTGCCGGAGGTCTTTCTCCGGGTAGCAGAGGCCAAACGGATGCTGCAGGTAGGCGAGGCCGCCACCGTGGGCGACGCTGCCCGCCAGGTGGGCATCAGCCGCAGCGCCTTCTATAAATACAAGGATGCCGTACAGCCCTTCCAGAATATGCACGCGGGGCATATCATCACCTTTTATGCCCTGCTGAAGGACAACCCCGGCGTGCTGTCCAACTACCTGGCCATCTTCGCCAATTCCGGCGCCAACATCCTGACCATCAACCAGACCATCCCCACCAATGGCTGCGCCGGCGTGACCATCTCCGCGGAGACGGGCGATATGTCCGAGGAGCTGGATGATCTGATGACCCGTGCCGCCGCGGCGGAGGGCGTGCTCAAATTTGAGATCATGGCGGGATAATGCTCAGACG
>OGXX01001846.1_pt1 | contig 20536 bp, 10 predicted proteins | sample 1576301 | NCBI WGS metagenome assembly OGXX01 (sample SAMEA3541469, study PRJEB24748) | human gut metagenome | biome: human gut; feature: human-associated habitat; material: faeces | place: China | collected 2012
CTGGGTTAAGGACGAGCCGAACAATCGATATAGTCATGAAAACTACATCCCGTACACTGTAGTAGAAAAAGATACTACTATACAGTACTTAACGCTGGGTGATCCGTTCACGGTGAAATTTGATACGAAGGGCGGAACGCCATCGACTATAACAGATCAGACAGTTAAGTATGGACAGAAGGCATACAAGCCAACGGAACCCCAAAAAACCGACTGCAAGTTTGACGGTTGGTATACAAGTCCGGATTACACGCAAAAGTGGGATTTTGCCAACGACAGCGTGACCAAGGATATTACGCTTTATGCCAAGTGGATCGAAAAGGTCACGCTTCATTGCGATTTCCAAGGTGGCACAAGAGGCTCGGACACAAGTTATACTGCCAAAGCATACCCCGGTGAGAAGGCGAAGATGCCTTGGTGGGGAGGGATTACCAGAGAGGGTTATTCATTCATAGAATGGAATGACAAACCGGACGGTACTGGTAAATCGTACTCTCGTACCATAGACAGCATTACAATGCCAGATCATGATCTGACTCTTTATGCGATCTGGAAGAAATTAGATGTCATTAAGGTAAGCTTTGATGCGCAGGGCGGCTATTTCCCTGATATCGATAACTCAACTACTTGGAAGTTCCTTGTCGAACGTCCGACGGGAGACGATAGTAAATACGTTTCGGATTGCGGTGATTATAGACGCGTTGACGAAGAAAGCGAAATTGTAAAAATTGTAAATGGAACGCGCTATCGCTTCAAAGGTTGGTACCTTAATCCAGACGATCCAAAGGCCAGTGAATCCCCGGCAGCCGTTCAGCTTACCGCTGAAAGTCCCGCCGAAATTACGTTCTACGCAGTTTGGGGAGAATACATCGATATGCCATTCACAGTTCACTATGAGACATTCGGTGTTGAGGAGATCCCGTCCAGGACAATAATGGAATCGGCATTGGAAAACGGCGGTCAACTTGAAGAGGTTCCGGCTCCGCCGGCGGGTTCTGGAATCACCGAATGGAAGTGGACTGTTAATTTGGTGGAGCTGCTAATGAATTCGCCCAAACCTGAAATGCAGAAAGAGGCGAAGGAAGCACTGCAATACGTCACTGATCAGCAGGCTGCAATCAATCAGGCCTATAACAATGGGGAAATTACTGAAGAAGAACGCAATGAATATATAGCAGAACTCCAAAATGAAGTTGTAGCGTTCCATTACCCTGTTTCTTATACTCCCCAGGGCAGGGAGATGAGCTTTGAAGCACTGTTGTTGGGATACGTAAAAGCAAGTGGGCAGAATGAGGTCACAGTCTATACATGGAACAAGGCTGACCAATATCCGGTGATCTATGACGCAAATGGCGGGAAAAACGCACCTGACATGGAGTCTTATCAATTCAATGCTTTGGTTAATATCGCAGATGGAGTACCTGAACGTGATGGCTATCAGTTCATCGGCTGGAACACCAAAGCGGATGGAACTGGAGAAGCTGTGACCGCGGAAACTGTAGTAACGGATGAGATGGAAGTATACGCCGTATTCGAACAGAATCCAGCACCGATTGAAGAAGTCAAAGTTGTGATTAACGTAGACGGTGTGAAGAGTGAAGTAAAAGTCATCAAAGGAGAAGCGATCGGAAGTAACCTTCCGGCAGATCCGACGAAAAAGGGCTACACCTTCAAAGGATGGAATACAAAGGCAGACGGAACCGGAGAAACTGTGACCGCAGATACGGTGGTAAGTGACGATCTGGAAGTATATGCAATCTTCGAGAAGACCGAAACCCCGAAAGATCCGGAGAAACCGGATCCGGGAAAAGGCGATGATACGAAGAAACCGGAGACCCCAAGACCGACACCGACCACGACTCCAACCAACACCAACACAACCAAAAAGAACAACACAACAACAGGTACCACAACACCTGCATCCAAAACAACCACAACAGCGCAGACAGCCAAATCGGTGAAAACAGCCGATGCCACACCACTGGCATCCACCGCAGCCGCAGGAGGACTCTCTCTGCTCGGTATACTGGCAGCCCTGTTTGGAAAAAAGAAAAAATAATCTGATACTCAACACTCCTGGAGTATAAAAAGAACCCCGCCCCGGATAAGAAGCGAAACGATTCGCGGAAGATCCGGGGCGGGGTTTTGTTACAGGAAAGTACTTTCCTGTAGTACAAAATGTTGTGCATGAATGTGCCGGGCACATTCGGATATGTAATTGAGAAATGTAACATCAGAGATCATCGGATTCATCCGGAAAGATATAATCATTCAGTTCTTCAAAATCCAGAAATTCCGATAAAGTCATATTGAAAGCATTGGCAATTTTATGAAGAGTAGCCGCCCGGGGATCTTTGGTAAGTCCTCGGACGATATTATCCAGAGTGGATTGCTTGACCCCGCTCATGGTTGCCAGTTTGTTGATTGAAATGTTTCGTTGTTTACATAAGGTGCGTATTCGCTGTACATATAATTCTGAATATTCCATTGGGTATCCCTTTATCCTGTTGTAAGATTCGTTTTATTTCCTGAATTAATAGTATCAAGAGTACAGCTTGAAGTTACCCGTATACGGGTTGACTGTAGAGCCTAAATTCGCTATACTTACCCGTATACGGGTAAAAATTCGACATCCTGTTACAAGGCAAGTCGGAATAAAACAGATTACAAAAAGATGCAAAAGACAAGATTGCATCCAGAGAAAAAGTGATCAGAGGAAAAATATTTCAGAGTAAGGAAAATGAGGAACCATGAGTGAATTTTCACAGATGTTATCAAAATTTATAAAAGAGAGAGATACGAATATTTACATGCTGGCAAAGTATTGTAATTATGACCGGGCGAACATGTACAAACTGACCAGCGGCAAGCGCAATGCACCGGATCTTCCGTTTGTAAAAAAACTTGCGGAATATATGCATCTGTCACCGGATGAGGAGAAGCAGCTGATAGAAAAATACAAGATTTCTGTCGTTGGATATGAAACGTATTACAGAAGAAAAAATATCGAAGAATTTTTATCAGAATTTGCATTTGCAGAGACGGTTCTTTCGATGGCACAGATTGATTTTCGGATCGATATGGAGAGCGGAAAAAATATTATCCTGAAAAACAGCCATGATATCGAGAGTATCCTGATCCATATGTTCACCGCAGAAATGAAATGTGAACACGGAAAGATCCAGATGCTGGTGCAGCCGGAGATCGACGGGCTGAGCAACGTGCTGAACCTTTGCGGGCACGGAGAAGGAAATCTGCGGATCGATCATATCGTCCGCCTGTCAAATAAACCGGATTATATGGAAGGAGAAAAACTGTATAACCTGGAGTGCTTAAAGAAAATATTACCTTATTATAATTACAACTATGACTACAACACCTGGTATTATTACGGGGATATCTCGGCAAATTCATATGAATTTACCATGTTCCCGTATATGATCCTGACTTCAGAGTTCGGTTGTTTGCTGACCGCGGATATGAAAAACGGATATCTGATCAGCGAACCGGAGATGCTCGAACAGATGCGAAACAATTTCTGCCGCCAGCAGAAACAATCCAGAAAACTGATCAATTGTGTGGAAAATATCGCCGAGCAGTTTGAAACGGTAGGAAATATGGTAGTTACAAAATATTCTGGATACGGTTTACAGGATGATCCATGCGTGATGGCATTTCTTGAGGACGAACTAATTCAGAAATATGTAGCTCCACAGATGGAACACCGGGAAATCTTGGTTCAGATGACGACGGAATACTGCCGGTGTCTTGCCAACCAGGATGTGACTTATATCTTCTCGATGGAGGGTATTTTAAACTTCCTCGAAACAGGGATTATTACCGAACTGGATCCGGCATTATACACACCACCGACACTGGAAGATCGCGTCCGGATTGTAGAAAAAATTCTGGAAAAAGGAACCCGCCTCCTGAAATCCCCAATGAGCGACCGGAAAACAAACATGAACCTCTATGTCACTTCCGAACACGGTCTGCTGCGGGTAGCCCTGCCGGAGAAGAAGGTATTTCTGGATATTATTCTGGAAGAATCGGAGCTGCTTCATTCGTTCTATGATTATTGTGAGAGCATGGAAGAAGAGCTGTTTTATGAGAAGGACGAGGCGGAGAAGATTGTGCGGGGAGAGGTTGAGAAAATAAGAGCAAATCATAAATAAGAAAAATATCAAAACTGAGGGTGAATCAGGGTCATGAGTTGTCAGATCCTGGTTCACCCTCATAAATTTTATAAAAGATAATAGGATGCTGTCTGCAAATCAGAATCTTTTGAAATGGTATTTTTTATAATCTGTTTCTCATTACAACATACGCCTGGATATTTTCAGATAAATAAAACATTTAATCTGAAAAATACTGACACAAGTAACGACACATCTTGAAGCAGATAACATGAAAAAGTACAATAGAGAAAATATAACTTCACATGAGGGAGGAAATACCTATGAAAAAACAGAAAGTATGTGCATTGCTTTGTGTGGCAGCGATGACGATCAGCTCGGTTACACCTGCAATGGCAGCAGATTCTGCAGTAACTCCACAGGAAGAGAACGTGATAACAGAAGAGGTGGAAGAGGCAGCAGATCCGGTAGAGGAAGACAGTCAGGAAGTTGAGACTACGGTAGACGGAACGGAGGAAGAACAGGAAGATACAGAAGATACAGGGGACGAATCCGAAACTTCCGGGGAACCGCAGCAGGATAAGGAAGAGCCGGAAGCAGATACAGAAAGCACACCGGAGACAACTGAACAGGATGTCACGGACAGCCAGGAAGCAGATACAAATGCGGATGAAAGAGCGATTCCGACAGAGGGATGGTATACGGATGCAAATGGAAAGACCTTCTTTTATGAGAATGGAGAAAAACTGGTAGAAACTATTGTGGAGATTGAAGACGAAGAGGGTCTTGTATATGGTTACTACTTTGATGAAGATGGTATTCTGGTAACGAACGGATGCTATTTTATAAGCTATGAGACAGATGACGGTCAGTGGGAAGATGGTTATATCTATGCAGATGAAGAAGGCCATCTGTTGAAGGGATGGTATACAAAAGACTCATGGAATCCGGAATATTACGGTGAAGATTACCTCGCATATCAGAATAGATTTTTAGAGGAAGATGGAAAACTGTATTATTTCGATGAAGGTGGCTATCGCGTGAAAGGCAGAGAAATTATTATCGGAGGTGTTTTATACAAAGCAGATGAAGATGGTGCACTCACCGTTCAGGAAGTATCCGATAAAAACGGCTGGCAGCTGGTAGGAAATACCTGGTATTACTATAAAGACGGAAAGGTTTTGAAAGATACTTATGCAACTATCAATGGCGCACAGTATTATTTCGATTCTGACGGAGCTATGGTGACCGGTGTATTTTATGATGAAGAACTGGGAGACAATCGTTTCGCAGAACCGAGTGGAAAAATAGTAAACGCCACCGGATGGTATCAGTCTAAAGAAACCGGCAAATGGTACTGGTTTGAAAAAGCAGGTATTGTCTTAGCGGGAGCACTTGAGACGATCAAGGGAAAAGAATTCTATTTCTCCGAGGAAGGCGAGATGATGACCGGTACATTCCAGGCTTCTTATGTGAATAAGAACAGTGAATGGGTAACTGAAACATTGTATGCCGATCAGTATGGTGCTGTCAGCAGAACAGCCGGATGGAAAAACGATAATGGATACTGGTATTATGTAAAACAGAACGGGGAAGCAGTATCGAATGAAATCGTAGATATCAACGGAAAATCCTACTCTTTTAATGAATATGGAACCATGCAGAGCGGATATATTTATCCATATATAACAGACAGTTCAGGTGCTATTCTTAAAAATCAATGGGTGAAAAATGGAGTAGAATGGTACTTTGTCTGCAAGAATGGACAGGTATGCACCAGTCAGTGGATTGATGGAACATATTATGTTGACGACCGGGGTATAATGGTAACCAGTTCCTGCACGATTAACGGAAAACTTTATATCTTTGATGAGAATGGAAAAAAAGTTGCAACAGTGGGAGAAAAGAATGGCTGGCAGCTGATCGAGGGACAGTGGTACTATACAGAAAACGGAGCATTGTATAATGGCTGGCTGGATCATAAATATTATCTGGAAAATGGCAGAATGGAAACACAGAGTGTGGTTCCGGCAGAACATGTGCAAGGGGCTTCTACATATGTTGGAACTGATGGAACTGTTCAGTCCGGTTGGATTCTGATAGGGGATACGGTCTGGTATTATGCAGAAAAAGACACAAAGACAGGGGATACGATCCTGATCGAAGATGATTGGAAAGCAATCAACGGAAAATGGTATTATTTTGACTGTTTTGAAATGCTTTCCGGTACAGTTAAAGAAATTGGTGGCAAATTAAGTAAATTTGCTGCAAGCGGAGCATGGCAGGGATATGTTACGCAAAAGGGCTGGATAAAGAGTGATTCAGGAGAATGGTATTATATTAATGAAGATGGCACCTTTGCTACAGGGGAACAGAAAATCAATGGAAAAACCTATTATTTCTGGGAAGACGGTATAATGACCAGGAACATGGCGGTAGGTCTTGGCTGGTATGATGAAGAGACTTACTGGTTTAATGCCGATGGAATGTTAGATACAACTACCGGATGGAAGCAGGATGAAGACGGAGAATGGTATTATGTTGCAAATGGCAGAGTGGTATCGGGAACAAAAGTTATAAACGGAACGACCTATTATTTCAGAAAGCTCTGGCCATCATATGGAACTCTTGAGCAGGGCATATGGGAAGAAAACGGAAAATATTTCCTGATTGATGAAAATGGAAAATGGACAGCAGTTTCTACCGGATGGTATCTGAATAAAGAATATGGTGGAAATCAATGGTACTATTTCCAGAATGGACAGCCATATACAGGAAGTGTGGGACGTTATGCCGTTAACCGTGGAAGAATGGTAACAGGATTATATGAAGGTTATATGTTTGATGAAAACGGACTGTTAGTAACCAATCGCTGGATATATCGTTACAACACCTGGTATTATGCCGGAAGCACCGGAAAAGTTTATACCGGAACGAGAACCGTGAATGGAAAAACATATGTGTTCGACTGGTACGGAGCTTTGGTGAAATAACAGTAATACGCAGAAAGAACGGAGGGTCTGGCAGGGAGCCAGACCCTCTGTGAAATTAAGGGAAAATTGCGAGGGAAGCGGACAAATGAAGAAAATATGGAAGAAATTGTTGGCAGGAATTTTGTGTTCAACCTTACTTCTGGGTCAGGGAGCCGGTCTGGTCTATGCGGAAGAGAATGTTGAAGAAAATATGGAAGAACATACAGAAGAAGAGAGTGAAGAAAATACCGAAGAATACACGGAAGAAGAGGCAGAAGAAAACAGCGGGGAAGACATCAAAGAAAATACGGAAAAAACGGTTGAAGATTCAGAGAGTGATAAAACGGAAGAGAACGATGTATATGCGAATGTAGCGGAAACATCGGGTACGGAAATACTCTATTCGGGTGTATCAGGTGATCTTAATTGGAAAATAGACAGTAATGGAAAATTAACTATTTCGGGATCGGGAGATTATATATGCAATTATACCTATTGTGGCCATGAAATGCCTATGTGGTGCAAATACGGTGAATATGTATCAGCGGTAGACCTTAAAAACTTAGATACTTTAGCTATGACATCGATGAGGGGGATGTTTGCACGGTGCTCAAAAATAGAAACAATAGATGTAAGTAATTTAGATACATCAAATATTACAAATATGGCTGATATGTTTTATGAGTGTAAGCATCTTAAAAGGGTAAACTTAAGCAATTTCGACACATCGAATGTTACAGATATGGAAAGCATGTTTGGAGTATGTACTAGTCTTTGGCAGTTAGAAGTGAGTACTTTTGACACGTCAAAAGTAACTAACATGAAGAAAATGTTTGAAACATGTAGTAGTCTTGAGCAATTAGATTTGAGTAATTTTGACACATCAAAAGTAACTGAAATGGGGAGTATGTTTTTTGGATGTTCCAGTCTTAAACAATTGGATTTAAGTAGTTTTAGCACATCAAAAGTAAGAAATATGGGATGGATGTTTGGGTTATGTAGTAGTTTCAAACAATTAGATTTGAGTAATTTTGACACATCAAAAGTAGAGAATATGAGGTGGATGTTTGAATGGTGTAGTAGTCTTGAACAATTAGATTTGAGTAATTTTGATACATCAAAAGTAGAGGATATTAGCGGAATGTTTTGGCACTGTGAAAAATTATTATCTAGTATAACTATTTCTGGAAATGTCAAGTGCTATGAAGATTGTTTTGGTGTATGCTCAACAGAACCAAATTCGCGGTTAGAGGTAAAGTATAACAAAAATTGCTCAAAAGAACTTGCACAAAAAATCGTAGATACAAAGAGTTCTGATTCTAATGTGGTTTTGATGGAAGGCGGAACTGGTGCAGATGGAAGTGATGAGGAAGACAATGGAGAAATATGCTTCTTCAGCAAATGGGATGCCGAAAAACAGATTGCTTACTTTGGAAGTTCCGATTTAACTGGCAGCCAGGTGACGAAGGAAACAGACACCTCATTTCTGGCGGATGTCGACAGTATGGTAGGAAATTATGTGACAGTTTTACGAAAGTCCCGGACAGATAACCTTGTTGCTCCGAGTACGTTGCTGGCCATTAGTCCGGTGGAAACAAAATCAGGTACAGTTACGGCTGCAACGACAGATTCGGTCACAGTAGGGGACAATACCTATAAAACAACACTTTTTCAGCCGAAAAGTTATGTGGGAACATTTGTGTTGTACCATATTCGGAAAGATGGTTCTGCCTCTGTACAGAAATTGGAAAAATCCAAAGGAACTTTAACATCCTGGAATACAGAGACAAAACGATTAAAAATAGGTGATGAATATAAACTGGGAACAGGTGCAGAGCAGGCAGCTTTAGATTTTCTTGGACAGACCAAATACACCAGCATGGTAGTTCAGTTTATACATGATGAATTCAAAAATATATATCGAATCACAGATAAACTGGATGCAGATTCAGACACAACCGGACCTAATTTTTATGATACGGCAGTTCCACCAACGGAAGATGAAACAATTTTGAGAGATGAAATGAAAGAATGGGACAGAGCTTATGAACAATATATCAGTTCCGTTCAGGTAGCGTTGCGTAATTATGCGATGACAGATGAAGAGAAGAAAAACACATCGATTACGGAAGAAGCAAGGAGAATGCAGACGGCGGATAAGAATTCTAACAGTAAGTATCTGACGGGTGCACTTGGAAGTTATGCGGAGTATTGTTATAAGGCACTCGCAGAATATCTTTACGACCACACATGTGATAATATAGATTTTTCATCCGTAGATCTTTCATCAACTTTTGCGGGAACCAATCTGGTAAAAGCGGTATGCAGATCATTCAATGGTGATGAACGAACATATGAATATGGCGATGTTAAGGTTACTTTGAATGTGTTGATTGTAAATTCAAGCAAGACAGGGCATCTGATCGTGGAGAAGAATGGAAGAAAAGTAGTTACGGCAATTGTGTGCTCCAATCAGGAAGAAATTCAGAAGAGCGTTGATGCGTATGTGAAAGAATTACGATCACTTGCAACAAATACCGTTTACAATATGAGCAGTGCTGTGTATAAGGATATCTTAGGTCAATCTTTAGATACACTGACAGAAGAATATGTGAGTAAACATGTCACCATGATTGAAAAACGGTTTATGGTTAAATTGTCTGAGAAATTCAATTCCGCGGGTGTAGGTGATGTAGTAAAAACATTAAATGAATGTTATTCTTATTATAAGTATGTAGAAAAGAATCTGAATTGGGGCAAGTTAGATGATATTCAGACAGTTTTGACAAATATTCAGAATCTGGAATTCAAAGATACGAATATCAAAGATATTGCAGTTAAAAAATCAGTAAAAACATTACAGAAAGCAAAAAAGAGCTTTGTAAAATCGTATGAAAGGCATCTTGCAGGAACCCTGTCAGGTAATAAAACCAGTTTCTTTAATATTCATATCAAATGCCCGGTAGACGTTGAAGTTTATAATTCCGGTGGTACACGGATCGGATGTGCCAGTGAGACAGATCTGTGGTATGACGACAGTATTATTATAACAGATCTTGGTGGAGCCAAGACGATAACATCTCTGACAAATGACCTTATCACGTTTAAAGTCAGCGGAAGAGAGAACGGAACCATGGATTGTATGATTGAAGAATATAATGAGAACCATGAGCCGATTGGTCGACTGAATTATTATAATATCAGTCTGACGCCGAATCAGGAATATGATTTCTCATTAATAAATGATCTGGCAGCAAATAAGGAAAAATTAACGATCAACACAAATGATGAAGCCATTGTTGCAGATGAGTATATTTCATCGCAAGACAGCGCGAGAGCTTTGATTTCCTGTAATGTAACAGCAGATGATGGAAAAGAAGGTGGAACGGTTACAGGAGTAGGAACGTATATCCGTGGAAATGCAGTAGTTTTGTCTGCCACTCCTGACAAGGGTTATATTTTTGAAGGATGGTATCAGGAAGATGAGCTCATGAGTTTGAATAAAACGTATGAATTCACGGCAAAGAAAGATGAAGTTCTCACTGCAAAATTTATACGGGACGAGCGTGTAAATGTTGAGATAAATGCAGAAGAGGGAGGAGATGTCACCGGTTCCGGCAGGTATTATAAAGAAGAGAGCGTTACGGTAAAAGCAACACCGGACAAAGCGTATCAGTTTGATGGATGGTATGTCAACGACAAAAAAGTATCCGATGAGACAGAATATCAGTTTACTGCAACAGAAGATATTACCCTTACAGCGAAATTCAAAAAGAGTGGAAAATGGATACAATCCGGTTCCAGATGGTGGTACCGTTATGAAGATGGTTCTTATCCGGCAGATGAACTGTGCAAGATTGGAAATGCGTGGTATGGATTTGATCCTGCAGGCTGGATGCAGACCGGCTGGGCTGTTCATAACAACAAATGGTACTATTTCGCTCAAAGTGGAGCTATGGCAACAGAATGGATCCATGTTGGAGGAACGTGGTATTATCTGAACGCTGATGGAAGTATGGTGACCGGCTGGAATTTGATAAAAGGCAAATGGTATTACATGAACAGATCCGGAGCCATGGTAACCGGTTGGAACTCCATTGGTGGCAGGTGGTATTATCTGAACGGCTCGGGCTCTATGGTGACCGGCTGGAATGCAATCAGAGGTAAGTGGTATTACATGAACAGTGAAGGAGCGATGCAGATCGGCTGGGTTGAAGTGAATGGTAAGTGGTACTATCTCAATGCCAGTGGAGCGATGCAGACTGGTTGGGTTAAGGTGAATGGTTCCTGGTATTACATGGATGCCAACGGTGTGATGCAGACAAACCGCTGGATCTCCGGCACATATTATGTGAAAGCAGATGGAAGAATGGCTGTATCGGAATGGATTCAGGGGTACTATGTAGGAGCAGACGGAGCTTGGAGAGGATAAGGACTTACAAAAGAGCAAGAAAATAGTAAATAAGAATAGTTAATAAAACTGCCCGGAATGATAGAAATATCAAAATTGGGCGGTTTTATTTTGAATGAATTATTTGCATGGAAAGAATTTCCAGATAAATACAACAATTTAATTTAAAAAGTATTAAAAAAGATGGATAATACAAAAAAATGCTGACACAAGTAATGACACATATTGAAGCGTATAGTGAGGAAAAGTACAATAAAGAAAATATAACGTAATGTGAGGGAGGAAAACACATGAAAAGAATGAAACAGTTTTGCAGTCTTTTACTTGCGGGAGCGATTCTGGCGACGAGTGTGGCTCCTACAACGGTCAGTGCGGCGGCATGGAGAAAGAAAAGTGTGGGATGGTGGTATCAGGAAGATAATGGAAGCTATCCTGCGAATCAGTGGAAAGCAATCAATGGAAACTGGTACTGGTTTAACAGAAACGGGTATATGGTAACCGGCTGGCAGAATATTGGAGGAAGCTGGTATTATTTCCAGTCGAGCGGAGCGATGATTGGTCAGGGCTGGCATGTCATTAACGGAAGCTGGTATTATATGTACGCCAGTGGAGCGATGGCATCAAATACCTGGATTGGAGACTCTTATGTAAATGGAAGCGGAGCCTGGGTTCCGGGAAAAACAAGAATTCAGGCAGGCTGGGTAAAGAGCGGAAACCGCTGGTGGTATCGTCATGCGGATGGAAGTTATACCAAAAATGGATGGGAAAAGATCGGAAGTGACTGGTATTTATTTGACTCAGCAGGTTGGATGCTTACTGGCTGGCAGTATGTTGGCGGAAGCTGGTATTATCTTCAGGCAAGCGGAGCAATGTATGGAGAAGGCTGGCATCAGATTAATGGCGATTGGTATTATATGTACGCAGATGGAGTGATGGCAGCTAATACCTGGATTGGAAATTATTATGTAAATTCTTCAGGAATTAGAATTGATGCAACAAATGGTGTGTATTTGATGGATATTGTCAAGCCATATGTTACACCAGCTAATTACGAAGAATATACAGATAGATCCTTTAAGATGGGAGGGAAATACTATACAAATGGTTTCAAATGTAACGGCTATGGTGATGAGAATAGAGGAAATGAAACATATTTCAATTTGAATGGCGAATATAGTAAGATTTCATTTGTCGCAGGGATTTTAGATGGCACTTTTTCTGGCCCCGTTTCGGATAAAGTAACATTTAGAGTAATAGCGGATGGAAAAGAAGTTGATTGCTATACTATGAAATATGGAGACTTGCCGGTTACACGTACAGTATCTATTAATAAATGTAAACAATTGAAGATATCTGTGTATAGTTATCAGTCCACTGCATTTTATGATGGAGATTTTGGAGTGGCGGAGATAAAAGTAAAGAAATAGATTTATGCTAAAGGGTTGCATCAACGGTTCCCAATCGCTGATGCAACCCATTTATTTTTCTAAATAAATGAGATGTATAGCACTTCTTTACGTTATACAAAATGACAGGAAGCGATCGACAGAATGGTAAGTTTCCATAGCTCGTTCAAAACTTTGTTCCTGTTTGTGGCAACGAACGAAGAAAAACGGACACAAAACACGACACAGATTGACACATATCACGACATAGATTGCAAAATGACTGAAAAAAATGTAAAATATAAACTATAATTATAAAAAAACAAATAGATATAAGATGTCGGCAAATGAAGAAAAGAAAATGCGGGTCTGGGAGAAGTGGAGATATGATGAACAGGGAAAATCAAAAAAGAAACAAAAACAGAGTGATAAAAGGTGTTTTACTGGCGCTGGTGATAATCTTGCTTGGGATTGGAACCGGAGAACTCCTTGTATATCTGGGTGTCGTGAAAATCCCTGGTTTGAGCCAATCGGAAACAGACTCGGATACGCCGGCAGACAGTGCAGAAACAACATCTGAAACTTCACAGGAAACAACAGAGCAAACAGGCATTCCGGATGATGCAGCGGAATTCAATGGTCATCACTATTATGTTTACAATCCGGATGATATAACTACCTGGAAAGAAGCCAGACAATACTGTGAATCGAAGGGTGGTTATCTTGCAACGATTACGAGCAAAGAAGAAAACGACTTTGTGTATTCGTATCTTAAGAATAACGTTGATTATGAGAGCGCCTATTTTGGATTTACAGACAAAGAATCAGAAGAATGGGCATGGGATAACGGTGAGATCGGAACGTTCACAAACTGGCATACCGGAGAGCCGAGCAATAAAAATTCAAATAATGATTACGCAAGATATTATGATAAATATTCAGATGGAACGTGGAGTGCCGGAGACTTTGGAGAGCAGACAGGAAACAGTAAAAGCGTTTTTATCTGTGAGTGGGGCAAATATCGGACAACGCCATCAACACCGGCAAAGTCAGCAACGGAAACACCTGCAAAGACGGTGGACGACACGGAAATCTGGGACACTTTCCTGAAAGAAAAACAATATGAATCCAATATTACAGACTGGACCATTACAGAACTTCAATATTGCCTGCTGGACATTGATCAGGATGGCAGAAGAGAACTGATTCTTACTCCGGGAACAAGTTGGGATGATTATGAGATCTATCAGGTATATACGATCGGAGAAGATGGAAAAGTCTATCTGGCGGATGATTTTACAACCTGTTATGGACTCGGTTATTCCTCAAAATATAAGGCGCTTGCATATGACAGCGTCAGACCGTCGGAAATGTCTGCGAGTCTGGAATATCACGCAATGGACGGAACGAAAATGACGGAAAGTTTCGCGGTAAATATGGAGGTTGATCTGGATACCTATCTGCCGGTATACAAAGTGCGGGATATATCCAAAGGAACAGACAGTACAATTACGGAAGAGGAGTACGAAGCATACGGAAAGGAATGTACATGGCTGACAGACTGGAAGCCAGTGGAAAATCAATCGGCGAAAAAAAATTCCGGGAAGACGAAGACACAGACATCCGATCAGGACTGGAAAACGGCATACGCACAGTTCCTGCGGAACGGAGGGTATAAGAGTGATATGCCAGGATGCGACGCACCACGGTTTTTCGTATATGATGTGGACGGAGATGGTTCGATGGAACTTGTGATTATACGGGCGACATACTCTGTGGTCGGAGGAGATGTGTATACTCTTGTGAATGGGAAAGTAGTACATGCAGGGGGAACATCCGGAACTTATGGAAGTTTTGCAAGTTATCCTTCGGATGGACTGCTCCTGTCGAGTTACGGTCACATGGGAGTAGACCTGGAAGAATATTTTACACTGTCGGATGGAAAACTCGTTTCACAGGCAAGATGGATATCCAGCTTTACAGATGGTGAAACCTGGTATCTGAATGATCAGGAAACAACACAGGAGGCGTACGAAAACTGGAAGGCAGAACATGTAAACGGAGAAATTTTTGCTATAGAGTATAACGATGCTCACCCGATTACAGAGGAAAATATACAGGCGTACGTGAAATAAAAGGTGCGTTTGAGTATATAAACCGACACAAGGCGTGACACATATTGTGGAGATACATAAAATGTAATAAATATATAATATGTAGAAAATAAAAGGAACCGGAGGAGAAAAATGAAGTGTACAAATTGTGGTCTCGAACTGCCACCAGGAAGCAAATTTTGTGAACGATGTGGAAGCAGGTTACAGGAAGAAACGGATCAAAACGGCAACCAGGTGACAGGAAGATGCAGAATATGTGGGGCGGAATTGAAAGCCGGATATGCGTTTTGCGAGAGGTGCGGAGAACCGGTATCTGCATCCTATTCTGACCCATCAAGAACGGCACCTCTTCCTCAAACGGGACAGCCAGGAAAAAAGAAATGGGTTGTTCCGGTGGTTGCAGGACTTTTGACCCTTACCCTTGTTGGGGCAGGAGCTTTTGTAATCCTGTGGAACTCTGCAAAAACAAATGAAACCGAATCGGTAAATGAGGATACCGTTGCTGAAGCAAATGACAATGAAGAGGAAACAAATGAAATTGAAAGTACCGATACAACTGATCCGGTTGAAGAGGAAACACAGACAGAACCGCCGCTGTTTTCAAAACGAATCTGGGATTATGATGGAACGATATACACCAGTTATGCTATGGACAATACAAACTGGACAAGCCTGACCGGAGATTATCACGATACGTTTATTGCATATCATAATAATATTTATCTGAGAAGAGCCAACAGTACAGACAGTGACAGAAGAGAACTTGTCCGTCAGGATATGGACGGAAAAGAAACCGTGATTGCAGAGGATGTGAATCCACTGTATGGTCTGGTGATTTACGAGGATCATCTGTACTATATTGCTCTGGATGACAGCATGCAGTCGGAAGGAAAAGTAGTAGATCTGTCGGATCTCTCTGTTGCAGACAGCGAAGATTATCAGATTAAGGCAGCAGATGCGAATACGTGGATTTTATGTGGAATAAAAGGAGAGGAAGGCGGCCAGCTTTTCATGTGTGATCCGGGATTTGAAAACATAAACAAACTGGATATAACCACGGACACGTTCATGGGCATCTATGATGATAAAATTTATTTTCAGACGCAGGAAGATGGAAAATATCATGTGCAGACATACGATGTAAATTCAGGAGATATTGCATCTGTTCTGGAGGATTTGGATGAGCCGGCAGTGCTGAGCGGAAGTGATCTGTTCTATGCGGAAAAGACCGGGAATGGAACAACATTGCACAGAATGGAAGTGGGTGCAAACGGAAAGGTATATGAGTATTCCCTGAAAGATATTGATGTTTATATGAGAGGAAGCTTTTATGAAGCGGATAACAAAGTGTATCTAATCAGATTCCTGCAGGGAAAAGAAGAGAAGAATGCAGAAATGATAGCGTTGGATCTGCAAAGTGGCGAGTATGAATCCATAGGAATGTGGACAAATACGGAGATCCAGAACACGGAAGTCCAAAGTACAGCAAATGCAAGATATCAGGCTTATGCAGAAAAGATCAAAGAGGAAGAAAAAAAGTATGGGTCAGTCAAAATAAAAAATGACTCATATGCCTGCATGACCGGTATTTGTTTTATTGATCTCGTTGATTTTGCGGGTAACGGAGAGGAACAGCTGCTTCTTGTTCATCAGAACAGTAATAGGGAGTGCGGATATGAAATCTGGTCCTGGGAGAATGGACAGATGGTTCTTCTCGAGACGGACGACCTTTTTGTCACAGACGGTGGTGTTCGAACGGTAATATACAGTAAGAAAGAAGGAAAAACATATCTGGTCACCGGAGCTATGGATGATTTTGAAGAATATTATTTCCATGGCTATTCCGGAAGTTCATTCGGCAAAGCATATGAAATCGTGCGTGATGAGGAGCTGAATGGGGATGAGTGGAACGAGTTTTATACCGTAAATGGGCAAAATGTTTCTGAGAGTACCTATGATGATGCATATACCGAATGGCTTGCAAATACGACAGAGTATAATCTGAGCTATGATTGTGATCAGGTTTTGCAACTGATGGAAAATGTGAAAGAAAGATTAAACGGGAAATAATATGTGAAATAGTATTTCATGTTACATGAATGGGATACAAAGTAATAAGGAACTATTTAAGACGAAGGAGGAAAACACATGAAAAGAATGAAACAGTTTTGCAGTTTGTTACTCGCAGGAACGATTCTGGCGACCAGCCTGACCCCGATGACGGTCAGCGCCGCATCGTGGAAAAAGAACAGTGTAGGCTGGTGGTATGAGGAAGACAACGGAAGTTACCCTGCAAACCAGTGGAAACAGATCAACGGGAACTGGTACTGGTTTAATAAGAACGGATATATGGCAACCGGCTGGCAGTACATCGGAGGAAGCTGGTATTACTTACAGTCAAGCGGAGCGATGTTGGGACAGGGCTGGCATGACATTAATGGAAATTGGTTCTATATGTATGCAAGCGGAGCGATGGCAGCAGACACCTGGATCGGAGATTGTTATGTAAACAGCAGTGGAGCTTGGGTACAGGGAAAGACAAAAGTACAGGCAGGCTGGGTACAGAGTGGAAGCCGCTGGTGGTATGGTCATGCAGACGGAGGCTACACAAGAAATGGCTGGGAAATGATCAAAGGTCAGTGGTATTTCTTCGATAAAGATGGCTGGATGGTAACCGGCTGGAGACAGATCGGAGGAGACTGGTACTACTTCCAGACAAGCGGAGCGATGCTTGGAGAAGGCTGGCACGCGATTAATGGAAACTGGTATTATATGTATGCAAACGGCGTGATGGCAACGAATACCTGGATCAATGGGGATTATGTAAATGGCTCCGGCGCATGGATTTCCAATAAAAATCTGGCATATGGTCAGAAGGTCAAAGAGTATGAAAATAAATATGGTACGGCGCAGATTAAAAGCCCCTCCAACTATGTTTCTTATATGACCGGACTCTGTTTTATAAAACTGGTTGATTTTGCGCAGAATGGTCAGGAACAGCTGTTGCTGGTATATAGAAATTCTGTAGGAGATTACAAATACGAAGTTTGGGATTGGGATAACCAACTTTCAATGTTGGACTATGGAGAACCTATCACTATAGATGCGGGACAGGAACTTATATATCTTACGCAATACGAAGGAAAGACCTATCTGGTTACAGGAGAAATAGATGATGTCGATCAGTTTTATTATCACGGGTTTAATGGAAGCACGTTTGGACAGGTTAGACAGGAAATTACACGAACACACTATTTATCCGGATATAATGTATATTACACCTATGAAATTAATGGAAAAACAGTGAGCGAGAATACATACTATTCAGAACACGAAAAATGGTTTAAAAATTTAACGGAATATAACTTAAGCTATGATTGTAATCAGATTATCAAAGACAACCAAGCAGTGAAAGCAAAATTAGGATTATAAAAATACGATCAAAGTGATTTTAAGAGCTACAGATTATGTTGCTGCCAGCAGCATTGCCTGTAGCTCTTTTGTGATTTTGATAATTTTAGCAAAATGTTTCAAAAATTTCAGATTCCTGTTTCTTTCACGAAGATTTTCCGAAGATGAGGAAACTCATTTGTTATGGGATACTTATATCAGATCAAACAACAACGTTGAAAGGGAGGAAAGGATATGTGGAACTATGGATTTGGCGAAGAGGCAATGGTTAATTTCAGAGATTCAATTTCAGGTGTCGTAAGAAGACAGAACAAATGGGGGGTATACATTGATCTGAATAGTGAAAATGATATCGGGGATCATGAGGAAATTATTCTGGCATTTGGTTATTGGAGTGGCAGTCTTCCTGCCGGTACAAAAGTTCTCTGTTCAATTAAGAGACCGGCAAAAGAAAATAAAGATATGCTGGTTAGTGTTGATTCTGTGTTTTATCAGGATGATATGGAAATAGTAGCGTAAGGAGGGAGCATGTTGACGAAGATAAAATTCTTTCAAAAAGACACAACAAAAAAAGATATTGTATTGGGAATCTTACTTGTATTAGGACTGATCTGGTTGAATACGTTTATTCACCAGAATAGTTTCAGTGATACCTATGGAGATTTCTATTTCCTGAAAAATTTTGCAATCACTGCACTCTGTACAGGCTTCTTTTTCTTTCTTAAAGAGCTGGTATTTGATTTTGAAATATTTGGTGATGACACAAGAACTTGTGTAGCAGGTACGGCTGTTACCGGAATACTGATGATGCTGGCTCTTTTACTGGAAATGGGAACGGATAGCTTTTCGATTTATACACAGAAAGAAATTGTATTGGGGACGTTTATCATTCATAAAAAATATGTATATGATGTATGGACGATTGTATGGTTTCCACTTCATATAGACAAGATTTTTGCAAGAATGAGACAGGAACGTTTCGGATTTCAGTCGATTCTATATGGCTGCATTTGTATTATTGGACTTACCTTGGAGGGAATCCTGCTGTTCAGACCGATGGCAAATATATGGCTGATAGATCTTGTCGTTTTCAACAGTGCAACTCTGATTCTGGCAGTCTGGAAATATGCAATCAATGATGCACGGCTTCGTAAGGGGGAAATTGTCGCCGCTATTCTTTCCTATGTGATATTCAGTGTGTATTGGTTACCGTTACAATGCAACAACTGGGGGAAGGAATTTTCTACCTTCATGTGCGGTGAAAACTGGAATGAGATAAAAGCGGTCATCCGTGAAGTCGTTTCTCATGCATCACTTTGGGGGACATCCGGTTATCTGAGAAATTCAGCTTCCGTACATTCGTGGCTGTTAAACTGGAACAAACCGATTCTTCAATTGCTATATTACGGGGGATGGATTTCGGTAATTGTAGTGCTGCTGGCAATGGTATGTCTGCTGTGCGTGTTGGTTAAAATGCTTGGAATAAAGAATGGACGAATCCATAAAAACTGGCTGCTCTATGCAACGGCAACCGTGATGTTTTTTAATGATGTGGTGTCAGGTACACTGTATGCTTTTGGATTTCCCTGTCCTGTAGTATTGCCTTTCTTTAGGGAAACGGGTTTTAAAGATTGGGTGGCATTTGCGTTAATCGTATTCTGTGCGCTGGAGAACCTTCAAATACAGAAAAATAAGTGCCCGGACAGTGCATTTGTCTTGGCTGAAACACTACTTGGCAAACAAGATTCATACCAGATTTTTGATGAGTTTGATGAGCCATACAGAGAAGAACTATGGTATGATGAGGTAACGATTATCGGCGCTGGATGCGAAATCTCATGTGATGCATACTGGTGTGAACTGGAAGGCAGAGAGTTCTGTGTATTTAAGCCTCAAGATTTTCGAATTCGTGAAAAACGATTTATTCTTGAATTTGTTGAGGATAGATGGATTCTTCCGGATGATCCGGAAAATAAGATGAAACAAGAGATTTGCCAATGTTATGCAAAAGTTAATGTGCTAAGGTGCATGGATGAGGAGATGGAAGATAGAGATGAAAAATTTGATGACGAAGACAGTGAATTTTTTTAAGGAAAATATATGTTTG
>OGXX01001851.1_pt1 | contig 20518 bp, 22 predicted proteins | sample 1576301 | NCBI WGS metagenome assembly OGXX01 (sample SAMEA3541469, study PRJEB24748) | human gut metagenome | biome: human gut; feature: human-associated habitat; material: faeces | place: China | collected 2012
CAACGTTTCCAAAGGCAATTTTCTTAGTTCCTCTTTTAAGTGTTCAATCTGCATACTAATCTCCAATAATCTGTGCTTTGCCATCAATAATACGAATCTTGAAATTATTCTCCAAATATTTAATGGCCGCATCGGTTTTCGCTTTAATTTTAGGACCTTTTCGCTCAAATCCAAAAACACGTGCACATTCGGATGCCAAGTCTTCTTCCGTAATGCCGAAGGAGTTGCTGATAATCCGAATCATTGCTAACGCCACTTCCTCTGTACTTATAAACTCCATTGGGCGCGGTGTATCATATTCTCCCGGAATGCGTACAGTAATCGGAGACAGGGGTAGCTCTCTAATGAACTTGTCGCTATCGATAACAACCCGACCACTCAATTTTTTAGAAATAGCTTCATCAATAGTCTTTCTAACGCCCTCAGTAGCCTTGCCGGTCGTAAAAGAAGGTCCCAAACGCTTATACAGCAGTTCCATATGCATAGGCTGTTCTACGCTGACGATATAAAGAATGTTCTCACTGATTCGGGTTAAATTATCGTGTGAACCGGAATGCTCGGTATCCCACCAATAGGCTTCTTTGTAATAAGCAAAACCATACGGATTTTGAGTGGACATTTTTTCAATTGGCTTAACAGCTTCAGTTGCTATTGCATCGATGGATACACCCGTATCATTTTCATTGCTTTGCTTAACTGTGTGGGTAGCATTTCCGTTTTTATCGAAAACAGATTGGATAAAACTAATTAATGCTTCACCCTCTGATTTCGGATTGCGACACCATTCAGTGGACCATACACGATACAGATTCCAACCCATATTTTCAAGTACTGTTCTTCTTAAATGGTCTCTGTCGCGAGCAGTTTTAGCCTGAACATAAGATATACCGTCACATTCAATACCTGCAATGAATTCGCCGTCAACGTCCGGATTTTCGATCGCTATATCAATTTTATAATCTGAACATCCTACTTGTTTTTGAACTTTATATCCATTGTTCTCCAAAAATTCGGCAACAAAATTACAGAACTCGTCAACAGTTTCAAATGCTTCTTCTTTTTCTGCCGGTTTTAATACGCTTGAGCCTTTTCTTGCAAATTCAATATAAGAGCGAAGCATGCGAACACCATCGGAGTTTGTTCTGTTAAGATCAATATCAGAGGGGAGAATAGAACCGACCAACTTCACATTGCATTTGGCTCTGGTAATGGCAACGTTTAAGCGTCGTTCACCGCCCGCATGCCCAAGTGGTCCAAAGCGCATATACATTTTTCCGTTTTTATCTTTTGCATAGCAAATACTGAAGATAATAGTGTCCCGCTCATCTCCCTGAACATTTTCAAGATTCTTAACAAAGAAAGGCTCATCTTTAGATTCGTCAAAGAACCATTCATATTGCGGCATTCTTTCTCTGAAATCAATAATAGCGTTTTCAATAGCGGTTTGCTGTTTTTCGCTAAAAGCAATAATTCCAAGAGAACGATCAGGATGCTTTTGAATATGTTCAAGGACTAACATTACACATTTTTGCGCTTCTCTGATATTGCAGTTTTTACCGCCGCCTTCATAGCATCCGTTTTCCACATAGATGTACTCAACACCCATATCAGGAACCTTCGTAATACTGTTTGGGAAGGTAATAAGCTCGTTCTTGTATATTTCTCTGTTGGAAAAAGCGATTAGACTTTCGTGCTTGCTTCGGTAATGCCACAACAATGTTCTGTTAGGCAATACCGATGCCGCTTCTTCTAAAATAGAATCAGATACTACTTCACTGTAATCTTCTTCATCACTTATATCATAATCACCGTCGAAATTATTTGTAGTGGCTGAAAAGAAATTTGTAGGAGGCAACTGCTTACTATCACCGGCAATGATAACTTGTGAACCTCTGAAAATTGCTCCTATAGCATCTTCGGGAAAAATCTGCGAGGCTTCATCAAAAATCACCAAATCAAAATGATACGCTTCTGTTTCCAAGAAATAGGATACCGAAAGTGGCGACATCATAAGACAAGGCTTGAGTTTCATTAGAAGATTGGGTATTAGCCTAAAGAGTTTTCTAAGCGGCATTATATTTCTCTTTTTACTAAGTTCTTTATTGAGAATTGCAACTTCATCGGTAGCTTTGAGCATACGGTGCGTAGATGGTAAATTCTCTATAAGTTTTTCTCTGATTCGCATTTGGGCAATAAGCAATTGCAGATCATCCAGTTCGATGAACTTTTTGATGCGTTCATCATGCGTATTTCTTCTAAAACGGCGCAATGAGGCAGACTTGTCGCAAACTGCTCCAAGCCACATATGATAAAAACCTTTCAAGAAAATTCTCTCAATACTCGTAAATAGTTCTGCATCTTCTATTTTTCTGATAAAGTCGGAAAGTCCGTTATTTTCGCAATCCTCCTTTGCCTCCGTATAATCAATCCAGCCTTCAAGGATATCGATATTTTCAAGACAGCCACTGATTTTTTCGGCGAGCGATTTTATCGCCATCATATCAAGCCGGGTATCAGTAGAGAACTGTGATTGCACCCATTCAAACGAACCTAATCCGGCATTATAGATATCTAATATCTTTGTAGAAAGTACCTTATAGTTTTGCTTTCTATTTGCCGGCACATTGATTGTAGGGCATAACACTTCGTATAATGCGGACTGCTTTATATCCGCAAGTTTTTTCAGCGAATCAACAATATTATCCCAATCGGTAGTTAAATCTGTATACAAGAAATCAAGCTGTTTTATATAGGTTGCAGAGAAAGAGGAAATCAAATTTTTTGTATCCACATATGAATTCAACTTTTCAATAGCATCATATATGCTATCTACTGGCTCATCACCATTATGCAAATACGAAATAAGTAAGTTTTTATGCTCAGATAGCTCACTGATTTTTGCTATGTAAGCATTTATTTCAGTAACGGCACTATCGGAATCAAAATCAGCAGAATCAAGATTAATGGAAAGCTGAGAGTTTGACACGATATCTCTTGCTTGAGCAAAAGATGTCATGACTGTCGACAATAGTGACTCCAAGGATTCAATTTGCGCCTTGTGGTCAACGGACAATAATTCAATTAGGCAGGCAGGAATGCCCTTAACCGGTAGCTGTAAAAGCTTTTCGACGATACCGATTGCTGCTAGCACCAAGTCCCAATCGGAAGCAATGCCGGTGTAATATGTAGCGAGAGCACGAGATAATTCTTCACTCTTGTCATCAAACCAAGCCTTTTTCTCGTGGTATGTCTTTAAAGAATTCAATAGATCTACCGCAACCTCGTCGGGTAGCTTTTTTAAAATCTTCTTGGATAATGCTTGGATTTGTTTTTTGTCTTGCCAATATTGCGAATTAAACACTTTAAATATGCTTGTGTAATCTGTTTTATAGCGCAACAATATCGGAGAATAATCTAAGGATAAAACATCAGATTCCCATTCGCCTAATATTTTTTCTTTATTTATTTTTAACTGGTCTGCTGTTGTTTTAGCTTCATTAACTAATGCTTTTATTTCACCTATGTCGGTTGCAAACCAATTCTGTTGAAGAATTATATTGTTTTGAATCGACGCAAGCAAATCAGCTATGATTTGTTGGTTATTTGTATTTGATATAAATGTCGTACCCAGCAGGTTGTTGATTGCTGAAAACGCTCTGTTTGCCGACATTAATTTGTCTTTCAACGATGTAAGAGTTCCTAAAATCTCAGCGGCTCCTTTAACATAATAGTCAGGAGATTCCTCTGTAATCAAAGGCATGCTAACAAAGCCGTTTGCAATTACCAACAGCTTTTCTTTCCATCCGTTATAGTCATATTCATATATCCCATTATCGAAAACTTGCGCTATCTCTTCTTGCAAAGCGAAAAGCTTGCTATAAAGTTGTTTAGCTTCTTCCGCTGTGGAAATAGCTTGCGGTATATCAAAATCAGCAACCCATTCAATTGGTACATCGGGGATTTTGCTGATTTTCAGCAATATATCTGCCAATGTGGGAAAAGTTGAGTAATTAAGCGCACTTAGAAGATCTGTACTTTCAAAAACAGAATTAGCCATTTCTATAAGCGATACCAAGTTTGCACGAAGCGCCTCTAACTCTGCACGCATTTTTTTGGAATATTCATATCCCGACATGCGAGAAGAAAGCCCATCCCAAGGATTGTTTTTAATAAAGTTATTCAAACGATTTAAGGACAATGAATATTCATTTAATGTGTTCAAATATGATTGCAGCTTTGCTTGAGATACACCTAAAGGATTCTCAATAGAAAAAGTAACGGTTGGAGCATCATTAACTTCTTCCAGTTTGCTATAAACTTCGTAACAGCTTATGTTTAATTCCGGGTTCAGTTTATGAAGTTCAGAGGCATATTGGTTTAACTCTTGACGAATTGTCAAAAGTTCTTCCAAGTTAGTTATAGCCGTATCTTTTACCCGTGTTTGCTTCAGTTTGAGGTTGGCGCCGATTTGTTCAAGGATTTCTTTCTTATTAGCCTTATAGCTGTGAAGCGGCAAACAAAAATCGGCTAAATGCGCATCCTGCAATCTGCGGTATACCACTTGCAAAGCAGCCATTTTTTCCGATACAAACAAGACCTTTTTGCCATCAGCCAAGGCTTCAGAAATGATATTCGTAATAGTTTGACTCTTTCCTGTCCCGGGAGGGCCTTGCATAACAAAACTGATGTTATTCTTTGAATAAAGAATAGCATCTTGCTGACTTGAATCAGCACTCATAACCTGATAACAATCCTGTGTTCTAATCGAATCAAGATCAAACGAACGAAGTTCTTCAGGAATATCGTTCGCTTCAGCAGAATCTCCGGACATTGCTCGAATAACAGGATTTTTCTTGATTCGCTCCTCATTCCTAAGCAAATCGTTATACATCGTAATCTTGAGGAAAGAAAGCAACCCCAAGCTTACTTCTCTGATAATTTTCCATCCTCTTTGATCGGCAATTTCTTCAAGACTTTGTAGGTAATCACTCAGTGTGTCTTTATCTACATCGAAATGAGGCAGTTCAATTCCATATTCAGTTTTAAAATAATATTCCAATGTGGGATTCACTACAATATCATCTTCGTGCTTCGAAAGTGTATATGGCGAATTCAGTGCTTCTAAAGCCAATACAGCAGGCACCAGTATTAAGGGTGATTTAATCCATTGAGCAGAGGCCCCTTTGCCGTCTTTCCATTCGATGAATCCGAAAGACAGGTAAAGTATATTGGTACCCTGTTCTTCAAGAGCAAGTCGGGATTTTGAACGCATGTTTTTCAAAGTGCGTTGACGTTCTAATACACTTCCTTCTGCTTTGATGTCACCTATTGTAACCGGTAATGGAGCAGATAAGTTTTCTAACAAGGATAAAATAGAAAAAACACGAATATCTGTTTCTCTGTCAACTGCACGTTGAAATGTTAAGGTTTCCTCGTTCAATGCAAGTCTGTTAAAAAGCTCGTCAAAAGAAGGCTCTACCAACTTAATAGTAGTCCTTTTCGTTTCACGGTAATTGATCATTTTGTTTCGCTTGCCGAGGTCAAGTAGTTGATGCTCCCAATATTCAAGCTTTTTATCCAATAAATTCGCTGACATAGCAATACCTCAATTAGAAACAGTTATTTTGTTACTTCATTAACTTCCATAATATCATCAACTTTACACTCAAGGCATCTGCATATTTTAGCAAGAGTATCAGTCGTTACCGCCTCATCCTTGCTTAGTTTTCTCATGGCATGTTGAGTTAAATCTGCTGCTGCCTGAAGGTCTTTTTTCTTCATATTCTTGTCAATCAGCAATTTCCACAATTTTTTATAAGATACTGCCATAGTAATAATTCCTTCCTACATTATTTGACAAATTGCAACAATACAAATATATTATAGCACATTCAAATAGAAGAAGCAACAATAATTGCGATATTTCACAAATAAGTAGCAACATTAATACATTAATAATGTAAATACACCGCCAAGAGAACAGCAAAAAATAAAGAATATGTTTGCTTTCTATATTTGTCAAACAATTTGGTTTTTACAAACCAAAAGCGGAGCCGAAGCTCCGCTTTTTCTCAGCAGAATATTAGTTCTGCGTTTACCACATTTGTCACTCTTGATTTGATACTGTTCATTCTGCCAATCCATTCCATATGGTTATCGACTTTAAGTTGTTCGGTGATGCCCTCAATCTCGGCGTACTGTTTCATTAGCAGGTCGAACATCTCCTGTGCATCTTGATCGATATCAGTTAGGTACTGTTCAAGTGTTCCATTCATCCGCATGACATTGATTACAGTTGGGCTGTGCTTTTTCAAGTAAGCATAGTGCCGCTGTCCCCAAACACCTATGTTCTTCACAAATTCATCTTTCATACTCTCACACTCACTTTCTTTGACGGTGATTTAATGATTTTGACAAGCAAATCATCCACATCCTCGGTCGGTTTGTTTTGCTCAATATACATTGTTCTTGCCACATTGACACAACCGACGAGTAGACGATACTCAAAATCATCAAAGGATACTTTGTGCTTAACATCTTTAACTTTCATAATTCAAAATCATCCTTTGCAAGTACATTGTACCGCAAAAGAGGATCAGTGAAAAATGTGCGTTTGGGTGAATATGATTGTACGCCCCGGCGTTGTTATTAAATCCCTTATGAACACTCGTACCATATCGAGTGTTCATAACCAACCTGAGAGTTGGATGTGGACACTCGATTTCTTTTTGCCTACATTTTGCATCTTCTTGTATGTATGAGCAGGGATTACCCTGCTCTTTTTGTTATGCCGGTAAAGCATTCGGGACATATTCAACGGCAACGCCTTTTCAGGTTTCCTCACGGTAATTGTGCCGTCTTGCAAGACTCGGCAGTTCCAGATACCCTACAAACTTATAGTGTATCTTTATCATCTGCTTGCGGTTTTTGCCGATGCCCGTGACCTCGTACACATCAATGCGGTCAATGAGTTCCTGCAAGAGAGGTGCTGTGAGCTTATCCATCTGCATGAATTTCCGAACAGCGGCAATGAACTTTTCTTTCCCGAGCTGCATTTCATCCACTTCCGACAGGCGTTTACGGTATGCAGAGATTTTCTCTTTCAGTTCTAATCGTTCGGTTTCGTACTTTTGAGAAAACCGCATAAATATCTCGTCACTCAGTTTGCCCGCTACATTGTCCTCATAGCACTTGATACACAGCTCCGACACCTGCTCACTGCGCATAAGACATTTTTGTAGCTCGCTCTCAAGATGCTTTTTCTCTTTGAAAATGTCGGCATTGGTTTTGTCGGCAAGCAGCGTTGCAAAGTCTTCCTCGTTATCGCAAAGACATTTTGACAGCCTGCGAAGCTCTAATGTTACCACCTGCTCAATGGCGTCAGCTCTCAAATTAATGCGTGGAGGAACAGGTACATCGGTTTCCGTGGTAATTGCCGCACATAAAGAACGGAATATCCTCTTTATCATGCTTGATGTTAAACCACAGCTTTTAGCACTGGAGATTTTCGGAGACCATCACTTTATGCAAAGCGGCAGATATATTTCAGTGAAGAAGAATGCAAAAAGCGTAACTGGAACCATGGCAAAGAGGCTTAATTTCGATAGCTATTATAGTTTTATCTTGACCGATTTTTTCGAAGGTCTACATTACGGGCATTATACCCGCAAATGCGAAATCTGCGGCAAGTATTTCCTTATGCAGAGCGCAAGGCGGCAAAAATACTGCTCTTACGGCATTGCGCCTAAGCTGTATCGGGGTAAGAAGATTACTTGCCGAAAATATGCCGCCGTCTTGAACCGCAAGGAAAAGGCGGAGAACGATCCTATCGTATCGCTGTATAACCGCCGATGTGGTGCCATTCGTACAGAGGTTGGCAGATGTACAATATCAAAAGCTTTTGGTAAAGCGGCGAAACATCTTGCAAAGGAACATAAGCTGCGAGCGTTGGCGGACGATCAATATGCAAAAACGCAGTACAAAAAAGATATGAGTCGAGAAGCGTTATACGCCGAAGTGGACAGGAATTTGAAGTGAAAGAAGGTGTGTGCCGGTGTAAAACGAAAAGTGGACAGAAGATTTGTATTTATTCCGTATGAAACCGGCACCGCCGAAGAAAGACGATTTACAGGAATATATTGCTTTATACTGCCCTGAAAAGGGCGAAAAGTATCTCAACAGTTTTTTTCATTATTACGAGCCAAGGATAAACACAATCATTATGCAAACCGTGCTGGAAAACGCTATGCAAGGGCATTTTGCCGATTTGAAGCAAGCATATGTTTTCGGTATCTACAAAGCATTGCAGAAATACGATATTTCCACCGGAGTGCCGTTTCTCATCTTTAAAGAGCACTATGTCAAAAACGAGATTGACAAATACATCAGCACCATGTGACAAGGTTATTCCGTACAGAGCGTGGACGAATACCGAACGCTCAGAAAGGCAATGGCGCTGTATGCAAAGTATGAGTATAAATTTGACGATGAAACGATAACCATAATCGCCGCCGAAATCGGGAAAAGCGTCAAGGACACCAAAGAAATTATCCGTGCCGGAATTGACAGCACACACTATACCGATTTTTACCGTAAATACGCCGACGAGGACGGTGAAAGCACATACGAGATATATGGTTGTATCTTTGTAACCGCATAAAATGAAACAGCCCCGATGAGACAGACAACAATCTGAAACTCATCAGGGCTGTTTGTGTTTTGTTTATGGTATGACAGAAAATCGCAATATTTTGCGAAACAATAACAAAATGTAGATAAACTTTCTTGTGTTTGCGATGTGAATGTAGTATAATAAAATAAATACTACTTGCGAGGTGCTGAAAAATGTCTTTAACGGTCAGTTACAACAAGCTTTGGAAGCTGCTTGTCGATAAAAAAATGAGCAAGGCTGATCTGCGCAGGGCTGTGGAGATTTCTCCGAACACGATGACAAAACTTCGCCGCGACGAAGAGGTTTCTATGACTGTTCTGAAACGGATATGCGAATATCTGGAGTGCAATATCGGTGATATCTGCGATTTTATTCCGGCTTCAAAATCGGAGGTGAACTCCTGATGACAGAACAGCTTTTGCTGGAATGTGAGCAATTTATCCGAAACGGCGGCCTCCTTACCGGTTCATCCTTTGGAAGGATAGAAATACCCTTCTGCAAGATGATGGATATCGATACCGATGACGCAGAACAGTATTTACAGCAACACAGGGAGAATACTTTCGCGGAGCAGATGTTTGCCTTTATTGACCGTACCGGACAGAAAGACAGCGATATCTATAAAAAAGCCATGATTGACCGGCGGTTGTTTTCCAAGATACGGTCGAACAAAAAATATATACCTGCCAAGAGAACGGTAATCGCTTTGTGTCTTGCATTGGAATTATCAAGAGAGGATGCAGATAAACTTCTTTCCTCTGCCGGATACAGTTTATCCCGTGCCGACGATTTTGATCTTGTGATTGCCTTTTGCATTGAAAAGAAAATATTTAATTTCTTTGACATTAACGAGGCGCTTTTTCATTTCGGTTTTGAGCCGTTTTGAAAAAGAAAAAGCCGCCGTCGGAAAACGGCAGCCGAGTATCATTTTGAGTCCGCGGATTTATCATCCGATGTGTTTAGGTTATCGAGCGCATATTGAAGGCATTGCACAACGATTTTATTCATGGAAGTGTTGTACTCGCCGGCAAGGCGGTCAAGCTGCTCTACAATATTTACAGGAATACGAAATGTTTTATTGACGGATTCAAAACCCTTTTCAAGTTCAAGCATGATAAATCTCACCTCTCTGCATATTATTATGCACTCTATTTAGAAATAAATATACAAGCAGTTTATCTTGCAATACGCTTGCGGATTGGACTCTAATAATGTATAATGATATTTGGAGAAGTGTAACTATCACTGAGTTTCAAAAAATGTCGCCGCTGCGGCGACCAAATTACAGACGGAATAGTTTAAAATGGATTTCAGAACAGGAGGCGGCATTGCTATGGGAAAACCAAAGAAATTAAGAAAGCTGATCAAAGCGGCGAAAATGGGAAAGCCCTGCGATATGTACCGACTTGGTATTTGCTTTGAAACAGGAAATATGACTGAGAAAGACTTAACGAAAGCCGCCGATTGGATCTCCGCTGCGGCCGAGGCCGGATATGCTCCGGCACTTGAATGGATAAAGGATTATTCTTTTGACGATGACGCCTTGATTCAGGCGGAAAGCTGAGGGAAAATATGAACCATCTGCAATACAACAATATTCTTGACAAAGTGGATCTTTATGAAGGGCTTGAAAAAAGCACGCTGACAATACGACTTGAGGGAAATATCTGTGAGGACTGTCCGTCCGATATGCACAGATATGATATCTCTTTCCCTGCCGAAGTCGGCAGTTTCACGGCGGATTTTACTTCATACTCTCCAAAACACAATTACACACTTATTGTAAAAAGGATTGATAAAAACAGCGCAGACATTACCTTTAACGGAAACGACTACACCATACACGAAGGAATTAACTTTCTTTTTGACATAAGGAAGTCTCAGGCGTCATACGACGGCCCGTGGTTTACGGGCGTGGATGAATTGAAGGCTGTATGGGTGAAATAAGATACAGTGAGGTGGCGACGTGAACGGTATTAAGCTGAAAATATCAAAACCAAAGGATAAGCTTCCTGCAGGTTCAAGCAAGCTGTTTGGCAATCCCGATGTGTGGGACGGCTTTGAATGGCCGTATATCGAGGAAAACGGCGAAAAGTACGACTTGACCTTTATGTGTCAGATTGACTGTGCCGAGGCAGAAGGCTTTGATGAAAGCGGACTGCTTCCGAAAACGGGAATCCTTTATTTCTTTTATGACCTTGATACAATGCCCGAAGCACCGGATGAAAAATCGTCACGGGTTCTTTGGTACAACGGCGAATTGTCCGCTCTGCATGAAATGCTACTGACAGATGAGGACGGCAACAGTCTGGCTTTTTCGGAGCAGAAATTAGATTTTGAAGTGGCAGATGCGAATGAAAAATCATCTCATCTTCTGCTTGGAGATATGACGCAAAGCTGTGATTTTATAAAAGGCTGCCTGCCGCTTTTGCGTATCGGCTCGCTTGAAACGGAGGATGCGGAAATCCGCTTTAAAGATGACGGTTGGCTGTGCTTTTATATTGAGAAAGAAAAACTTGGAGCGCACGACTTTTCCGAAGTGAAAGCGGCGCAAATATAACGGGAGGAGCTTTACTATGGGACTGTTTAACAAAATGACTTTTTGGGATGCCCTGCAGCTTTTAGACTGCGACTATCTTTCACCGCATCTGAAAAAGAAGATCATCAAGGCAGAATCCAATTTTACCGAGGAAGAAAAAACGGCTTGTTATATTATGTACAGCCTGCATAAGGGAGATTGTGGTCTGGCGCTGTCTTTTATCAACAGAGCAGAACATGGAGAAGAACTGATTCCGGAAATAATGATGGCTCTGTTTACGCATGTCGCTGTTCGTACCTTCAGGGCGGCTTATGAGAAGGAGCCTTCCAATCCCGACTACATTGCCTTTTTCGCTTTTGCCTATGAGATCGGCTTCTACGATTGCGAAAAAGATCACGCAAAGGCTGTCGAGTTTGCTGATCTTCTGCGCTTCACAGACGCCGACGGAGCGCTTGTTAAATACGCGCTGAAAAAGATTTTCCCGGAAGAAACCCACAACGGCAGCACAGCAGATGATAATGACCGCAAGAATGCAACAGCGAATACGGATCCGACTTCTACCGCCGTACCTACTTCTGCAAAGGATCCTTCCGACAAATCGGCGCCGCAGGCGGAATTCAAACGGGTTGAATATGACGGCGGCGATGTTTACGAGGGTGAAATATTAAATGGTAAACGTCACGGCCGCGGAACCTACACCTGGGCAAACGGCGACACCTATGAGGGTGATTGGAAGGACGGCAAACGCTGCGGCCGGGGCAAGCTCATCCAATATGGCAAATCCCCGAGAGGTGAAACATATATGAAATACTCCTACGACGGCGAGTGGCTCGACAGCAAGGAAAACGGTCACGGCATCTGCGTCGAGGGGGATTTCGGCTGGGAGAAAATGGATAAGGTGTTCGAGGGCGAATGGGTAAAAGGCAAGCGCCAAGGACGGTTTGTGTGGTATTTCACAAACTCAAAAGGCGGAAGATATATGGACTTTTACGAGGACGGTAATCTGATCGAAACCTGTATTCCGTATGACGAAAGCATAAAAACCGTCGAGGACGCTCGGCGCGCGAGGGTTCTTGCGGATGGAAAAAGCTCGTCTACAACTCCTGTTTACACCAATTCCTCCCCTGCCGCTGCGCAGGACAGCGCCGATACGGCAGAGGACTTCGAATGGGAGGAGTTTTCCTCGGTCGGCGAGCTTCACGAAAAAATCCTCCGTCCGGAGCTTTTCCGCGACCCGCTGGATCGCTATCTCCTCAATTCGTGTATGTATATGGAGCCGTTCGTCGATGAATTCCATGAGGAATTTGCGGGCGGCGACTATGCGGAAACAAAGGAGATCATCGCCGAGATCCTCGGCGTGGAGAGCGGCGAGCTCACGGAGAGCATCGAGCTCCGTATTGACTTTATTCGCGGATTTACCGAAAAGGAGTACCTCCTTGCGGCGATGTACAGCCTTGTTTACGACGAAAGAACGGACCTTGCGCCGTATCTTGCCAATCTCGCCTGCTATTTATGGACGTACACCAGGGACGGCGACTACCTTGATCCGCTGCTTGATCTATTCAGAATATCCGGTGAATACGATGACGACGACAGCACATGGCTCTGCGCCATACTCCGCCTACAGGAAAACGGCAATATCAACGATCCGCTCAAGCCGAACGATGACGGCAGCTTCGACGACCAATTCGCATATTTCGATGATGTGTTTGGCGATCTCCTCGATAAAGGATACCTGCCCGGCTCGGACGGAAAAATGTATCTGTCGGACAGTGACGATAACGGCGGGGACGAAACGGAGGAATCCGATACCGGAGACAATGTGCTGCTCCGTTACCAAAACGGGGATTCCTACCGCGGCGCGGCGGTCGGCGGCGTGCGCGAGGGATTCGGCGCATATTTCTATGCCGATGACGGATATTACCGCGGCACTTTTCATCAGGGTGTCTTTCATGGCTACGGGATTCGTGAATACGGAAACGGACATACCTACAAAGGGATGTGGAAAAACGACACAAAAAACGGATACGGCGAGTATACTTTTTCCGACGGCCGCAGTTATTTCGGCTGGTGGAAGGATGACTGCTTTCAGGGCTTTGGCTGCATGACATTGTCCGGCGGTGAGGTGTATGTGGGTGAGTATGAAAACCACAAAGAAAACGGGATTTTTCTTTATAACCGGGGAAACAAATGGAGCGGTTATAAAGCGGCAGATGGTAAAGTGATCGGCAGTTCTGCCGGGCGCTGGACCGCTTACAAAGACGGATCAGAGTATTGTGGCCCGATCATTGAAAGACGCCGCGGCAATACGATTTACCGCGTAAAGGAGGGCTTCGGTGAATACCGTTTTCCGGACGACGACTCAGAATGTCCGAGTGATCGCTACCAGGGACAATTCAAGGATGATATGCCGTACGGGACGGGAATTCGGCTTTATACCTCTCCCGAAACCGATATGCCAATCATCATGGCAAGTAACGATTTTCGCGGCGATATCATTCCGCGCGGTCATTTCCAAAGCGTTTGCGGGATAAAAGATCCCTCCGGAAACTGTGATTTCTTTCTCTACTATGTCGGCGAATGCAAGGATTCCGTCTGCTACGGCAGAGGCGTCATGTATGTTATCGGAACTACCGAACGAAGCAGGTATACCCCCTATGGAGTGAAAGGCGGAAGCATTATTTTCTGTGATACCTTCCGCGAACATCCGGATGGACCGGCAACGGTAATCAACCGCTACGAGGAGGAGCTTCACGGAAGATTTGTTGACGGAATGTTTGAACAGTACAAATAAAAGAATATCATCAAAAAAGGAAGGTGCGCCATGCAGCCTGAAACCGCATTAAAGCTGTGTGCCGCAGTAGAAATCCTGATCGTTGCGGTCAGTGTTCTCCTCGCGGTATGGAAACGGAATAATTTGAAAAGCGTTATCCGCACCCTCGGTGTGGGCGTGTTTTTGTCGCTGGTGGTGATGGTGCTGCCGTATTACATCGGCGGCAGAAGTCCCTATGCCTTTTGGCTGTCGGTGTTCAACGCCATGTGCGCCATGTTAATGAATGCCGATCCGGTGGAAATACTGGAAAGCATCGGCGCCGTTCAGGTAAGCTTTGTTTCGGTCTATCGGGCGGTACTGCTTTTTCTGTTCATTTTAGCTCCGCTGTTTACGGTCGGTATTACGCTGTCCTTCTTCTCGGAGCGGTTCACAAGGCTGCTCTACCGACTTCGTTCGGTATTTCGGGATTCCTATTTATTCTCGGCTGTAAACGAACGCACCGTCTGCCTTGCGGAGAATATTGCCGAAAAGGAACGGAAACCGCTGATTCTGTTTGCGATTTCCGGCAGTACGGAGGATGAAAGCGCCGAACTGCTGTCCCGAATCAAAAAGCTCGGCGGGTATGTGCTGACCGGGGATATTACCTCCGTCCGGCATAACATCCGCCGCAAACGCCATTATTATCTGTTGAATTTTGACGGCAGTATCAATCTGGAAAACGGTCTGCGGCTCTTTGAAAAATACAACGATGCGGCAAGTGATACTCTGTATATGTGGCTTTATACCAAGGATGAAACGGCTTCGGTCATCTTTGATTATCTGTACGAAAAATTTCATGTGCAGCTTATTAACGAAGAACAGCTTATCGCCCGGCAGCTTGTGCGGGACTTTCCGCTGTATAAAGCCGTGACGGGAAACAGACTGTCGGTACTGATTGTCGGCGCGGGAAATATCGGTCTTGAAATTCTGCGAACCGTTGCCTGGTGCGGGCAGCTGGGTGACGAAATACGGACGGAGATTCACGTCATCGACCGCGACGGCGACCGGGCAAAGGCATTGCTGGCCAAAAGCTCGCCGCAGCTTGCCGAAAGGTTCAGCATACAGTTTTATACCGCGGATACGGAAACCGACAGCTTTCCGAAGGTGCTGTCCGGTATCTCTCCCGATTACATCATTGTGTCGCTGGGAGAGGAAAAGCGCAATATCCGCACCGGACTGTATCTGCGGCGGTTTTACGGGCTGAACGGCGACAAACCGTTTATACATATTCTGATGGACAAAACGGCAACCGAGGAACTGCTTCTGCCGTATTTGTGCCTTTCAGATTGGAAAATATCCGCCGACCGGCAGAGATATACGGAGCAAAAGCTGTGCTCCTTTGCACTGTTGCCCTTCGGCAGCTATGAGAAGACCTACGGACATATCCTGACTGCCGATTCACTTGACTATTGGTTGGCGGTTGCGGTCAATGCCGTGCGTATAGGCATTACCGAAATCAACGAAACACATACACCTGCGCTGCTCAAAAGTCTGTACAATCAGGTGGAGTATTACAAAAACTACGCGGGCGCGTATGCTGTTTCTCTGCCCTATAAGCTGTATATGATGGGGCTTGAGCTTGTTGATGACGGAGGAGGCGACCTCTCTGTTATGGAAGAAACATTGCCGGCATTTGAGGATCTCCTTCTGAGACAGGAGGCCTTGCGCTTTGAAGCGTTTATGCGCGCGTCCGGCTGGACGGATTTGCCGCTTGACTGCGTTCATGATGGCATTTACCAGGATAAATTAAAAAAGTGCCACGCTCGACTTTCTGCGGAAAGCACCAAAAAACTGTCCGATATTACGGGACGGAATTTTGATGCGGAGGATCGGCAGAACCTATACCGTATCCCGCAGATTTTGCGTCTTGCGGGGGAACTGTCCGGGAAGAAACTTTCGGTACGAAAAGCGATGGAAACCGAAACGAAGGATATGTGACAGTCATAAAACTACCGTTAAGGAGAAAAACCTATGAGCATATGTGACGAGTTAAAAAAACAGGCGGAGCAGACATACGCCGAAGGAATCGACAAATCCATCGAAACAGCGGCGGCGTGCTTTCGGCTTTGCGCAGAAGGCTTATCCCGATTTTCCGATGACGGCGGAGGAAGCTACCCGATACAGGATATTTCGCTGCTTATCGCCTGCTCGGCGGTGTCGGGCGGCTGGAACAGCGTAAGCTCTGCCGACAGAGAGCGTATGTCTGAAAGACTGAAGCTGTATGTGTCAAACATCAACGGATTGTGCGACGATCTGCTGTTCACACTTACCGTTCCCGGTTATGCGAATATCGGGCGAAATCTCATGTCGCCGCCGCAGATAACGGCGTTTACCGAACATCTGACGCGCCTGTTCCAAACGCTTGATGAGCATGAAAAAATGGCGGTCGTCACGATGCACTATTTGATGCTGTATGCGGTGTTTGAAAGGTGGCCGCAGGTGGATGTGCTGAAAGACGCCTATGAAAACGCCTCCGTTCAGCCGGAGGACACCTACGAGCCGCCCGAGAGCAATTCGGCAGGCATTCCGTTCTCGCATACATACGCCGCCCCCACACAACCGACAGCGGCGGCGATTGCCCGGTATGAGCGCAACGCAAAGCGCCGCTGGCGGCCGCTGAAAATTTACCTTATTGTAACGGGACTGTTTATTGCGTTGGTGCTTGGGTTATATTTTTACGCCGCACCTCCGTTTTCTGAAGGTCAGGAGATTGTGGTAAAGGATATCACCGGACAGTCGGTGAAAATGCTGCCCGATTCTGAGCCTGTGGAGCTTGCCTTGGTGGGGCTGACGGATTATAACGGCGTTGTCCGCCTGTTTTACGGAATGATAACAGGCATTGTGGTGTACCGAATAGTGTCAATCATCGCCGTGTTTATCATAAATTTACTTTATCGAAGGAGAAATGCAAAAAAAGCTGCTGCTTTAAGGGCAGGCAATTATATACCGTAATCAGAAGGAGGATGGGTATGTTCAAAAAAGTCATTACACTATTATTCGGCACAGCGTTTATGGTAGTGCTGATGCTTGCGGCAGGAGGAATCTATCTCCTTCCCGAAAATTTCATGGGTGCATATATGTACGCCGATGTGTGGAACGCCGTGGGCGGGCTGTTCAGCCTGATGCTGGTTCCCGGCTTTGTGGTGGGCTATGCCGCCTGTCAGAGCCGAATCCTCGGTGCAGTCTGGTTTATCGGCTTTGTCGTATTGGGATTTATCAGCGGGATCAGCGTTTGGTGGATCGTCACGGCTGTGCTGCTTATCCTATCCTACATATTCTGCATCAGCGAGAATGTCGGCGATTATGATGACCTCGACACCTACGACAAGCTCTGTGTGCTGATCCCCGCCTTCGGGGCACTGCGGTTTATCGACCGCTTCGGGCTGGAAGGCTTTTTCGGCGTGATAGGAAAAATTCTTTCTGTTATCGCTATAATACTGAATTTTGCACTGATGTTTGCCCTTTGGATCGTGCCGAAGGATGAAGCCTCGGCGTTTGGTACGGTTATCATGCAGATCAAGACTTTCGGCAGTACGCTGTTCGGCGTCGTCTTTATCTTCGTTTTTCTGCCGCTGTTTTCGGTTTACAGCGCAAAGTATTCCTTTATTAAGCCGGGACTTGCCAAGGTGCTTGCCTGTATTTTCGGCGGCTACGACATTATGCGCGGAGCCTTTGTAACTATGCCCATTATACTCAGCGCCGCTACCGGAGGTGGGGACACATCGATGGAGGGTGCAAGTCCGATTTTTAACAATATGTTCGGCATTGAGGCGTGCTTCCTTATGGCGATGCTGCTCGGCGGAATCCTTTGTGTTAAGACTGCCTTTGGTAAAAAGCTGGGTATGGTCGCACAATTCTGTCTGACAAAGGACGGCACGGCGCCGCTGCGCTGCCTGATGATGGCGGCACTCTCAACCGTGCTTGTATTCAGCATAGCGCCCGCCGCAATCTTTATTGTGTGGCTTGCCGCTGTTGCCGTTATACTGCTTGTTGCCAAAAAAATGGAACCTCCAAGTTATAGCTATGAAGATCTTAGGTCTATGGGCTACTCCGACTACGAGGCAAGAAAGCTGATACGAGAGACAAACGGCAGAATGACTGCCATATAAGGAGGTACAAAAATGACAGAACAAAAGAAAAAGCGAATCATTGAGCTTGAAAAAGAGCTTTCCTATCTTGTAAACGATTCAATGACATTAGAGGAGAAGCTGAAAAGCCTCTCCGGCGCATATTGGGTGGCGAGTCATTCCGGCTATGGCGACGCTATGGCAAACAAGCTGATGTGCGGCGAAGAGGATGAGCAGACACTCCGCTGGGAGAAAAACTGCAAGAACAAATATAAAATCGACGCACTCTTTGACCTGCTTAGTGAGCTAAAGAAAGAGGGTGATAGCGGATGTTGACCTGCCCCTATTGCGGCTCATCCCGTTTGCAAACAACTGGAGGAGACTACGGCAATCCCTTTGACCGCAGAAAAGAAAAAACAATCTGCCTTGACTGCGGCATAACGGTCGCGACAGAGCCGGATTTAGCGGACCTGTTTCAACGCGTGATCTGCATCGAAATGACGGCTGAGGGCGGCGGACTTGTCCGAAAGGCAAAGGCGGAATTTGCCTTTCAGGACGGTGAATACGATTTAAGCCGTCTCGAATACCCGCTTTGCCGATATAAGCGCTTAAAAATCAGCAAAGATACAGCAGACCTCGGCGGCGAGATTTTTGTAAGCATTACCGATGTGCCGTATGAAACAACAAGACAATATATCGCTTACGCTCCCGATAATCGACCGGAGGCGGAAACGGTGAAGATCAAAATTTATTCAAAAGGAGAGATTTAATTTATGGGACGATGTGCAAGATGTGGGATGCCTATGCCCGGAGATGTAATTGGAGCAGTTTGCTTAAACTGTCAACAGAAAATGGCGTCTCAACGCAGCGGAAGCAGGGAAAACAAAACGGCAGGCAGATCTCAGGCACCTTCACAACCGGGATATACCCTGTCTTCCGATGAATACGGTAATACGGTAAAGACCTATGCCAACGGTACACAAACTGTCTATACTCCAAAACAGGTCAAGCGCAGCTTTTGGCGAACTATTATAATCCTGATCCTTTTAGTGGCGGGAGTGTTTGTGGGAATAAAGTATTATTCCTATTCTAAAAATGAAAGCAACCTGCTTGCACCGTTTGAAATTACGCAGACGGAATCGGGTGACGGTTCGAATGTCATAAGCACCGCACTTTCGGGAAGCAATACATATGAAATCTACCAATTGAACGTTTCTCCAAAGAAAGAGGGCTTTGTATCTAATCTTTTCGGCTCGTCAAAAGGCTTTGCCTCTGCCTCAAATTTTACTGTAGATGGCAAAAAAGTGCTCAACTATTATTTCAGCGGTTATGATTTTGGCACGGGGCTTGAGGGCGAGTTTTATCTCACGGATATAAACGGCAAACGGGCACTCATTGATGATGATCACTGCAAGGTCTATATGGAAGGCTCGGAGTTTTTCGGCAAACATATCGAAAAATTGGAGGCGTTTAATCCGGCTGCGGTATTAAAACCTCTTACCGAAAAGGTATCGGGCGGCGAATACGGCATCAATTCGCAGTATTATGTCCTGAAAAAGGACGGCGTATCTTTAAGCTGCTCCGGGGACGGCAACCGCGTCAACGCCCTTGATGAAAGCGGCGAAGAAAGACTCCTCTATAAGGTGCAATACTATAAATACTCTATGGACAAATTGCCGAATTATTCGAAATATAAAATTGTAGAGTAAATACAGACTGAAAGGAGAAATCTATTATGGGACTGTTTGGAATAATGTCATACGATGAAGCAATGGAAACACTGATTGAAGGAACCGCTTCAAAATCGGTTTTGGAAAAAGCGTATAAAAGGATAAGAAAAAACGAATACGACAAAAGCATCGGACGAATAGCTCTGCATTATTGTTTTGGAGAACTATATGGGTTAGGTATCGAAAAGCTGGAAACATCTGCTGTGGAACGGATTTTCGGCGCTGTTTGGGCTTCAGTTTACAAAGGGGATTTTGATGAAGAAACCCTGCAGCTCGTTGAAAGGCTGTTGAAGCAAAAGCCTGATTTTAATCGGCAGGCAAATGATACCGCATTAAATATGCAGGCTGATCATAAGGCTTATAAATACGCTGTTGTATATCTCATTTTTGCGTATTTGTACGGATACGGATTTGAGCCTAATATCGAGAAAGCAGAAGAATATGCCGAAAAGTCCGAAGCGCTCGGAGATGAATATGCGGCTGTATGGAAGGCCCGCATCGAAGCCGTAAAAAACGGAAAATAAATGTCGCTGCGGCGGCGACCAAACGATCTACATGATGTGCTATCATTATGGTGTAAAGGAGGAGCGCATATGAAACCCGAAACGGTGCTTGGAATAAAATACAGAGAAGAACCCACGGCAAAATTGCAGGAATGGCTAAAGGAATATGCTGCCATTGCGGCGGAGTTTCCGGGTG
>OGXX01001855.1_pt1 | contig 20492 bp, 19 predicted proteins | sample 1576301 | NCBI WGS metagenome assembly OGXX01 (sample SAMEA3541469, study PRJEB24748) | human gut metagenome | biome: human gut; feature: human-associated habitat; material: faeces | place: China | collected 2012
ACGTTTTGGCAAGAGGTTTTTTGAAAAAATTTTAGAGAAAGTTTTTCAGCGCCAATTTATCCACCTTACCGCTTTCGTTATGCGGCAGCTGCTCCATGAAAACAAACTGCTTAGGCAGCTCGTAATCCTCTAAGGTTTGCCGCAGCAGCTTAACCAGCTCCTGCTTGCCGTATTCACGCGCCGCCCCCACAAAAGCAATAAGCGCATCGGCATCGTCCACATGACGGCAGATTACTGCAGCCTCCTCAATGCCCTCCAGTTCAGTCAAAGCAGTGCACACCTTAACGGCAGAAACCTTGCGACCGTTGACGCTCACAATATCATCCGTGCGCCCCAAAAAGTGCAAACGTCCTTCCGCATCCAGATGTCCCCTGTCCTTCAGGGAAAACGGCAGCGAAATTTTCTCCACATGATATGGCGTATCAATGAAAATTTCTTCATTACAAACGCTCACCTGCACGCCCTTGAACGGACGGCCGATAAGCGTGCGGTCATCCGTCATTTCCGCAGCCTTGATGTAGGTAATGTAATTCAGTTCGCTGGCGCCGTAGTACAGCGTGATATCAGCATTGGGGAATACCTGCAGCAGTTTGTCCGCCTCCTGCCTGCCCATGCTCTGCGAGCCGCTGATGATACTGCGCACACGCACATCAGGCTCACGCAAAAATTTAGGCAGCAGCAGCAGCTTGGATGGAATCAGGTAGATTGCGTTCACCGCATAGCGCTGCATCAGCTGCAGCCAATGGCGCGGACGGAAGCGCTCTGTAACTACCAAAGTGCCGCCTGCCGCCAGCACTCCCATATAAATATTAAGATTACCGGTAAAGGCCAAGCTTCCCTGACAAAAAATTACCGTCTGCTCATCAACGCCGAAAACACGATTCTGCTCCGAAAAAAAGTCCGCCCAGCTATGATAGCTGCGCCACAACAGCTTGCTTTTGCCGGTGCTGCCGCTGGTCATAACGCCCATGCAGGCCGCTTCGGGAATAGCCTCGCAGCTGAACTGCTGATTTTTGCTCACCTCGGTAGCGATAACCGGCACAGTTTTTGTACCGCTATATGCCAGAAAGCTGATTAACTGACGGGCGATGCTGCTTTCATAGATAAAAACCGCCGGAGCGCTAAAATCCGCCTGACTGCGCAGCTCACGCGCTGCTTGCGCCAGTCTTGCGTAGGTATATTCTTCTTCGTCCTCTATAAGAGCGAGCTTATCCTGTTTTTGTTGTGTGATTAAGGTCAAGTAATCCATTTGCTTCACTCCACTCTTTCCAACAGCAGCGCCGTACCTACGCCGCCTGCTGCTGCTACGCTTGCGGCGCCGTAGTGACCGCCCTTCTGCTTCAGTGCCTCCAACAGATGCAGCGTAATTATGCCGCCGCTGGCACCGTATGGATGACCGTAGGCCAGCGCCCCGCCGAACACATTGTATTTGTCAATGCTATTTGGAAAGCTGCGGGCAAACAGCACATCAATTACGGCAAAGGCTTCATTCAGCTCAAAGTCTGCGATATCCTGCTCCTGCAGTCCATGCTTGGCCAACAGCTTTTGCAGTGCGGTAACTGCAGTACGCGGACTTACCAAGGGATCACCGCCGCAGGCTGCGCTGCCCAGCACTCTGGCCTGCGCCTTTAAGCCGTGCTCCTGCAGATATTTTTGCGAGCACAGCACCACAAAGGCCGCGCCATCGTTAATCAGGCAGGAATTGGCCGCCGTAATAAATTCGCCGCCCTCCAGCACCTTGGGCATTCTGTCGAGCAGGCGTTGGCTCATGCGCGGCCGGATGCCTTCGTCCTTAACGGCACCGCAGACCGGAGCGATAATATTCTGCAGCAATCCCTGCTCGCGCGCCTGCGTTGCAAGCGCATGGCTGCGCAATACCCAACTGTCCATTTCTTCTTTAGTAATGCCTTCGCGCTTGGCGGCAAGCTCCGCACCCTCCAGCATTACTGTTTCGCGGTGGATGCCAGGCATAAACTTGGCTACGCTGTACCAAGTATCGCCTGCATAATCGGGATGATTGGGATTATAACCGCGTCTTGGCTGCGTAGAACTGCTTTCAAAGCCACCGGCAATAATTACATCTGCTTCGCCGCTGTTAATCTTGGCTGCAGCAACAGCAATGCTTTCCAAACCGCTGCCGCATTGCACATCTACCGTAAAGGCCGGCACCGAAATATCTACGCCCGCCGTCAATGCCATCAAGCGCGCAATGTTGCCGCCGGCGCCCACACCGTTGCCGGCAATGATATAATCAGGCTCGCGCAGCTGATATTTTTCCATCACCTGCTTAAGCACTTCCGCACCCAGCACCTCCGCCGGGATATGACGATACATACCGTTGACTACGCCCACGTAGCTGCGCAGGCCACCTAAAATATATGCATTTTCCATCTTAACACCTCTATATCCGAAAAGAGCTGCCTGCCACCTGCCTTGCGGCAAATAGCTGACAGCTCTAAAATTATACCTTATTTATCTGTTGTTGGCAAAAATACGGTTAATCGGTCCTGCAATTACGGCAGCAGCCAGACATTTAACAATATCCAGCGGGATGAAGGGCAATGCGCCGGTCATAATTGCCTTATCCCAGCCCATACCGGTAATCAGCTTCAGCTGGACAACGCCGAACACATAAATCAGCGGAATGCCGATAACACAGCCAAGCAGAGCGTAACGCTTGAAGTTGTATTTTTCCCCTTTGAAATATGCCAGGAAAACAGCGGTAACCAAGAAGCCGATAATATAACCGCCGGTAGGTCCGAACAGCTTGCCCGGTCCCGCACTGCCGCCGGTAAATACCGGCACACCTGCCAAGCCTACCAAAAGATAAACCAGCATGGTCATAAAGGCCTGCTTAGCGTTCAGCACATAGCCTGTAAGATTTACAATCAAAGTTTGCAATGCAAGCGGAGAAAGTGAAAACGGCAGCGGAATAATAATATACGCAGATACGCAGTTCATTGCTACCATCAGCGCCATCTTAGTCATTTCCGCAGTCTTGTTGACGCTTGCTCCTCTATGATTCTTATTGATTTCTGTACCAGAAGTTGTCATTTTCATACACCAGCCTTACTATAATTCTTTAATCACAAAAACATTTATTGCTCCCACATAAGCAGCAAGCTGACCTTCTGTCCTGTAAATGCACAGCTCGTCGCCTGCGTAAACAGGAGCGACAAAGGTAATGCGCCAGTCCAGCTCCGTCAGCGCCAGCTCACGCTGCAGCCAGGCAGCCATACACAGTCCCGGCACGATGGGATGCTCACCCTTATGGATGACGTTTTCGTCACCTGTATAAGCAACATAATCCGCTATCTCCTGTGTTGTGAAGGAGTGCTTTGTCAGCAAATCGCCCTTAATTGCTTCAGGCTCCAGCGGCTTCGTGCCTAATTTATGCTTAGGCAGTACCAAAAACACCCGCAGCTCCTTAGCCAGACTGCCATCTGCCGCAGTTCCCGCTACACGGATGATTGATTTGCGTTCCTTCGCCAACAGCACCTGATTATCCATAGCCTCCGCAGGCTGATGAATATGTGCTTCTGCTCCTGCCAGTACCCAGCCGCCGAAGAATTTGGCATCGCTGTCCGCCAGCTTATGTGCAAGCTCTAACATTTTTGCATTTTCCTTTCATCTGAGCAGCTTATTGTTATCTGCTTCACGTGCTTTATTATAATGCAAGTGATGTAAATAGTCAACTTATTATACAGTATTGGTTTACCATTGTGTCAAAAGAAATGCCGCAAAGCATTTCCCCGCTCACAGAAGGAAGTAAACCGCTCCTCCTATCAGCAGCAGGCCCAGAAAATTGTAGTACAAAAAAGTTCTTACATATTTTCCTGCCTGCGAGGGATGCTCTGCAGCATAAAGTTTATAGGAAATAACGCTCGCCATCGAAGCAATCATCGTACCCAGACCGCCGATATTAACACCTAAAAGCAACGCATCTGCTTCCTTAGTCAAGCCTGCCAGCAGCATAGCCGCCGGTACATTGCTGAGAAACTGGCTGGCCAGCAGTCCGGTTAAATAGGTGCCTGCCGCACTGCCCATCAGCGATTGATGCAAATAGCTTACCGCAGGACTGTGGCTGATGTTGCCGATGAATACAAAGAAACCGGCGAAGGTCACGAGCAGGCTGTAATCAACCTCCCGCAGGCGACGCCAGTCGCACAGGGCAACTACGCCTGCCGTCAGCAGCAAGGCCCACAGCTTGTCGAACCAATGCAGCACTGCACCGATGTTTAACAAAAGCAGTCCCAAAAAGAGCAGCAATATTCCCTTGGGAGGCTGCTGCAGCTTAGGCAGCTCCAGCTTCAGCACGCTGTCCTTGCCATGGAATAATAACAATAGCAGATATGCCAACGAAATCACTCCCGGCACAGCCATTACGGCGAAAAAGCTGCCGGCGCTATAAGCATAATGCGCATATAAAAACAAATTCTGCGGATTACCGGGCGGCGTCAGCATACTGCCAAGGTTAGCAGCCAGCGTCTGCAGGATAATAATCCGCTCCATATCCATTTTTAAGGTTTTGCCGATAACCAGCGCCAACGGTACAAAGGTCAGCAAGGCCACATCATTCGTCACGAACATTGAGCTGACATAGGTCACTGCCAGCAGCACCAGCTCTAGCTGACGCTTGCTGCAGCATTTGTTCAGCAGCTCCACCGCTAGCCAGTCCAGAAAGCGTATCTCCTTCAGCTCCGCCACCACCAGCATGAGAGAAAGCAATATCGCCAGCACATCAAAATCTATATAGGCAAGCTGTGGCCTGCTGTAAAGGCTGCTTACCGCAGCCAAAATAACTGCTATGCACAAAACAGGCTCACGCCGCCAATAATTCTTCAATTTCTGCATCAACAAAAAGTCACTCCCAGTTAGCCTGCGCCGCGCACAGCGCCAGCGCCGATACACGCGCCGCCCCTGCGTCAAGCAGCACCTGTGCCGCTTCCGCAAAGGTGCTGCCCGTAGTATAGATATCGTCGCAAAGCAGTACATGCTTGCCGCTCACCTTGGCATGCGGCAGCATGGCAAAGCAGCCTGCCAGCTCCTGCTTTCTTTCTTCCGGCTTCAGCTCGTACAAAGGCTCCGTATGGCGCACCCGCTCCAGCAAAACCTCCATGCCCACGCTGCGTCCCTCCAAGAGGCCCGCAAACAGCTCCTGCGGCACATCAAAGCCACGCTGCCTGCGTCGCTCGGGCGCAGTCGGTACGCAGGTAATAAGGTCAAACTGCTGCAGCCAGCGCATTTTGGCCGCGGGCAACGCAAGCTCCGCTTCCTCACGCAGCAACGGCAGCCAGCCTGCCTCACCGTCAAATTTTATTTTATGCAGCGCATCCTTAAACACGCCATCATATTTATAGAGCAGCAACGCACTGTACAGAACATCAGTCGGCAGCGGTGCTGCCTGTCCCGCCAGATATTCCTCACGCGGACAGCAGGGCAGCTGACGCTGCAGCAGATATTCTTTGCGGCACTGCTCACAGACATAGCCGTTGTCAATATTAGTCGCACACACAGCGCAGCGACGGGGAAAAATAAGCTCCTTCGCTACACGCCCGTAATAAGCAAAATCTCTTAACAAACGATGCATCAGAACACCTCGCTGCTTTCCTGCAGACGCTCAGCCAGCAAGCTGTAACGCCTTTTTGTCTTGTCGTTTTCCACAGCGGTACGCACCGCGTTTTTGCTGCCGACAATCAGCACTTTTTCCTTAGCTCTGGTCACAGCCGTATACAGCAGATTGCGCTGCAGCATGATATAATGGCTCTGCACCATGAGCAAAATAACGTAGGGATATTCGCTGCCCTGCGACTTGTGCACACTCATAGCGTAGGCCAGCTGCAGCTCCTCCACCTCACCCTGAGCGTAGGTAACATAATCGCCCTCAGGACGCTCCGGGAAGGCTACCGTAACATTTTTTCCGTCTATTTTAATTACACGGCCGATATCGCCGTTGAAAACATCCTTTTCATAGTTATTGCGAATCTGCATAACCTTGTCACCCACACGCAGTACATTACCCGGTATGTTTACCTCGGGCTTGGCAGCAGACGGCGGATTAAGATATTTTTGCAGCAGCTTATTCAGATTCTGCACGCCGCAGGGATTCTTATGCATCGGCGTCAACACCTGCACCCTGCGCCAGTCACCGCCGGACGTAAGCTGGGCATAGGTACGCGCTACGAATTCCGCAGCATCCTGCTCATTGGCAAACTCCTCCAGCGCAAACTCGCTGTCGGCACCGGCAAGAAACTCCGGCATCTGGCCACGGTTAATCTTATGCGCATTACGGACAATCGGGCTGACCTCTGCCTGACGGAAAACATTTTCCAGACGTACAACAGGCATTCTGCCCGAACGGATCATATCCTTAAGCACCGAGCCTGCACCCACGGACGGTAGCTGGTCCACGTCACCGACGAAAATCAGACGGCAGCCGCCGGGAATTGCCTTAAGCAGATGATAGGTCAGGCTGATATCGAGCATCGAAGCCTCATCGATAATAATTGCTTCCGCATCCAAAGGATCGCTGTCATCCTTGCCGAAGCACAGGCCGTCACCCGTAGGCTGGTATTCCAGCAGACGATGCACCGTTGCCGCCGGATGACCGGCAGAATCAGCCAGCCTGCGTGCAGCGCGACCGGTAGGCGCAGCCAGCAGAATGCGGCAGCCAGCCTGCTCCAGAACGTTCAAAATACCCTTAACGACGGTTGTTTTACCTGTACCGGGACCGCCGGTGAGAACGAAAACGCCATGCTCCAGCGAAGCATAAATCGCCTGACGCTGTGCCTCTGCCAGCGTAATACCGGCATCACGCTCCCACTTGGCAATAACCTCATCCGCATTCACGCGCGTCACCGGCTTTGCCTGATCGCGCAGCTTCAGCAGACGGCGCGCAGTCTGCACCTCAGCCGTATACAGATATTCCGGATATATCAGGCGAATACCGCCCATTTCTTCAGTGCGCAGCAAATCCTGCTCCAGCAGGCTGCTGAAAACATCCTGCACCATGGAAGTATCTACCGCCAACGCTCTTGCCGTTTCACGCACCAGCAGCTCCTCCGGCACGCAGGTGTGTCCCACGCCTGCGGCCTGCGTCAACGCATAAGCAATGCCTGCGCGCAAGCGTTCCTCGCAGTCATGCTCCATGCCCATAGCCATAGCAATTCTGTCCGCAGTTTTAAAACCTATGCCGGTAATATCCTCCGCCAGGCTATAGGGATTCTCCTTAATGCGGGTAATCGCCGTAGCGCCGTAGGTTGCCTGCAGGCGAGCTGCGTAACCGCTGCTCACGCCGTGCGCTTCCAAAAACACCATCAGCTCGCGCAGACCGGAAAGCTGGCTGTACGATTCACCGATAGCGGCAGCCTTTTTGGCGCTGATGCCGCGTACCTGTGCCAGGCGCTCGGGATAGCTTCCCAAAATCTCCAGCGTATCCGTTCCAAAGGCCTCCACAATTCTTGCCGCCGTCACCGGCCCTACACCCTTCACAGCGCCGGAAGCCAGAAAGCGTTCAATGCCTGCTACCGAAGTTGGCTGCAAAACCTGCAGTGCCTGTATATCAAATTGTCTGCCGAATCTGGCATGCTCAATCCAGTTGCCTTCCATAGCCACATTTTCGCCCATGTACGGCGCATTGCCATGATAAACGGCAGTAAATCGTCCCTGCGCCTTGCTTTCCATACGCAGCACGCTGAACATGCCGTCATCGCTTTGAAACACTATATCATCAACTATCGCTTCCAGCTTTTCCATTTTCTCACCGCCACACAAAACAAATGTTTTAACTATGGCTATTATTATAACATAGTTTTCTCAATTAGGATAGTAATTTGACTTTACAAGTATTATAATTTTCGCTATAATTGAATGAGATATGCACTATATATTGTTTCCGGCAAATCAGCGCCCTGCGCCTGAACCGGCTTTGTATTATTGTAACTATAAACATGAGGAGTTTTACACATGCAACCCAAAAAATTTACAGGAAAATTAATAGCCATAGATATGTATAACTGCGGCGTAAACGAAGTCAACGACACCGAAAAGGCAAAGACTCTGTTGCAGGAAGGCTGTGACAAATACCAGATGAACAGCCGCGAGCTGCTTGTTTGTCAGGAAGAAGGCCAGAGCGAATATTCCATCTCCGCACTCTGCAAACAAGGTCATGTAACTCTGCATGTATATCCTAAGCTCGGTTTTATTGCTGCGGATATTTTCAGCTGCTACGACGATGCCGACCCTGCGGGCATGGCACGCTATCTGCGCAGCGCTTTTGACTGCGACAAAGCCAAGATTACCCTGCTGGACCGTGGCGATTTCGGCAGCAAATACGATATGAAGCCTAACCACCGCTCCAACATCAAATTCATCCGCCGTACCCAGAACGTTACCAAAAACGTCGGCGCTCAACTGAAAAAAATGATGCTCAAGCCCCGTGGCATCTAAGCGGGACTATAAGATAAACTTTTCCAGGGGTTGTATGAACAGCCCCTGTTTTTTCTTAAACCAAAGGAGATTTTTCACATGAAATATTTAATGTGGGATGTAGACGGCACCCTCATTCTGTCCGGCGGTGCCGGCAAGGATGCCATGATTAAGGTTATCAAGGATTATTATTTTCTGGATGCCTTCGATTTCAACAAATCGCTGGCAGGACGCACTGACTCGGATATCATCAAAAGCGTTGTTACCCGTCTGCGCGGACGCTGCAACAGTGCGGAAGCAGCAGGTCTGCTTATACGTTACCATATGGAGCTTCCCAAACAGCTGCCGCTGCATAAGGGCCGTGTTTTGAAAAACGTGGAGAAAACGCTGCAATACTTCTGCCGGCCTGATAGCCGTTACTGCAACTGCCTGCTCACCGGCAACACCAGCACCGGTGCCCATCTCAAGCTGCAGCATTTCGGTCTGGACCAATATTTTAACCACGAACACAGCGTCTTCGGCGAAATCAGCGAAAACCGCGAAATGCTTGCTAAGGTTGCCTTCCACCGTCTGTATATGCAAAATGAAGAAGCTAAGCCGAACGAGCTGATTTTCATCGGCGATACGCCTAATGACGTGCGCTGTGCCAATGCCATCGGCGCACCCTGCCTGATTATTTTGGAAGGCTCCGGCTATAAGCCTGAGGATTTTTCCGAGGTTAAGCCTTGGAAGATTATCGACCGTCTGCCGGATGATCCCAAACAGCTGGAGCTTTTGCTGGATGAAACAGAAAGCTATGCAGGAGGCCAAAATGCGTAAGAATTTTTTCAAGACTGTGCTTACTCTCCTGGCTCTCGGCTTAAGCAGCACAGCCCTTGCTTACAGTAACAGTGATTTAAATGCGGTACTGAACGGAGCAAGCTGCCCCGGCGGTGACCTTTCCGGTGCCGATTTATCGGGAATGGATTTATCCAGACGTGATTTTACCAATACCGATTTTACGGAAGCACGTCTGGACTCTACCAAGCTGGACAAAGCCAAGCTGCAGGATGCCTGCTTCCAGAGCGCCCTGTTACCCAACGCCAGCCTGCGCGGTGCCAATTTGGCATATGCCAACTTCCGCTATGCCAATGCCTCCGGCAGCGATTTTACCAACGCCAGCCTGCAGGGAGCATATCTTAACCGCTGCCAGCTGCGTGGCGCACATCTGCTGAACGCAAATCTGCAGCAGGTCAAAGCGCAGGAGGCTTCTATGGACGGCGTACAGGCCGACTATGCCGACTTCAGCTTTGCCAACCTGCCCTATAGCTGGCTGCGTCGTGCCAGCCTGAAAAACGCAGTTTTTCATGGCGCTAACCTATACTGTGCCCATCTGGAGCGCAGCGACCTGACGGAAGCAGACCTGCGCAGCAGCAAGCTGGGCCACAGCAATTTGAACAACAGTAAGCTGGATAAGGCGCTGCTGGATAAATCCGTTTTGGAATACGCCGACCTGCGCGGTGCGGAAATGAACTACACGCAATTCGGCACAGCATTTTTGGATAATGCAAAATTGGATAAATAAATATAAATCACTCAGCAAAAAAGCTCCGGCAACCGCCGGAGCTTTTTTTGCGCAACTATTCAGGAATAATCCTGTTTATTAATCGTCAGTCCTGAGGATAAAACCCAGAAGGAGCATAACTGAGATTAATCATAATATTTTTCACTTGTGTATAGTGGTTCAAAATCATCTTGTGAGTTTCACGACCGATACCGGAGGTTTTGTAGCCGCCGAAGGGAGAATGTTCCGGAATCTGATTGTAGGTGTTCACCCACATACGACCGGTTTCCACGTTGCGTGCCACACGGATAGCCTTGTTAATATCCTTAGTCCAGACAGCACCGCCGAGGCCGTATTCACTGTCATTAGCCATAGCCACAACCTCATCCTCATCGTGGAATTTGATAACTACGGCAACAGGTCCGAAGATTTCCTCCTGCGCCACACGCATATCGTTGGTTACATTGGTAATCAGCGTCGGCTTCATAAATGCACCCTTGGCCAGCTCGCCCTCGGTAAAGCGTTCACCGCCGCAGGCAATAGTAGCGCCCTCCTGCTTAGCAATTTCAACATAGCTCAGGATTTTCTTGATTTGGGTTTCGTTGATTTGAGAACCCATCTGAGTATCATCATTCCACGGCAGGCCCACCTTAACCTTATTGAAAGCTTGTACTAAAGCCGGTACGAATTTATCATAAATGGTATCCTGCACGAAGATACGGCTGCCGGCACAGCAAACCTGACCTTGGTTAAAGAGAATACCTAATTGAGCACCGTCGATGGCCTGATCAAAATCGCAGTCATCAAAATAAATGTTGGCACTTTTACCGCCCAGCTCCAATGTTGCCGGGATAATGCGTTCTGCCGCCGCCAAACCTACATTGCGGCCAACCTCGGTACTGCCGGTGAAGGCCAGCTTGGCAAAGCCTTTGTGCTCCAGCATATATTGACCGGTTTTGCTTCCCGCGCCGGTAATAACATTGAAAACACCTGCTGGCAATACGCCGTCAATCAGACGTGCAAATTCCAAAATAGAAAGGCTTGCTTCCTTGGAAGGCTTCAGTACGGTGCAGTCGCCTGCTGCCAACACCGGCGCCAGCTTCCACGCTGCCATCAGGAACGGGAAGTTCCAGGGAATAATCTGACCGACTACGCCGATAGGCTCACGCAGGATGATAGACAGGAACTGTTCGTTAAGTACGGAAGCCTGACCTTCCTCCGCCAGGATGCAGCCGGCAAAATAACGGAAATGCTCCGCCGCCATCGGAATATCCACGTTCATGGTTTCACGAATCGGCTTGCCGTTATCCATGCTTTCTACCATTGCCAGATGTTCTTTGTTAGCATCAATAATATCGGCAATTTTATTCAGCAAAGCGGCACGCTGTGCCGGGGTAGTCTTTTTCCAGGTTTTAAACGCTTCCCAAGCTGCTGCGGAGGCTGCCTCTACATCCTCACGGCTGCCTTGGGCGCAAACTGCCAGATGGCTGCCGTCGGCAGGGCTTTCTGCATTATAGGTTGCGCCGTCGGATGCATTGCGCCACTCTCCGTTAATATATAAACCATATTGTGCTTGTAATTTTACTTTTTCCATAATAATGATAAACCTCCTCATTTGGCTCTTGCCCTTCACACCATTGTGACGGGACTTGTTTTTTTGATGTCACTATTGTATAATCAAAATGGTCCTATTAAAAGAATCAAAAAGCAAAAATATTTTAGGACCAAGGAGAAATATCACTCATGTTAACATATGATTTGGATAAACGCGGCAGCACACCGCTCTATGATTACTTATACCAATGCATCCGTCAGGATATCATCAGCGGCAGGCTGCAGGCAGGCGAACGCTTGCCCTCCAAGCGCACGCTGGCACAGCATCTGAGCGTGGGCATCATCACCGTGGCCAACGCCTACGCCCAACTGGCGGTAGAAGGCTACATCACCTCGTGCGAAAAGAAAGGCTACTTCGTAGAAGACGTCAGCAGCTACCGCGTGCGCCGCAAGGCTGCAGCAGCGATGCTGCCGGAGGCAGCGGAGCGCGAATACTTTGCCGACTTCAAGGCTAACCGCATCAGCCTGCAAAACTTCCCACTCGCTACATGGACACGCCTGATGCGCGAAACACTTTCCGTGCACAACGAAGAGCTGCTCAAAACCGTTCCCTACAAGGGCGTCTACGAACTGCGTAAGGCTATTGCCGACTATCTGGCACATAACCGCGCTATGCAGGTTGATCCTTCGCAAATTATCATCGGCGCCGGTACGGAATATCTTTACGGCCGCCTGCTGCAGATGTTCGGCCATGCCTGCACCTTCGCCATCGAAGAACCGGGCTATAAAAAATTCGCCTCCATCTCCGCCAGCTTCGGCAATCCCTGGAAGTACATCCCCATTGATGACAACGGCCTGATGATTGACAAGCTGGAGGAAAGCGGTGCCGACGTAGTACATCTTTCCCCAGCCAACCATTTCCCTACCGGTATTGTCATGCCCGTAACACGCAGGCTGGAGCTGTTTGAATGGGTTAACCGTATCCGCAAGCGCTATATAATTGAAGATGATTACGACAGCGAATTCCGTTACACCGGTCGCTTTATCCTGCCGCTGTACGCGCAGGATACGCAAAGCCGCGTAATCTACATGAACACCTTCTCCAAAAGCCTGGTTCCCTCGCTGCGCATCAGCTACATGGTGCTGCCGCCGCGTCTGCTGGAGCGCTATGAGCAGACCATGAGTTTTTACAGCTGCACCGTATCCAGCTTTGAGCAGTATACGCTGGCACGCTTCATTTCCGAAGGCTATTTTGAACGCCATATCAACAAAATGAAAAACTACTACCGCGAGCAGCGCCACAAAATTCTGGCTGCCATCCACTCCTCGCCGCTAGCCGCTGTTTCGCAGATAACCGAACGCAACGCCGGTACGCATTTTGTACTGCATATCAACACCAAACTGACGGAAGCAGAAGTACGCAAGGCAGCACTGGCAGCAGATATGTGCCTTTCCTTCTATTCCGATTACAGTCATAATACCGAAGAAAATAACGGCTGCACGCTCGTTATCAATTACGCTGCCATCGAGGCAGATAAAATTGCCGCGGTAATAGAACGATTAAGCAGCCTGTTCCCCGAATGCAACCAGATAAGCTGAATAATTACAGACCAGATTTAAACGCAAAAAAGCATGCACCGCTTCTCACAGCAATGCATGCTTTTTGCTTTAATTTTTACAGCTCGATTTTCTGTATGTTGGCAATAGCCTCTTTGGCTTCGGCAATAATACGCTCCATAACATCCTTGCAGGGCAGGATATCATTCAGCACGTTCAGGCTCTGACCGCACATAACGGTACCGTTGGTAACATCACCTTCCACAAGACCTCTGCGGTTGGTGCCTGTACCCATCGCCATCAGCTCCTCTTTGGGAGCACCGGCAATTTCACGTGCAGTATACGCATCGGTAAAAGCGTTCGCCAGGCAGCGTACACCAAGATTACGGCTATAGCCTGTTGCTACACTGTCAGTATCGGTTGCTTTGACAATTGCTTCCTTAGCAGCAGGATTTGCCGGGCATTCCTCAGTCAGCAGGAAACGGCTGCCCATCTGCACACCTGCAGCGCCCATCAGCAAAGCTGCAGCCAGCGCACGACCGTCGCTGATACCGCCGGCAACAAGCACCGGAACAGATTTAATCTGCGGCAGTACGTTTTCCATCAGCGCCATAGTAGTCTGCTTGCCGATGTGACCACCGGCCTCCATACCTTCAATAACCATAGCGTCAGCGCCTGCAGCTTCAATACGCTTTGCCAGCTTAACATTAGGCACTACCGGAATAACCTTGATGCCTGCAGCATGAAAAGCAGGAATGTGCGGTACAGGGTTGCCTGCACCCAAGGTAACAAAGGCTACCTTTTCTTCGCACAGCATAGCAATGATTTCCGCAATGTTAGGAGCCATCAGCATAACGTTAACGCCGAAGGGCTTGTCGGTCAGAGATTTTGCCTTGCGCACCTCGTCACGTGTCCATTCCACAGTACGGCCGCCGCTGCCGATGATACCGGCACCACCGGCGTTGGAAACTGCCGCAGCCAGCACAGCGTCACTCGTCCACGCCATACCACCCTGGATAACAGGATATTTTATACCTAAGAGCTCAGTTAATTTAGTTTTCATGATAATCACCTCGCAACAATTTTACACGCCTATTATATACTATTCTCCACGCAGTAATCGTGAATTATTTTTAAATTTTACCAAGTTTGTAAAGAATGTAACTAAGATGCAGTTTTTAAGGTGCAAGCTTACACTTAATTGTAGTTTTTTGTCCATAAAATTTGACATCAGGCTATAAAAATTGTAAAATTTTATGAGTACCCTGAAAGACTTCAGGACTGTTGTTTTTTATTTTTAACCGTATTGGCTGCAATAAAAAGCATTAAGGTCGAGGCGACTTGATGTATATGGTGCTTTATCAGCAGCTTGCTAAGTTCATTCTACGCAGGCTGCTCAGAAAGTGCCGGAGACGAAGAAGGTTGACGATGGCGTACATTCTGTACGTCGAGGAAAACCTGATGAAGTATACGGTGCTTTATCAGTAGCCAGTACGGTAGTAGTTATTACTTAAGGGAAAGAGGTCAAAGAAACATGCGCAGTACACAAGTAAAAAAAGGTTCAACCCGCGCAGCCCATCGCTCTCTGTTCTATGCAATGGGTTATACTGAAGAAGAATTAAAGAAACCGTTAATCGGCATCTGCTGTGCCGCTAACGAAATCATTCCGGGGCATATGCATCTGGATACCATCGCTAAGGCAGCCAAATACGGTGTGCTGGAAGCTGGCGGTACTCCGATTGAGTTCCCGGCTATCGGCATCTGCGATGGCATTGCCATGGGCCATGACGGTATGAAATATCCGCTGGCAAGCCGTGAGCTGGTTGCGGACAGCATCGAAGCTGTTGCTAACGGCCATGCGTTTGACGGCTTAATCCTGATTCCGAACTGTGATAAAATTGTTCCCGGCATGCTGATGGCAGCAGCTCGTCTGAACATCCCGACCGTTGTTGTCAGCGGCGGTCCGATGCTGCCCGGTCGTTACCATGGCAAAGATATCAGCGTATCTACTGTATTTGAAGCTGCCGGCCGTTTTGAGTCCGGTCAGATTGATAAAGCAGAGCTCAGAGAAATCGAGCATTGTGCATGCCCGGGCTGCGGCAGCTGCTCCGGTCTGTTCACTGCAAATACCATGAACTGCCTGACTGAGGTTCTTGGCATGGGCCTGCCTGGCAACGGCACTATCCCCGCTGCTTATAACGGCAAGCGTATTGCTTTGGCTAAGCACGCAGGCATGGCTGTTATGCGTCTGCTGGAGGAAAACGTTCTGCCTCGCGACATCATGACGCTCAATGCCTTCAAGAACGCTATTACTGTTGATATGGCCATCGGCGGCAGCTCCAACACCGCACTGCATCTGCCGGCAATCGCTCACGAAGCAGGCATCGACCTGCCGCTGGAGCTGTTCGATAAAATCTCCAAGAAAACTCCGTACCTCACTAAGATGAGCCCTGGTGGCAGCCACCACATCGTTGATTTGAACGAAGCCGGCGGCATCCCTGCCGTTATGCACGAGCTTGACCGTCTGAAGCTGATTAAAAAATCCTGCCAGACTGTCAGCGGCAAAACTGTCGGTCAGATTATCAAAAATGCGGAAATCCTGCGTCCTGAAGTTATTCACAGCGTAGAAAATCCGTACAACAAAACCGGCGGCATCGCTGTTCTGAAGGGCAATATCGCTCCGGAATGCAGCGTTGTCAAGGAAAGTGCTGTTGATCCTTCCATGAAGGTCTTCAGCGGTCCGGCTAAGGTTTATAATTCCGAGGATGAAGCTATTGCTGCAATTTGCGCACAAAAGGTTGTTTCCGGTGACGTTGTCGTTATCCGTTACGAAGGCCCGAAGGGTGGCCCCGGCATGCGTGAGATGCTGAACCCGACCTCCGTACTGGCAGGCATGGGCCACGACAAGGACGTTGCACTGCTTACCGACGGACGTTTCAGCGGTGCTACCCGCGGTGCCTGCATCGGTCACATTTCTCCGGAAGCACGCGAGGGTGGTAACATCGCATTGATTGAAAACGGCGATATCATTGAAATTGATATTCCGAACCGTACCCTGAATGTTAAGCTGAGCGACGAAGAGCTGGCTGAACGCCGTAAGAACTGGGTATGCCCGCCGCCGAAGGTTAAGAGCGGTTACCTGGCACGTTATGCTGCTTTGGTTACCTCCGCTGCTACCGGTGCTGTGCTGAAGGTTCCCGGTCAGGACTAAAAGAATTATATAAGCTGAAAAAGCAACTCCCCATCTTTCTTACCGCAAGGTAAGACGGATGGGGAGTTTTTGCATATACCAGCTAATGCAGATAATTTTTATAATATAAGACTAAATTGTGAGGCTAGCGCCAATCGCCAAAACTTATGTTATAGAGCAAACACAAAATTTAACCAAAGCCTTTATTATTTCTATTTTCCTCAAAGTACTCTGAATGTCAGCATCTTGTCCAATCCTACCTCTTCAATACAGCAAGACACACCACCTCGCAGAGTAGCTTCTAGATGATAAAACAGCATGCATCTGTTGATATGCTCTAATAATAATTTAGACCGTCGCTGATAACCGTATTCTTTCAAAAGCGTTCGAAGCTTTAAGCGGACATAATCCTTCTCCGTACTGTACAAAATACGTAGACGAATATTTTTGAAAAACAAATCCAAATTTGAAAAGTCACTCACATAACTTTCTTCGTCAAAAGAACTTTTTGTATCTGCGGTATCCTTCTGTATTGCTGGAAATTCTTTGTCCAAAATTGGTTTTTCATAAAAGTAATTAAGCCAATACCTGACATCCAAAATAAATTTTTTCTGATTCCGACGATATTCCGGATAGAGAAAAACCTTTTCCCCATCCCAAATAGAATCAATCAAGTGACTTTCATCTCTGCAATTCAACTCCATAGCGCTGATGATTACAGCAACATCTAATGCGTTATAAAATAATTCTCGCATTATCTGTCTCCCTTTACTCCATTGCACTGTCTGCAAAGAATCTGTAAGTTTTCTGCAACACTCTTTCCGCCAGCATTCATAGGGATAATGTGGTCAACCTGGAAATATACCTTTGAATGATTTTTTTTACCACATTCTGCACAGCAGTAAAATCCATCTGCATCCTTTGCATTCTCAAAGGCCTTTGCACGAAGAGTTTTTTCCAATTCAGGGTTATGCTTTCTAATCTCGTAAAGAGGAAGGTCTTCCAATGCTCTTGTTCCAGGCTTCACATTACCGTCTTCATCAAAAATATCTTTAGAGTGTGATATCTTCATCAATTCAATATCAAGCTGGCGTAAGAAATAAAGCTTTCTTCCAAAGAAAAGACGGAGCATATTATCATCGTTGGAATCCCATATAGAATCAACATATTCTGTCTTTTTTCTCTGCCCCATATCTTCGTTCCAAATATACTGGGCAATTTTCCCTACATCCAGCTTACTGCGGTCTACATCGGCAAACGTATAAAATTGAGGAGCAGTTTCATACTGTGCATAATACTTGAGAATATTTCGCACATCTCTTTCTTCATATGGTGGAACCATTTCGCCACAGAAGAAAGTGTCTCTGCATTGTGCTTCCATCTCCGCAAGCTGAGATTCGGTCAGATACTCTTCCGAAATTGCAAAGCTATCAAATAAGGCCGGGAGTGCTTCCATCAAATCTTGATAAGCAGCCTGTGTACTGTCATAGACCATAACCTGATAAGCATGGTCCATGCCGCTTTCTTCAAGATAGGTAAACGCATACATTCCTACCGGTATTCTCTGCTCAAACGGCACCTTCTCCAATGCTGACGTATCAACAGAATCATCCAGAATAGAGGCAAACTCTTCTATCTTAGAAATCGCAATCATGCGCAGTTCTCGTTTTATACGCTCCGGATCATTATCCCGGAAATCATTATTTCCATCAAACAGACTTTCCGGATTTACCCAGGCAATATGCTCATTCCAGTGATCAACAAACGAAACAATATATGCGCTGGCTGTACCCCCTGCTTCCGGTCCTCGCAGAGCACGACCTACCATTTGAGTCATCAGAATAGAAGATACTGTAGGTCTTGCAAGGAAAACTGTTTTTGTCTGTGGTAAGTCAATTCCTTCTGTCAAAATATTTACGTTTATAAGCACCTGCAATTCACCATTGCGATACGCTTCGATATTTCTCTGATTATCTTCACGACTGATTGTTACACCGGTAATCGAGTCACGAATTGCGGAAACAATATAATCAGCTTTAATACCAGCCTTTCTGAAAAGAGCAGTTAGCTGAATTGCATGTACTACATTTACAGCAAACAAAATTGTTTGTCCATACTCATGACACTTATTTTTATATGTCTCCACAATCAACTGATTACGGGCAGCACTGTCTGCCATCTGAGAAGCTATCTCATCCGGTAATGCATCAAAGTTTTGGATACTATTCCATGCATCTGCTCCCATAGAGGCGCCGTATTCTTCGTCAGTATAATAGCTTTCAAAAATCGGTTTCGATAATATTTGACGCTTAATCAGTTCCTTCAAGCCAATCTGATAGGTAATACCAACATCACCATGAACTGTCTGCCCATTTTTTATACCATCTGTAAAAATCTTTGCCAACAGTCCTTGTTCGTTTTCAGATGTACGAAACGGCGTTGCAGTTAAGCCAATCATCTTCAAATTTGGTACTTGGGATTTCACATAATCAATAATTTTTCTATATGTCTTCGCAGTAGCGTGATGCGCTTCATCTACAATTAAAAAAAGTTCTTTTTCACCATGAATCCACTTCTCAAGCCTATCCATATTTCTTCCGAGACTGTCTTTGCTGACAATTAACAGATTGTCATCCGGACGAATATCAATGGTACGATCATGGGTGGAGGCACCGGAAACAATGCGGAAGCAGAACGATGAAACATGAGGAATAACCTCTGTGTAAGCAAATTTCTGAAAAGACTCTGCTGCCTGATCCAAAAGCATCTGACCGCGGACTTCTCCAATACGATGGCGAGGCCTCGGTCATAGAGGTTAAAGTGGCACGTGGCGCCGACCTTGAGCGGGTGGCAGAGAGACTGAGGACAAAGTTAGGCACTTCGGTTTCGGTCAAAGACCGGCTGCAACAGCAGGAAATCAGTTTCAGAATGGTTGAGATAGAGAAGTGGGTTACGTTTCTCCTGCTGATTTTTATCCTTCTGATAGCATCTTTCAACCTTATCAGCACCCTGTCGATGCTAATTCTTGAAAAGCAGCCGTCGCTGTCCACGCTTCGCAGCCTCGGAATGACGCGCCGTGGCATCGGCTCAGTCTTTATGTGGGAGAGCATATTTGTAACGCTTGCAGGCGGCATAGCCGGCATATCCCTGGGAGTGGCGCTCTGTCTGCTCCAGCAGCATTACGGATTGATAAAGCTTAACGGCGACCCGTCGGCTCTGATAATCACGGCCTACCCGGTGCGACTGGCATGGAGCGACCTTGCCATAGTGGCAGTGCCGGTGGTATTGATAGGATTACTGACCGGCTGGATTTCGGCCCGTTTTGCCCGTTCGCGCACCTCCTGACAGGGCTTGTCGCCGATAGTGCGGTTTTGCCGTGTGCGATAATTTTTGTACTTTTGCATCTATGAAATTCCACGGACACGGAGTAAATATACATAAATCCCTCCGGCTTATTGCGTGTAAATATAAGACGTTGCTGATGGTGGCGATGGCCGTAGCCGTTTCGGCAGGATTTGTGGCTTGCGGAGGCAGCGCAGGAAAAGACACTGACTCGGCTTCAGCCGAACCGATGCCTGACTCATTCTATCAGTCGCACCCTTCGCCTAAGGGCAATTATCAGATAAAGAAAGGGCCACGACACAACGACCGGATACGCATCAACAGCGTAGGACGTCTTGCCGAGGTGTTCAACGATTCCAATAAGTTCCAGTATGCGCATGCAGAGCGGCTCGGAATACGTCCCCTCGCAAGCCTCTATGACACCTACTACACTACGCGGCCGCTTCGCCACATCACCAGTTGCGGCCTCTATCAGGTGGATTCGCTGACCCACTCGCTGCCGTTTCTGGTGCCTCAGGCTTCGCGACTGCTTGAGGACATAGGCTGCAACTTCATCGATTCGCTCGGCTCGCGTGGTGCCGACGGATATCGGGTTCTTGTTACTTCGCTGCTGCGTACAAGCTCAAGCGTCAGGAAGCTGCGGCGTGTGAATGTGAACGCCACCGACTCGTCGACGCATAAATTCGGCACTACATTCGACCTATCGTACACGCGGTTTCATTGCCTCGATACCACGCGCACAATCAGCCAGGAAGACCTCAAGAATCTTCTTGCCGAAGTGCTTTACGATATGCGTCGCCAGGGGCGCTGCCTGGTGAAATACGAGCGCAAGACCGGCTGCTTCCACGTAACTGTGGTGAAGTAAGAAACCTTTACCCC
>OGXX01001856.1_pt1 | contig 20478 bp, 23 predicted proteins | sample 1576301 | NCBI WGS metagenome assembly OGXX01 (sample SAMEA3541469, study PRJEB24748) | human gut metagenome | biome: human gut; feature: human-associated habitat; material: faeces | place: China | collected 2012
ATGGGTTGCATTCCATAAAACGGCCCCTCCACGCTCATTTTGGAAACTGAAGTTTTACGAAAATAAATTGTTTATATTTGACAATGAATTTTTTATAAGATTTTAAAAACTATTCCTAACCATGATTTATAAGCAAAATAAAGAATATTATTGCAAATCCTATAAAATTTATAAACTTTTAAAATAAATAACTCTATTGAATGACAACTAAAGTTTTAATGAAATGTGCTAAAAAAGGAATCAATCTTTCTCCTAGTGCTTTTAATAAAGTAATGGAAGTTGATGATCCTATTGATTTTATTTCATCAGTTATTGTAAAGCTTAAAAGTGGTAATTACACACCTAACGATTTGATTTCTGTTAGTGGTGATGTTATAGATGAGATTAAAAAGGAATTAAATATTGATGATTCAAGTGAAAAACCTCAGGAAAAGCCTTTAGCTCCTATTAAAAAAACTGATGAAAAAAAGAAGACCACCATTTCAACTGTAAAAACTAATGAAACACTTAAGGATACTAAAAAAAAGGACAAACCTAAAAAGATGGTTAACAGTCTTATCAATAAAGTTTCAGAAACTGTTGAAGATTCAAATATAAAATTTGAAAGAAACCTAAACAAAACTAATGTGGAATATGATTTTGAAATTATTCAAGATACCAGTAAAAAGTCATATACCAGTGGGGAAGTGGAAAATCTTATTTCATACTTCCAGAGCAGATATGAAAAACTGGCTAAAATTCTTCAAAGAAGGCCTGAACTTAAGACTTTCCAAAAGGTTTCAGAAATTGAAGAGAATCAGAGTAGCTTAAGTCTGATTTTAATGGTTAGAGAAATCAGAACTACGAAGAATGGTCATAAACTTATTGAATTTGAAGACGATACTGGTTCTATACCAATTTTATTTTCCAATAAGAATGAAGAGTTGTTTAAAGCCGCTGAAAAACTTGTAAAAGATGAGGTTGTAGGGGTTTTAGCTGATAAGAATGGGGATTTAGCTATTGGTAACCAGATTATTGATCCTGGAGTTACTAGAATCCAAGAGAAAGAAATGGACTTTGGTATTGTATTTTTATCAGACGTTCACATTGGCAGTTTAACATTTCTTGAAGACGCTTTTAACAGATTTATTGACTGGATTAACTGCGATTTTGGTAATGAACAACAAAGGGAAATAGCTAGCGATGTTAAATATCTTGTTATTGGTGGAGATATTGTAGATGGTATTGGTGTATACCCGAATCAGGATAAGGAACTGGCTATTAAGGATATTACCGAACAGTACACTGAAGCTGCCAAATTTTTAGGTAGAATTAGAAGTGATGTTAAAATCATTATTGCTCCTGGAAACCACGATGCAAGTAGAGTAGCTGAACCACAACCTGCAGTACCTGAAGAATATGCAAACGCTTTATATGAGCTGGACAATGTAGAGTTTATCAGCAATCCTGGTGTTGTATCTCTTGACGGCATCAATGTGTTAATTTATCATGGCCGTAGCTTTGATGATCTTGTTATGGCTGTTAAGGAGTTTACTCATGAGAGAAATGACTTGCTAATGGAAGAACTTCTTAAGAAAAGGCATTTGGCTCCTATTTATGGTGAAAGAACTCCTCTTGCATCTGAACTTGAGGACTATCTTGTAATTGATGAGGTGCCTGACGTGTTCCATACTGGCCATGTTCATATTAATACCTACAGAAAATTCAATGGAATTCATTTGATCAATTCTGGTACTTTCCAGACTCAGACTGAGTTCCAGAAAATTTACAATATTGAACCTACACCTGCTGAGGTTCCTGTTCTTCATAAAGGAAAATACAAGCATCTTAAATTTATATAACGATTATATGGTGAGATAATGAATGTTAATGCAAAAGATATAGTTGAAGTTGGAAAAAATCTTTATGACAATAATCTTGTTTCTGGAAAAGCCGGAAATGTTAGTGTAAGAATTAAAAGAGATGATGGTGATATAATAGCTATTACACCAACCTTAAGTTCTTTAGGGGATTTAAAAGAAGAGGATATTGTTATTATTGATTTTGACGGAAATAGCTTAACAGAAGGAGAACCTTCATCTGAGTATAACCTTCATTTGGAAATCTACAAAAAAAGAGATGACGTTAATGCTATTGTCCATACACATTCCCCTTATGCAACAGGATTTGCTTTTTCATCTAAAAAGATCAAAAGACACGAAGGTTTCGGCAGAATCGTAACCCCTTTTTTAGAGGAGGTCGAATACGCTAAACCTGGATCAATGGATCTTGCAAAATCTGCAGCTGAATGTATTGGAAGTGAAGATGTGTTGGTTTTAAAGCATCACGGTATCCTTGCTGTTGGAGATGATCTTAAAGAAGCTTATTTGTTAGCTGCTTTTATTGAAGATACTGCTAAAACCCAGTATATATCTTATATGTTGAATCTAGCTGAGGATTTATAATTTCCTTTAATTCTTTTTTTTCTAAAAATGCTCATCTGATAAATATTAAACGAAAGATATATAAATAGTAATATAATATAAATATAATATTAATACAACTTATTTTTATTAATTGATTTTAGGAGGATTTATTATGAGTGAAGAGGTTATAAGGGAAGTAACAGAAATTTTAGATTATATTAATGAAAATAACACAGTACCACGTAATATTAGAGAAGCTTCACATAATGCTAGTGTTATGTTAAATGATGATGAAAAAGATGAGTCAGTTAAAATAAGTACTGTTTTAAGTAAGTTAGATGAGATTAGTAACGATCCTAATATTCCAGTTCATGCAAGAACTTTAATTTGGGAAGTGCTAAGTAAGTTAGAATCTATCTAAATACTTTTTTTCTATTTTTTAATTATTTTACTGCAATAGCTACAGTAACGCCATTAAATGCTGTTTTTTTATAGATTAATTTTGATTTTTCTCCTGCCGCTATCAATGCAGCTGGTTCGCAAACTCCTTTTATTCCGAATTTTGATTTTACGAATTCTGAAGTTGACATGTTGTCAAAGTTAAAATCTTTTATATCCCCAGTTTCAACAAAGGTTATTGGAATGTTTTGACTTTCACTAAATTCAATAAGACCCTTTTCGCTTTTCTTAATGTCTGCTGAAGCCAGCCTGTCAATTCTATTTACTGTCAGGTTCAATTCATCAACTGCTTTTGAAATGGCATTTTCTATATCTTCTTTGGATTTTCCTTTCCTACAACCTATTCCAAGAGTAATAATTTCTTTTCTTAATTTTAAGCAGTCGTCATTAGCTTTTACATGAATCTCGTCAACTGGAACGTTTTTTGAAAATCTAATCGAGACATTTATTTCAAGTGTATTTCTCTTTAAGTAATCCTGTAAGAAACTGAAATCTGAATCTTCATTTATATAGAATATAATTTCTTCTGCCTCCAGGATTGCTTTATTTACTGGAAGAATAGCTTCAGGATTTATTACTGAAAGATAAAGATCTTTGGCTAATGTGTCAATTCCTAAACGTTTGTTTACATCAGTTGAAGTTGTAATAACTGGGGTTGCCTTTATCATTTCTGCAATTTTTTCTGTAAGCCTGTTAGCTCCACCTAAATGTCCTGACAAAAGGCTTATGACAAATTTTCCATTGTCGTCAATCGTTAGAACTGCAGGGTCTGTGGTTTTCGATTGGACGTATGGGGCGATTGAGCGAACAACAATGCCAGTTGCCATAATAGCTATGATGGCATCATAGTTTGTAAAAGCATCTTCAATTATGTTTTTAATGTTTTTATGAAAGTGTCTATAATCAGTTACAGTTGGATCATCTTTTAATTTGCTTTCTATTGACTTAGCTAGTTTGTTACCTTTATTCGAAACTGACAGAACTGCAATTTTCATAAGTTACACCATATAAACTATTGTTAATGACAAAAGGACAATCAATGTAAACAGTATCATTGTTAATTTAGATATTTTGATTGTACTTGAAATATCTCCAATTTCTATTGGTCTATTTGAATCTCCTAAAATATAAGTGTTTTTTTTAGTTAGCTGAATATCCAATGCTCCAGCTACTGTAGCCATTGTATAACCAGAATTTGGACTTGGACATCTCTTTGCATCTCTTCTATACATCAGGTAACTATTTTTATAATTGAATTTAAGAATATATGCAGATAGGACAATCAGCAACCCTGCAATTCTTGAAGGCAAATAATTTAAAATGTCATCTATCTTTGCTGGAAAATATCCAATATACATTAGCTTTTCATTTTTATACCCGACCATTGCATCAAGTGTATTTGATATCCTGTATATTACAGGAATAAACAATAGTAAAATAAACATATCTTTATTAAATATAATCATTATTAAACAAGTAAGGGTATAGTAAAAAACAGGAGCAATATAACTGTCTGTTATATTTTCTGTAAGTGTTTCAATTGTCGCTGATACAATAAGACTTTCGGAAAGTTCTTCAGTATCTCTACTTACCAGATATGATACGGCTTGACGTGCATCATCAATATTGGACTTGAGTTTGTCTTCAATATCCTTTGCAGATGAAATCAACATTCTAACTGAAAATGTTGAAGATAGAACAACTGAAAAAACAATAAAAAAGAGTATACTGTTTAGCTCAGCAATTTTCATCACTATGAATAATATCAGAAGTGATGTTACTGCAACAAGAATATATAGAAAAAATCCAGATAGTCTAGATCGATATTTCATCAGTATATTTTTGTAGAAGTCAATTATTTTACCCACAATTACTACAGGATGAATTGAAGTTGGCAATTCTCCGTATAATAAATCAATAAATAATGATAGTAATAATGATAATATTATAAATAAAAAGATAATATTATTGAACATAATATATATAATATATAATATTATTATTTAAATAAATATAGTGATGAACATGACTAAAATTGAAGAGTACATTGTAAAAAACTGGATTATAGACGAAGATATGTTTGTATGTAAAATTCATGATGAAAATTCAAATTTCAATTATCAAATTAATTACCAGGGGATGATAATGAATGTCATCCAGCCTAAAGTCAATGACGATGTTTTGGTAATCGTCTGTAGCAGTGAGGTTTCATCTGTACATAGCGAATGGATGAGCAACAAAACAATGGAATACAGAAATGAATTTTTATATGAGTTTAAATTTAAAATCAACAGTTTTGATGTTGAGTTTGATTTGGATATTGATGAAAACAATCTAATGTTAAAAGGGTTTATAATCCAGGATGTTATTTATTCTGACGGTTTAACCAAGGATTCGTTTATGAGATCCTTGAGAAGAATCAATTCTGATAGATTAAGTTGTGTTTGGACTATTGAGAAATATTTTGTAATGTAATTTTTTTGTGAAAGAGAGAGAGGGATGTATTTCAAGTGTAAACTCTGCGAAGGTTCTGAGGAACACAAGAGGTATATTTCATCTGTAAAATTTTTTTAAAAAATCTGGTTTTTTAATTTTACACTTGAAACACCTCTCTTGAATTTTCGGCGGGGGTAAAGATTTCGCTTACAGTTGAAATATACCTCTCCCTCTTTGTATATATATGAAATTGAATTTTTTCATTAGAAATACAGAAATTTCAATTGAATAGTAAAATATATTCCATATGACTTTGTCTTTTATATTCAAAAATTTTTTGCACTTAAATTAAAAAACAAACTTATTTAAAACTTTTATTTTGAAATAGCTTTTATATTCTTATTTTAAAATTGTTTGATTTTTATTTTTTTAAATAAAAACCTTTATTTAATACCTGTATCAAATATTAGTATCACTGGAAATAATACTATTGTTTTGTAAATTTTTTATATTATACATTTGAAATTCTTATTATACGTTTTTTATTAAATTTAATTTAGGTGATTGTATTGGGAAATATTTTTGAAGATTTTGAAGGTAAAAAATCGATTTTTAAAGATAAGCAACCTTTAGATCATAGGTTTTTACCGGAAAAGCTACCTCACAGAGATGAACAGATCCAACTAATAGCAAAATACTGGAGTGAAGTTTTAAATAATAATACAACTCCATCAGACATAACAATTTATGGTAAAACAGGTACTGGTAAAACTGCAGCAGCAAAATTCACAAGAGGACAGTTACTTGAAGCTACAGACAGTAAAAATGTCTTTGTAAAAGTAGAATACATTCGCTGTACTGATTATACAACTGAATATCAGGTAATAGCTCAGCTATGTCAGAAACTTGGAAGAAATGTTCCCCACAGAGGATGGACCAGAGGGGAAATAATCAACGCTTTTAGAGATATTTTTAGATCTAAGAATGCCTATGGCCATAATCTTATTTTAATAGTTATTTTAGACGAAATTGATGTTTTACTTGAAAAGGATGGAGATGGAATATTATACACTTTAACCAGAACAGACAATGTTTCAATTCTTTCTATCAGTAACAACATAGACTTTAAAAAATTCATTAAACCAAGAGTAATGAGTAGTTTAAGAGATAAGGAAATTGTATTTCCACCATATGGAGCAGACCAGCTAGCTGATATCTTGCATGAGAGAGCAGAAATGTCTTTTGAAGAAAACTCTCTTGATGATGATGTAATACCATTATGCTCAGCAATGGCGGCAAAAGAAGAAGGAGACGCAAGATACGCTCTTGACCTTCTTAGAACAGCTGGAGAAATAGCTGACGACAAAGGAGTAGACACTGTCAAAGAGGAATATGTAAGGATGGCTAAGGATAAAATTGAGCACAATAAGGTTACAGACATTATCCATACTCTACCTACTCAACAACAAAGAGTTCTTGAAGCTATTTTAAAATTAACCCAGGATGGTGAGGAAATAACTTCAGGAAGATTATATGAAACTTATAAAGAGGTTTCAAAAGGAGATTCTGTTACTTACAGAAGAATATTTGACTTTGTCAACGAACTTGAGCTTTTAGGTATTATTTCAACTAATACCATTTCTCGTGGTCGCGCAAAGGGAAGAACAAACATTATTACACTTCAATGTGATACTGATCTTCTTGAAACCAGCTTATATTCTGTATAAAAGTTAATTTTTTTTAACTTTTAGGATTATTTTTTATTAATGTTTTAAGTATTGCCATTCTGACTGGAACGGCATTAAAGGCCTGTATAAAGTATTTATTATATTTTGTATTGTCTACGTCTGTTGTAATTTCGTCAATCCTTGGAAGAGGATGCATTACAATAAGGTCTTTACCGTCAATCAGATTTTTATTTATTATATATGCTCCTTTTATTCTGAGATATTCATCAATATCTCCAAACCTTTCTTTTTGAATTCTTGTAACATAAAGAACATCAACATCGTCAATTACATCTTCAATGTTTGAGACTTCTTCATATTCTACATTTGTTTTGTTTAAGTCATGGAGCACTTCTGGAGGTATTCTAAGTTCGCTTGGAGATACAAAGTAGATTTTTATGTTGTTGAACAAAGCCAATGCATTAGATAATGAATGTACAGTACGGCCGTATTTAAGGTCTCCAACCAAAGCTATTTTTAATCCGTCAATACTTCCTATTTCCTTTTGAATTGTGTATAAATCAAGTAATGTCTGTGTCGGATGCTGACCTGCACCGTCACCTGCATTGATTACAGGAACATCTACAATGTCTGAAATGAATTTTGAAACCCCTTCGATTTCATGGCGAATGACTAAAACGTCACTGTATGCTTCAAACATTTTAGCTGTATCAGCTATACTTTCTCCTTTTGATACGGAGCTTGATCCGCTACTTGAAAAGCCAATGCATTCTCCTCCAAGACGTTTCATTGATGTTTCAAATGACAATCTTGTTCTTGTAGATGGTTCGAAAAACATGCATCCAAGAATTTTTCCTTTAAGTTCTTCACTTACCTCTTTTGATTTTGCAATGGCTTCCAGATTTTTAGCTTCATCTAAGATATATTCAATATCTTCTCTATCAAAATCTTTTATTGAAATAAAGTTCTTTAGTTTAAAAATAATACCACAATCCTAAATCCTTTCGTCTATAACTCTGTTAATATGGTCTGCAAATTGATTGATTTCATTTAAGTTTAATACAGGAAGATTTTTGCCTTCTTTTTCATATTTTGAAATCATTCTTGTTTTATATCTTTTTTCAAAGAAGTTGCCTTCATCCTTGTTTATTTCAGTTCCGAAGTTTGATTTTAAAAAAGATGACTTTACAAGTTCTTCTGAAAATGTTTTGTCAAAATTTTTCTCATTGTTTTCATCACAGTTTAAGAATAATGCAGTTGGTTTTTCCATCAGTGTTTTGAGATTTCTTGAGATGTATCTTTTAAGAACACCTTGAACATTTCCGTTGTTAATCGAACCTGCAAGTATTATATAATCGTATTTTAAAAGGCAGGCAGTCTTTGCCTTCTCTATTGGTATCAGCTGTGTCTGACAATTTAATTTACTTGATAATATTTTCGCTGCTTTTTTGGTAGCTCTTATATTTGTTGAGTAAATTATAGCTATTTTCATATTATCCTTTCAATAGGTATCACAAGAATGTCTTTTGCCCCAGCATTTCTGAACTTGTTTACAAGATTGAAAACTTCATTTTCATCAATAACAGCTTGCACTGCAACGGTTTTAGTTTCGGATAGTACTTCTGAAATTGTAGGTCCTGTCATTGCAGGCATAACTTTTTTTACCTCTTCAAGATTTTCATATGAGACATTCATCATTACCAGTTTTTTCCTCTCAGCTTCAATTACCCCTTTAATACTTGTAGCTATTGATTCAATAAGATAGTTTTTCTTATCAAAACTTTCATGATTAGCTATTAGCTTAATTGTACTTTTAAGTATTACATCAATTACTTTAAGATGGTTCATTTTCAGCGTTGTTCCAGTACTGCTAAGGTCAGTTATTAAATCTGCTACTCCAATAAATGGTGCAATTTCTGTTGAACCGGTTAACTTGGTTATTTTTGAATTCAAACCTTTTTCTTTAAGATATTTTTCTGTTATAACTGGAAATTCGGTAGCTACTGTCATATCAGATGTTACGTCATCTATGGAATTTATACTGGAGTCTTCAGGTGAGGCAACTACAAGCTCTGTTTTTCCAATTTTTAAATCGACTAACTCCTTTACGTTAGCTTCAGCTTCTTCAATTAGATCAACACCGGTTATACCCATATCCACTACTCCTTCCTCTACAAATTCAGGAATATCTGAAGCGCGGGCAAACATTATATCTATATCTTTATTATATGTTGCTGAAATCAGTTTTCTATTGGTATTGTCCTTTAATCCTAATCCTGCTTTCTCTAGAATCTCTATTGAAGGATCACTTATTCGCCCTTTAGAGGGAACAGCTATTTTTACTTTCATATAAAATCTTCCTAATATTGTTAGTAATTATATATGATTTAATATTATAAACATTTTAAGAACTATGAATTTAATAAAATAAGATTTTCTTACCTAGTTATTTATTTAATTTAATTTTAACCAGTATAAAGGCAAAATATTTAAATAATACCTAATTACAAAACTTAATTTAACTTATGATTATTTTAATCTAAGTTAACAAAATTGAGGTGTATTATTATGTCAGAAATACCAAAAGCTCCAATTACAAGAATCATGAAAGAATCTGGTGCAGAAAGAATTAGTGATGATGCAAAAGATGCAATCACAAAACACTTAGAAACTTTAGCACATGAGATTACTGTGGAAGCAAACAAAGTTGCAAGACTTGCAAAACGTAAAACCATTAAAAAAGAAGACATCGATTTAGCTGTTAAAAATCTTAAAAAATAAGCTTAATCCTTTCTCTTTTTTTCTTTCTTTTTTTTCCTTTTTTTAGGTGTATTTTATGACAGACTCAACTATTTTAATTAAAAATGCTATTATTTTAAATCCCGGCGAAAATGACTGCTTAAAAACTACTTCTTCTGTTCTGATAAAAGACGACCTTATTGCAGAAATTGGTGACAATATCACTGAAAAGGCCGATAAGGTTATTGACGGTGAAGGTAAAATTTTAATGCCTGGATTAATTAACACTCATACTCATCTTTCAATGACTCTTTTTAGAGGATTGGCAGATGATTTAAGTTTGGATACATGGCTAAACGATTATATATGGCCTGTAGAAGCACATTTAAACGGATACTACTGCTATATCGGTGCTTTACTAGGAGCTGTTGAATTGATCAAATCAGGCACTACAACATTTTCTGACATGTACTTTTATATGGAGGATGTTGCAAGAGCAGTAGATGAATCAGGTCTAAGGGCAGTTTTATCATATGGAATGATAGATTTTGCTGACGAAGAGAAAAGACGTGCTGAAATAGCTGCAAATGTTGATTTATTTAAGAATTGTAACAATGCAGCTGAAGGCAGGATTAAAGTATTTTTCGGACCTCATGCACCTTACACAGCTTCAAAGGAACTTTTAGACGAAGTCAGAGATTTGGCCAGTAAGTTCAATACAGGAATCCATATCCATGTTGCAGAAACCCAGAAGGAAGTTGAAGACATTTTGGAACAAACCGGAAAAAGACCATTTGAATACCTAGACGATATCGGTTTTTTAGGTCCTAACGTTGTTGCAGCTCATGCGGTATGGCTTTCAGAAGAAGAAATTGATATAATAATGGACAGGGAAGTTAAGATTTCACATAACCCCTGCAGTAATATGAAACTTGCATCTGGAATATCACCAGTGGCTAATATGTTAAGCCATGACATCTGTGTAAGTATCGGTACTGACGGAGCTTCATCAAACAACAATCTTGATTTAATAGAAGAGATGAAAACAGCTTCACTACTTCAAAAGGTAGCTACTCTCGATCCTAAGGTTCTCACATCTGAAGAAACAGTAGCTATGGCAACTATTAACGGTGCACGTACACTTGGACTTGAAAATGAGATTGGTTCAATTGAAGTAGGTAAAAAAGCGGATCTTATTTTAATTGATACAGATGAAGCAAACATGACTCCAGACAGCAGCTGTATCAGTTCCAACGTTGTTTACGCTGCAAAAGGATCTAATGTAGATACAACCATATGTAACGGTAAAATACTAATGGAAAACAGAAAGCTTACTACATTAGATGAAGAAGAAATCTATAAAAAAGCCCGTGCAGCTATCGTTGAACTTAAAACCTTAAAAGAAGAAAGTGAATAGTTTATTTATAATAATTATCTATTTACAAATCTCATTTTATTTTTATTCATAACAATACTTTTTTTCCAGTTGTCATCAGTTTCTGGGAAGTCTTCTCTGAAATGTGCTCCTCTGCTTTCTCTTCTAAGTATTGCAGCTTTTACAGAGAGAATAGCTATTTCTATCATGTTTATTACTTCAAGACCGTTAACAAGTTCGCTGTTGTATTGTGTTTTACTTGGGATGTCCATTTTTGATAGCTCTTTTTTCATTTCAAGAAGTTCTCTTAGTGCTTCGTTTAGATCCTTTTCATTTCGAATTATTGAAACCTTTTCCCACATAAGTTTCTTGATGTTTTCCTTAATTTCAGATGGCTTTATTTCGCCTTCCTTCATTAGGGACTTAATTCTTGCTGCCTCATTTTCGACCATTTCAGGGTTTGTTTCAAAATCACTATTTCTTGCAGCTTCGCAGCTATATTCACCAGCTATTTTTCCAAAGACCTGGGTATCTGCAAGTGCATTTCCACCAAGTCTGTTAGCCCCATGAACCCCGCCTGTTACCTCACCGCAGGCTAAAAGGTTAGCTAGTGATGACTGGCACTTTTCATTTATCTTAACCCCACCCATAAAGTGATGGGCTGTCGGTGCAACTTCCATAGGCTCATTTTTAATGTCTATGCCAACATCCTCAAACTGGAGAACCATTGTTTCAAGCTTATCGTCAATGACATCATCGTCTAAATGGGTAATGTCAAGGTAGACTCCACCGTTTTCAGTTCCCCTACCTTCAATTATCTCTTTATAAATTGATCTTGCAACAACGTCACGTGTAGCTAGTTCCATTTTTTCAGGGTCATATTTTTCCATAAAGCGTTCCTTATCTTTATTTAGAAGAATTCCTCCTTCAGCTCTTACAGCTTCTGTTACAAGAACTCCTTTTTTAGATTCAGGATATACCATTCCTGTAGGGTGGAACTGTATCTCTTCCATGTCTATAAGGTTTGCTCCAGCATTATATGCAATTGCAAATCCGTCTCCATTTTTCTGAACAGTATTTGAGGTTACGGGAAACATCTGTCCTGCTCCCCCACTAGCTAGTATTGTAGCTTTTGCCTGGAAAAATATTATATCCGAATTCTTCAAGTCAAGACCAACTGCTCCAATGACTTTTGTAGGATTGTCTTTTGAAAGAACAAGAGATGTTATCATTACCTCTTCTACTGTTTCAATATCTCTTCGGTTAATTTCTTCCTTAAGAGCAGTTATTATTTCATGGCCTGTTCTGTCTCCCTGGAAGCAAGTTCTTCTATAGCTTTGACCGCCAAATGGTCTCTGGTTGATTTTACCATCCTTCTGCCTTTCAAACAAGGCTCCATAGTTTTCCAAATCAACTAATCTTTTTGGTGATTCCTCTACCAGAATGTCAACAAGTTCAGGATCATTAAGGTAGCTGCCACCTTTAAGTGTGTCATAGACATGTGTTTCAAGTGAATCGTCTTTATCAACAGCCTTGAATACTGCATTATAACCACCTTCTGCCATTCCGGTACAACCTGATCTGAAAGACAATCCTTTAGATACGATTAACGGTTTAAGACCTTCTTCATCTACTTCAATAGCTGCTCTGGCACCTGCTCCTCCAGAGCCTATAATCAATACGTCTGATGAAACTGTTTTTATCTCCATTGTTTTTACCCTTAAGTTTAGTTAATAATATCTTTTGTCATGATTCATTAAATAATTATATGATAGATATCTATTGATATTGTCACATTATTATCATGCTATTTTTAGGGCTTTCGGCTTTCTCAGGATTTATCAACTATTAGTTGATAAATTCTAAAATGTATTTAAATAGCTATTAATATAATTAATATCATTATTTAGGCTATAACTCTTTTAAAAAATAGTTTTTTAGGCTTTGAGGTATTTTTTTTGGATTTATTAAGAATTCCTTAATAAATTCAGATTTATTGTTAAATAGCTATTTGGAAATTATACTTGCTTTGATGCGATTGAATAAACAATTTAAAATAGCTAATTTTTCAGTATTTAAAACAGAGGCTAGATTTCTTACTGTAACAATTGTTGCAGTTATCGCATGTAGCAACTCCTGTACCATTTTCTCTCCATTCATCTAAAAAGTCAGGATCGGCTATGAAAGGTTTTCCTGTTCCAATGAATTCCAATTTTGATGAATTCAATATATCATTCATTGTATCCATTTCAGTAAAAGTTCCCTGCAATATGACTGGAATGTCAATAGCTTCTATTAAGGCATCAATGTCAGCTAGAAAATCCTTTCTTTTATTTTCATCATATATGTTAGATGTTGTGCGGCCGGTAATTTGAATGCTGTCAGCGCCACTTTTTTCAAGTAATTTACAGACTTCAATTCCTTCTTCAGTGGTCATTCCGTTTTTACGCTCTTCTCTAAGGTTAACTCTACAGTTAACATGGAAATCATCAATGGTATTTTTAATGGTTTTGATTATTTCTAAAAGAATTCTTGTTCTGTTTAATGTGTTTCCCCCATAATCATCAGTTCTTTTGTTGGAATCTGGACTTATGAACTGGTTTAAAAAGAAGTTGGCTCCTATTCCCAATTGAATTCCATCAAATCCTGCGAACTTTAGTTTCTTTGCAAATATGATAATTTCAGCCTGGAGCCGTCTGATTCCTTCCACTGTAATAGTATTGACGTCAACGCTTTCAAATCCATCATTATAATTGACAAAAGCTAGCTGGCCTAAAATCGGAACATTATATTTGTGAGCTATCTGGGTAATCTCCTTGTAATCCTTGATAAATCCCTTATAGTTGGCATTTGTTGAGTATTTATAGAATTTATCTCTGGAATCTAGAGCAAAGACTTCAGATACGATAGCTCCACAGCTGCTAGCTATTCTTTCATATCTTTCAAAGACTTCTGGCTTTAAAAAGCCCCCGTCTTCAGTTTCTCTTTCCCAATGTCCAAGTCTTATAATTCTATTGTTTAATGTAAATTTGCCGAATTCACATTCATCAAATATATCTTTCATAATAGTCACAACCACAGAAATCCTATTCTTAGATATCTTAAAAAAATAGGCTTAAGGATTGACTTTGTTTTCAATCCTTAGATAGTAAATTCTGAATAGTCGCATTCATTTAGATATGCATCAATAATGTCGTCTCCCTTAAGGATTACAAGACCGTTTTCTTCTGCATATTTTTTAGCATCTTCAAAGGATGTGGCCTGGCCTGTTTCACTGTCCATCATCTCGCAGACAACGCAAACTGGAGTAACTCCTGCCATTACGCACATTGCAAGACCTATTTCAGTATGGCCGCTTCTGTTTGCAAGTAGTGCTTCAGCTCCTCTTAAAAGGCATACGTGACCTGGTGAACGGAATGTCTTACCGAAATCATCGTATCTCTCTTCTTTTAACATTTTAGCCATTTCACTAATGGTCATAGCTCTGTCATGGTCTGTTACGCCGGTAAATGATTTTCTGTGGTTTACCCAAATGGAAAATGATGATCTTTCATCGTATGGAATGTCATTTGGTGCAAGTGTTTTTAAAACAGGATATTTGTCACTTGCAGCATTCATAATCTCGTTCATAAATGGAAGTCCTATAGCATCACAGTATAATGGATGGATACAGTTGCAGATTAACCCTCCAGCATAGTCTCTCATAGTAGCTACTGATTTTGGAGTTACGAATTCAGAAGCGATAATCATATCGACTTCTCCTTCCCTTTCGTCATTGTCATAAACGAGAATAAATTCTCCGTTTCTTAATGCTTCCATTCCTTTTTCTAAATCTTGATTCATAGTAATATTCTCCTACATTGTAATTTACTAAGAACCAGGGCTAAAAATAATTTTAAATATCATTCTCTTTCATCCGGACTGTTACCGTCGGTTTTGGATTTTCACCAAATCAGCTGTTAGCTCGTGGACTGTCACCACCGGTGGAGAATTCCACTCCGCCCTGAGAACTTAATCACTTAACAATTTTATATAATATATATAAAATATTTTGTGGTCAAATAGCTATTTGAAATATTGCTCTTATATGTTATTACTTAGGTTATAATGTAATATTTAGCTTTATTATAAAAATTTACTTTATTCAACAGGATAAAATTAAATAATAATCTTTATAAATGGTTAATAATGAATTTAGAGTATATTAAAGAAAATTATATTTTTGAAAAATTAACTGAAGAACATAATTTAGAAGATTTTGATTGTGAATCAGAAGATTTAACAGACTTCTTAAAAAATGATGCTTTAAAACAGCAAAAAATGCATCTTAATTTAACACATTTGGTAGTATGTGATGGAGCTATTATTGGTTTTGTATCAATTTTAACTGATGCTGTAAAATTAAAGATTATAGATGATAAAGAAGCTAAAATTGAAATAATTGAAGAATTAAATATAAGTGGAAATAATTTAATTCCCGCAATTAAAATAGGAAGATTTGCAATCGATAAAAGATATTCAAATAAAGGATTAGGCCAACATATTTTTAGAAATATATTGTTGAGTATCTTAGATATCTCTGATAATATTGTTGGATTAAGGTTTATAACCCTAGAAGCCTATGCAAGAACATGTGGTTTTTATGTTGATAAAAATAAATTCAAATATCTTACAAAAAATAATGATATTATTAGAAATATTGAGACTATTAAGCAGATTAATCCAGAAAGAACTATTCCACTTTATATAGATTTAAAGAATATAAAGACTTAATTTAAAAAAGAATTATCTAGAGAATAATACTATTCTCTGGTTTCTAATTTCTTTAGCGAATTCTTTTTCTTCTTCTGTTTGTGGCTTTTGCATATCTTTTAAAATTCGAATTGCATTTTCTCCTTTAACAACTGGTGTTGCCTCGATTGGTCTTGCCATTTTATCACCTTATTTTAATAATTCGCCTTTATAGTTTAAATAATTATTGTTTACACGCTTATTCTTTGATATTGATGTTTTCAAGCACTATTGCTTTGATTTTGAACTATTGCTGTCATTTGATAAATTAGCTAACTTATATCTCAAGGGTAACTTTGTTTCCATCTTCCAAATCAAGTTCATCTCTTAATTTCATCGGAGCTATAAATTCCAGGTAGTTCTCTTCATGGGCTGTTTTTGCAGGAAATACGATAGCTCCTTTGATTTCATTATTCAAAATAGCTGTTATGTATTTTACAGCTCCAAAATCACCTTCTGGCTTGATGATGTTTTTGCAGTTTTCCTTTATCTCATTTATTTCATCTAAATAGTCTTCCGGTATTATTATGTTCAGTGTTCCTGGAAATGGTATAAATCCGCATCTTTTGTTAAGGGCATTTTTATAGAAATCCTTTGATAAAAAAAACGCTCCTTTTCCAAGACCTGTTGTTACTGTTCCTTCCATTTTCATCTTATCACATTATTCTTGATTTTATCTCGTCAATCTCTAAATATCTGTCAAATTCGATTTCTTCTGCCATATCTATTATTCTATCTATATCTAAATACTTTTCTACAGTTTCAAGAGCTGCCTGTGAGAATAAATCGTATCTTATTTCGATTTCAGGTGTGCTTCCTCTTTTTGGCATTTTAAACTTTCCTACTGAAAACACTTCATCGATATTTGAGTTAGTTTTAATGAATGTCTTTGCATTTTCAAAGATTTCCTGGTTGTATACCTTATTTAGAATAGCTCCCCTTACCTTTACTCCAAGCTTTTTAAGCATCTTCTCATGTGACGTTATGTTGATAGCTGAAGTTTCTATTCCTCCTTTGTTGACGCCGCTTACAAGAAGCACCGGTATATTTGCAGCTGCAGCTATTTCACCTGCTGAATAGGGGGTCTTTTCATTTAGAAGTCCTGTAAAGGTACCCATAACCCCTTCTATAAGCACTATGTCGTAATCCCTGGATTTTGGAATTCCGTATTTCAAGTCGCACCAGCCAAGGTCTCCTATCTTTATGCAGCTGTACTCTTCCATCTTTCCTTTTGTAAGGTAAAGTCCTGGTATAATGTCTCTTGCATCTGAACCTACCTTTAGAAGTCCTACCTTGTATCCCCGTCTTCTTATAGCTCCTGCAAGACCTGTCTGGATAAACGTTTTTCCGCTTTCAGATCCGTCGCTAGCTATCATCAAAAATCTTGGAGATTTGGTATTTTTAGCACTTCCAACTTCAATTCCGGTTTTAATTCCGATTTCCTTGTTTAATTTCTCTTTATATTCCCTGTTTCTTTTGTATATGTTTTCACTAGCTATCTCATCTATGTCCATATATTTGAGGAGGTTTTCCACTATCTTGGGGTTTTCATCGAGAATGTTGTGAATCATCGTGCCGATAACGTTTCCCTCATCGTTTACAGCTCCTGAAAGAATGGTTCTCTCTACATTGCTGTAGTTCGCCCTTTGAATAGTTGAGTAGAAAAGGGGTTTTGCCTTACCTTCTATCTTTCCGTAGGTATGTGTGTGAAATCCTGTAACCTCCTCTACCCCATCGACGATAAATGAGTTGTCACAAGCTTTAGCTATTACCCGGTCACTACTTACAAGTGGTGAGAATTCAACGTCAATAAGACCTAGCCCTTCCTTTATTATTGGTGTTTCAGAGTTACGCCCTATGTCAATCTGGTTTGAAAGTAGCTGAAAGCCTGCGCATATTCCAATGACAGGCTTTCCGTCACGAGCCATAAGTCTTATCTCTTTTTTTAGGCTGTCGCCGTAGTCTGCTGATTCGATTATGGTGCCTCCAGGAATTATAAGACATTCTAGTTCCTTATGTGCTTCAACCCCATTAACAAGGCCTTCTGAATTTACAAAGTCTGTTGGAAGATTTCCGAAATCTTCAAACCCAGGAACAGCTCCTTTTAGATATGTTATTCCTATTTTAGTCATTCTTACCACAGCATTTATAACTCTTTAGACATATATTTCAAGTGTAAAATTTATAAAAAAAGAAGAAAATTATTGGGTGTTTTCAAGAACACTCATAGCTTTAATGATTTTCAAGTCATCTAAAGGTTTAGCCTGAATCTGTAAACCCACAGGAATACCATCTACCTCACCAGCTTTGATACTAGCTGCTGGAATACCTGCAAGGTTAGCTATTACAGTTAAAATATCGTAGGCATACATTTCAAGAGGACTTAACTCTGTTCCGATTTCATGTGGAAGCTTAGGTACGGTTGGCCCTACAATCAAATCAACGTTTTCAAGCATGGCATTGATTTCAGATCTTATAAGGGACCTTGCCTGCAATGCCTTTTTATAGAATTTTCCACTGAACTCTTTTTGTGAGATGTATGAACCGATTTCAATTCTTCTTAAAACCTCTTCGCCACAGACATCCTCTATTCTATAACCATAATCCCTTCCGTCATATTTACGGGTAGCTGAGAAGAATTCAACGTAGTTAATAAGGTAATATGTTGGAAGACAAAGGTCAATATTGTCAAATGACACTTCAACAAGTTCTGCTCCAGCATCTACAAGTTTTTGGATAGCCTTGTTTACCACCTTATTTATCTCCTCATCAGTTACGTCAATAAACTCCTTACAGACTGCAATTTTCATTCCTTCAAGGCTGGTTTCATCTAAAACTGATGTAAAGTCAATATTCTTTTCTTTAAGAGAAGTGCATTCTGTTGAATCATAATCTACAAGGGTGTTTAAAGCTAGTGCAATTCCGCTGACGTCTTTGGATAAAGGACCAATCTGATCAAGACTCATTGACAAGTCAAGAAGTCCTTGTCTTGAAACAAGTCCGTAGGTAGGTTTAAAACCTGCAACTCCACAGTGTGAAGCAGGATTTCTTATTGAACCTCCAGTGTCTGATCCTATTGAAATGTCACACATTCCACTAGCTATTGCTGCTGCACTTCCTCCACTTGAACCTCCAGGAATTCTGCCGGGAGCTGCAGGGTTTTGCACAGGACCGAAATAAGATGTTTCTGTTGAGCTTCCAGCTGCAAACTCGTCCATGTTGTTAATGCCTATAATGATTCCGTCTTCCCTGATTATGTTTTCGACAACAGTGGCGTTATAGCTTCCAATATAGTTGTCCAATGTTTTTGATGCAGCAGAGATGATTATGTCTTCAACATTAATATTTGCCTTAATTCCAAATACAAGACCTGCCAAAGCTCCCACTTCTTCTCCATCAGCTATTTTCCTGTCAATCTCTTCAGCTTGCTCGATAGCCTTTTCATAATTTTTCTCTAGAAAAGCGTTTATGGAGTCATTCTTTTCATCGATTATATGAATAAACTGTTCCACATTATCTCTAGCAGTCATTTCCTGATTTTTTATGGAGTTTAGTTTTTCAATAACATTCATTAAAACACCCTAAAATATAAATTAGTTATATTATATATTTTTTAAAGTTTAAATAGCTATAGGAGTATTTAAGCAGTTCTATAAAAATAGTTATGAGGAATTAATTTTTAGCTAGATATAATGATTTACTAGAAACCAATTTGCTATTTGCTTTTTTAATAAATGCTTTACTTTCATCTAATTACAACACCTTCACGTAAAACATTAGTTAGGAAACTAAAATGTTTTGTTTCATTAAATTGTTTTTCAGATAAAACATATGGTGATATAAGTTCTTCTGTCTCTAGGACAACTTTAAAAACTTCATCGGTTATTAATGAATCAATCTTCTCCCATTCATTAGATATAATTAGAATATCAATATCAGATTCTTCATTATCATCCCCCGAGCAACAGAACCGAATAAAATAATTCTAATAATTTTATCAGAATTAATTGCACTTGCAAACTTATGAGCAATTTCAACCCTATTCATGATAACCACCGAAAATTATTTTTCATTAATAATAAGTATTATTTATATCATCAGTAATAAACACGTATTTAGAACTAAACCTTATTTTTATTTCTTTAATAGTACTTTTAAAATACTCTATCATACTGTTTTTTTTTGATTTTTTCATGTTAATGTTCTGATTAATTAGATGGGATAGTTAAATTTTTTCTCTGTTCACTTAGTATACTATTTTCATAATTTTCAATTCAAAAATATATTCATATAATGGATAAAAATTAAATCAATATAGATTCTGGCAGAGCCCTTTTGAAGTTCATGGGGATTATTTTCATTAATTTAATACTGATTTATAACATATAACTTATTACTTATAAGTTATAACTTATTATTAGGCATTAATGAAAAGACAGAATATTCGGTAATTTGTTGTCAATCTATTTAATTTATCTTCTTTATTTTGATTCTTAGTTGAAATTATTTTATTACTTGTTATTAGCTATTTTATCTATGATTATATTATTACTTTATTTTTTCTAATGTGGGGATTTTATTTATT